>Ga0067045_1028655_pt1 | contig 29511 bp, 40 predicted proteins | sample TerdegcTABiofilm_FD_59184 | JGI IMG/M metagenome (GOLD analysis project Ga0067045, IMG submission 59184) | Combined Assembly of (Gp0054472, Gp0054536) Wastewater bioreactor microbial communities from Singapore -Terephthalate degrading...
CGCCCTGTATACACTGAAGTGCTAACGTATCACAGTAAAAGGCCCGTATACAATATGCAGTATAATGTATACACGTTTTTAAAAGAATAAAAAGGCCCGTATACAATATGCAGTATAATGTATACACGTTCTCAAAAGAATAAAAATGCGCCCTGTATACACTGAAGTGCTAACGTATCACAGTGACTTAGAAAAAAGTTTAGGAGTGAACTGTATACAATGTGCAGTTTATTATTAAAAGTGAACTACCACATTAAATGGGTTCACGGGCGGTGTATACATTATCCACGCTATTGAATGTTGAAAAGGGGTTGACAAGATTTTACAAGGCCTTATAATACGTATTAGAAAGTAACATAAAAGGGGGCGGGGAAAATGAAGGAAAAGTATCTGCCAAACACAGGAACAGTATTGGAAGTTAACGCTGTCGATGACGGGAGGTTTGTGGTATTGGAAAACAACCTGAAAGGGTTGTTGAGGGTAATCGCCATCTTCTACGAAGAAGATGACGCAAAGGTCTTTATCAGAGCGAAGCACCATCGCTCTGCGATTCTTTCAAAAGCTTCAGAGTAGTAGTAGTACTTTAGAGGGCGAAAGCCCTCTTTTTTTTGTTCTGTAGCACTTTAGTGCTGTAAAGTATTAAAGGCTCAACGGCGCTGTATACACTGAAGTGCTAATACGTTAAAGCTTTAAACGGCGCTGTATACACTGAAGTGCTAATACGTTAAAGACTTAAACGGCGCAGTGCATACACTAAAGTGCTAACGTGAACATTAACTCTTTTAATTAAAAAAAGAGGGCTTTCGCCCTCTAAAGTGCTACTTCTTCACCGCTTCCTTGATGTACTGCACCACCAAGGTATTCATGGGAAGTTTCACCGCTTTAGCGTATTCCTTGAACTGCTTGTGCAGTGCTTCAGGGAGGCGAATCGTCAGCGTCTTGACTTCTTCCTTGTTCACCGCTTCAGCCTTCTGCTCCTTCACCGCTTTGCTGTCCTGAAGTTTCTCCGTCATGGTGTGTAGCCTCCTTTAAAGTATTAGTATTGTGATGCTTTACTTCGGTAGTGCGAAACCGATGTGCTCAATTACCGTTTTAGCACTTTCCTCTGGTTCCTCTTCACCACTTTCGTCCTCTGAAGTGTCGACCATTTCACCGATGGCCTCCACTACCATTTCACCGTCGTCATCCATCACCGCTTCAACTAGTTGCTGTAACAGTGCGATGATTGTTGCGTTCTGCTGAACAAGCATCTCTGTAAGGTTGTAAAGTGACAGTTGCTCGGTGTCGGTGCGGTCTTTCAATTCCTTGTACCTACGGGCCATCTCTTTCACCTCCAAGTTTTCGTTTCTAGGTTTAGTATAGCACCTCTTAAAAAGCTGTCAATAGGCAAAAGGCGTGGATAAAGTATACACGCTTTAGCGCTGTAGTACTGCAATGCCGGGGGGCGATTGCATACACTGAATCGCTAATATGGTAGCATTTTAGCATAGCTCAACTGCCCTGTATACACTGAATCGCTAATACTTCACTACTTTAGCTCTGCAGTGCTGGGGGCGATTGCATACACTGAATCGCTAATACTTTAAAGCGGCTCAACGGCGCTGTATACACTAAAGTGCTAATGTGTACATTAAAAATGAACTGTGAACTGCATACAGTTTAAAGTTCATTCGGCGTGTATACATTATCCAATTTGACATGAAACGGATTTAATGGTATTATAATGGTGAAAGTTAAATTTAAGAAAGGCGGTGCTTTACAATGTTAAAGAGGAAACGATTTGCAGTAATCGATACAGAAGCAATAGGAGTTAACAAAAAATTGATTTATGACTTCGGTTGTGTAATATGCGACCGAAGTACAGTGCTACATCGCTACACTTCTTTAGTAGCAGAAGTGTACAATGATGACGCACTGATGTCCACGGCATATTACGGTGCAAGGAAGGAAGCAGTTTACCGTGCTAAACTGCTGAACGGTGAAATCGGAATTCGCCCCTTCAGCGAAGTACAGGATAAATTCAATGAACTATTAAAGTGCTACAACGTTGAAACGGTAGCAGCTTACAACATAGCATTCGATATTAAAGCATTAAAAGAAACAATGCAGTACGTTAATATCCCCGGTACTTTCCTTGAGCAACACGTTGAAGTAGTAGACCTTTACACCACCGTATGCAGCAGCATTCTAAACTATAAAAGTTATGCTGCTGTAGCATTGGAAAATGGGTGGGTGAGTAAAGCTGGAAACTTGCGCACCAACGCAGAAGTAGCATATCGATTTATTACTGGAGATGTTGCATTTAATGAAAGTCATACAGCATTAGAGGATTCTATCATTGAAGCGGTAATCCTTCAGCACGTTATTAAAAGGAAGAAGAAGCTGTACGCAGGGATAGCTGCTACGCCCTTCAGCTTGGTGAAGTTCAACAGTGATAACATGAAGAAGAGTCGCAACTGAAAAGCATCACAGCGTTGGTAAGCTACAGCGGTGAAGCGTTAAAACTTCACCGCTTTAATTTCGGGCGATTGTATGCATTAACTTTCTAATACGAACATTAACTGCCCTGCATACACTAAAGTGCTAATATGAACAATATTTATTAATTTAATTAACATACATCTAATGAAGGTAGCAGTGCCTGCATACACTAAAGTGCTAATATGAACATTAACTGCCCTGTATACACTAAAGTGCTAATGTGTACATTAAAAATGAACTGTGAACTGCATACAGTTCAAAGTTTACTCGGCGTGTATACATTATCCAATTTGACATTAATTCGATTTAATGGTATCCTTGGCATAGAAAGGAGGTGATAAAATGGACATGAAAACAGTTAACCGCTGGTATGGATTCGATGTTCACCATATCAGCGAAGCAGAGACATACAGTATTCCAGTTGCGGTACATCGCTACGTTACCGCGCTGGAGAATGAACGCGGTATCGTAGCACCGGATGAAAAACGGGAGCTACTGTATACCGTATGCGCTGAACTGGGGGTGGAGCTTTAAAGCTTCACCCCTTTATCGTGCTGAAGCCGGGCGATTGTATGCATTAACTTTCTAATACGAACATTAACTGCCCTGCATACACTAAAGTGCTAATATGTACACTATGTGTATACATTATACTGTGTGGAACATACAATGCGTTGGCACGAGTTCAATTGTCAGTGTATACAACTGCTTGTGTATACACTAAAGTGCTAATTAGAACAATCCATTAAGTTTTAACACGCCATATGCTAATTCCCCTGCGGTGTATGCAACCCGCCCTGTACACACTGTGTATACATTATACTGTGTGGAACATACAATGCGTTGGCGTAGAACTAGTATTATGAAGTAGATTAGATACGGGAGTGATTTAGTGTATGCAACCCGCCCTGCATACACTAAAGTGCTAATATGTGCAATATGAAGGCAGCAATGCCTGTATACACTAAAGTGCTAATATGTACAATATTAAACTGTAACGGCTCGACAATGCTAACGTGTACACGCTGTCAACATTGCGCATGAAATTGTGAGAGAATGTATACATAGTGTATGCAAATGGGGAGTTAACAGGCATTGTATAGACAGGGCCATGCCCCCGCTTGTGTGACGTATACAGTCCTTACTTGTATGACGTATACACTCCTTTTGTATAACGTATACAGTCCTTGCTTGTGTGACGTATAATGTACTTCCTTGTGTACTCTTGTGACGTATACACTCCTTTATTCTTTCCCTTCTCCTTTTGTATAATGTATACAGTCCTCTCCTTTATCCTTTTAAAGGGAAGATACTACTGATAGAACTAGTATTATGAAGTAGATTAGATAGTGAATTGGCTCTAGTACTTAAACCTTTACTGTATGGGGGGAGGACTAAAATGAAAGCACCGCCGGGGCTATATTGCATACAGCATTAAGCTACATTTAATCTAAAAAAGGTTAAAATAAAACGCCCCCTGTATGCGGGAAAGTCTGCATACAAGAGGCGTGATGTGCATATCGGTGCGCACATCAGACCGTCACTTTTGAGGCGAGTGAACTCCGAAGGTTCATTTTAGTAGAAGAACCTTCAACAACCCTCCGGTTAAAAGTGCTGAATGACCGGCAATCTGCATCATTCATCGTAGCAGAGGCTCAAAGAGCGTGCACACTACAAAGAGCTTGCTACGATTCCCGATGACTTTTTGAGGGTTTTGCGGGAAAGAACCCACAACCACGCACAGGGTTTTTAGCACCTTACCGTGCAGGGATAACCCTCAACCCGTACATGAGTTACTCGGCCTTTTCAGGTTCGGCTACTTCCTCCTTGCCGAGCAGTTCCTTGATAGCCTTGACAACCAGACTATTCATGGGAAGTTTCACCGCTTTAGCGTATTCCTTGAACTCCGCATGAAGCTCGGGAGCCAGCCTGATAGTGAGGGTCTTAACTTCCGCCTTTTCCTTTTTCTCAAGCTTCTCGGCCATGCTGTATACCTCCTCAATAAATTTTCGGTAGTTTTTCCGTTCCCGACCTTGATTATATTATATCATACCTTCGGGGGGGTTGTCAAGACTTCTTTGGATTAAGTTTTCGTGGAGCGTGAAAATTTGGTGTGTTCCCCCGTTCCCGACCTTAGTTATATTATACCATACCTTCTAGATACTTGTCAAGACTTCTTTGGATTAAGTTTCGTTATGACGTAGAAGTCAGTTAGGCCAAGACGCCTTGCTTCAAAGTAATCCATGTCCTCATTGTATCCAACGTACACACCTTCACATCGATTGCACAGATTAACAAAAAACCTATCCAGTTCCCTTGCCTTCAGTATCATTAGATGGTCACCCCGATATCATTAAAGCGTTCGATATCCTGTTCGGTAGCAAGTCGCATTTCCGTTACGTCATTGAAATCCTTCTCAGGAGCGATAGCAACATGGGTCAGACCAGCGAACCCTAGGACTCCATGCACATCCTTCACATTGGTATAGACCAGTCCATTAAATCTGACAATCATGGAGTTCTCCTTTCTTTCGGAAGGGTGAAGGATTCTCCCCGACCCGACCCTTATATTATACCAGACATTCTCTTAATTTGTCCTTGATTTTTGATTAAATTCCCATTGTCCAAATTTTAAAAATTGTTCTCCCTGTTGAACATCATTATGCGAATTTCATTAAAGCGGGGGGCGGTTGTATACGATGCCGTACTAATTAGTACTAGCCCCTTGAATACAAGAAAGCCCCCTTCACTATCGAAAGGGGCTTGCGAAACTAATTTTACTGCCTAAACAGGATACGAAGAGTAAACGCCAGAGGAGAACACTGATAAGCGATAGCTTCAAAAAGAAATGCTGACTCTCATGACTACAGTCTCACTTCCAGAATCTGCCAGTTTAAATCTTGGCTTATACTGCCGTCATCTCTGATGAAAGAATAGTTCCAGAAGTTTACAACTTTCGGGTACAAAATATGCATATCCCAAGGAAGGTTTTCAAAAGGAGAGTAGTCATACTCTCCTCCAACGTCTGCAAACAGTAAATGCTCTTCCCACAAACCTCCGTACATAGCTTGCACAAAACTTTTCAGAGAAGTTTCAGCTTCTGCATGGCTTTTGCACACATCAATGAGAGTAGCATCCTCAGAACAACTTCCAGCACCAGTTCCAATCAAAAGAAAAGCATTACTCATCAGTTATCCTCCTCCAATTTACAAGATCTTCCAGTAGCTACTTCTACTCTTTCTTTTCCAACATTAGATTCTTTACCAAGTATTGGAGTCATACCATCCCACTCTTCCTGTTTAGTAGGATTCATGATACCATCAGAGTTTCGGATACGAAGTTGTCCATTCTTTCCACAAGTAAGGGAATCTTTAGGGGTCAACGACCCATTAAAAAGCACCATCCCATCCATGTCCATTCTGAAAAGAGGCAAATCATCCTTATCATCTTCACGAAAAGCAATAAGGACTCCACCCATGATATCAGGCATGTAAAGTAACCTGACATTGGTTTCTCCAAACTTCACCTTTAACTCCTGAGCTGTAACAGGATATTTATTGAATTCTTTAGGTTGTTCATTAAACATCCTTATTCCTCCTTCTTCAGTTCTACGACAGAATAACTATACTTCTCATTTATTTTCCTGTCCATGTAAGGATACCTCATCTTGATGATTAGGAGGAAAATACCAAGGCACACCGAAATCACCAAGCACGATAACCATATCTTCCTTCGTTAGTTCAGGGTGTGCGTTATTGAGGGCGAAAAGCTTATCCCAATGAAAATAACCATGCGAATCACCCGTAACAAAAACTTTCGCCATGTTTTCACCCCGTTTTTTATCGTAAGTATATTATACCATACATCCGCATGACTTGTCAAGAGTACAAAAAAAAGAAGCTCCCGAAGGAGCCTTCTTTTAAAAGAATTTAAATTTCCATGAAAGTCGTGGGTCTTTAAAGTCATCCTGCACAAAATACCAAACAACTGCATTACATAAAATCAGTAGAGGGTCTTGATACTTTTTATTATTATCTGCTATCTTATAAACCACAATAGTCTCAAATATCTTTGTCGCCCAAACTCTTGCAACAGATGGATGCCGTCCAAGCCACCAATCCTGCTTTTCGTAGTAGCCGATAGATTGAGCATAATTCATATTCGCACCGTTTACTAATTGGCCTAGCACAAACAGCCAAAACCAGCCATTGTCAAAAATCTCTTTCTCTTTCTTTTCGCTGAAATTCAGCTTGTCCATTTCTGCTTTTGCGACATTTTGATTTATTGCAACGTATTCAATGAAAGCATTCTCACACTCAAATTGAAGTTGTGCATCTTGTGAAACAGGAGAAGCAAGCGCAATAGAACACATAGCAACCAGCAGAGTACAAACTAGCAAAAACTTCTTAAACACCCTAATCACCATCCCATTCAAACATAAAGCGCACTACATTATAGTGCGCTTGAGGAAGTATAGGTTAATTATTCAGCACATTGTCACGATGGGCTTGTACAAAAGCAAGAATTGCACGATACAATATCTTGCTCATGGCTTGTCCACGATTCTTTGCCAAAGTCTTGAACTCTTCGTGAATTTCAGGGTCAATACGAAGAGTTACCGTTTTAAGCCGTTTCACTTCTGGAACAACCAGCCTTCCCTCACCTGAAAGGGGGATAGAGTTCAAAGGAACTTCCTGAATTTCTGGCATTTCTACAAACATAGCATCAATTTGTGAAGGACTCATATTGAAGCTCCTTTCTTAGTTATAAAGGCTAAGAGCGACTGAGGGACGTTCTTCTCCACAAAAGATAACCCTCAATCTGCGGCCCTTATTAAATTCTGGCTCGGGTGAGAATGGAGGGATTCGAACCCTCACTTTCGTGCTTCTAAGGCACGCACCTCTACCAGTTGGACTACATTCCTATATATCTGGGGGGTACGAGCGGAATTGAACCGCTACATCAGGGGCCACAACCCTGCGCTCTACCATTGAGCTACGCACCCCAAATTAAACGGGGAGAGGAACGCTAGGACGGTCTTGACTATTAAAGTTACAAGCAACTGAAACAATCAACCACTCACAACCTCTCCCCAAGGCTCGACACCCATCCAAAAGTGACTGCCGTCCTAGCGTGCTCTTTAGACTTTAGACTCCTCAGCGCAAAGCTCGTCGAAGTCAACAGCCTTCAAACTCTGACCATCATTGATATAGTCCACAATGGCCCTCATAAGAACAGCCTGCATGGACGTCTTTTCCAATTGACAAATTTCCTTGAACTCTGCGTGAAGTTCCTCTCCGATTCGAACTGATACAGTCTTTTTATCTGACATTTCAAAACACTCCTTAAATAAAGTAATATATTGGTGAGGAAGGGGAGAGGAGTCGTTGGTTTATTGACTTTTCATATGAAGGGCGCTCTCCACTGCCCCCACTGCAAACCACCGCAGACCGCCTCTCACCGCTCCCGTTCCCGACCTTGATTATATTATACCATACATTCCAAATACTTGTCAAGACTTCTTTAGATTAAGTTTTTATGAAATTAAAGCCTTTACGCAAACAAGAATTATAAACGCCATAAAACTCTGGAAAGGAGATAAATAATGCAATCCTGCGTGCCATCCTGTATTAATAGCCCAAATAGCCCCCTTAATTAAGGCTCTTCTTCTGTAAACTCGCCTTTCTCTAGTGAAGCTTTAAGAAGGGCATCTGCGTTTTGCAGATAAACTCTTGCTTTTATATTATTTATTAAAGCTTCATAGGAAGTGCGCAGTTTTAGAGGTAAATCTTCAAATTCAACCATTTCTCCCTCTTCGTCATAAACTAATACATCCGCAAAATGGATACCTTCCATAAGACTACAACAGGCATAGATATGTAAAGTCCAAATGCCTTTAAAAATTTCTTTATGTGTGGAAGTTGCAGATGCTATTAGTTCAGAAACAATTGGCATACCTACCCCTACCTTTAACTAACTTGGCAAGAAGTCTCCCATCTTCTACAAGTGGGAGATGAATTGCCAATTATTGTTATGATTTATAAACTCTATATGCTTAAAACTAACTTGTTTATATGATTTATTTGGTATAGTGATATAATTACCTTCTATATCTTGTATATATGCACCACCATTAGTAAAGCCTGTTATAAAACCAACTTTACCAAATACCTTCACTTTATCATTAAGATAAAAACCATTTCTATATTTAGTGTTTTTACTGTTTCTTTTTTGAGTTCGATTTGGTTCTTTTCTACCTTTTCTTGGTATTGCTTCATGTAAACTACGCTTCTTTTTTCTAAATTACTTTATTTTGAAGTAGTTGTCTGGATTATACTTTATACTTTCTATTCCTGTTATAGCTATTGCATCATTATAATGAGTTTTTTCTAAGCCTAATTCTTTTCTTCTTATAGTTGTATAACTGCCATAGACTATATTGGCTTCTGGGTATTTTTCAAAAACTCTACGTCTCATAATATTCATTAATGGAGTTTCTTTATAACTTAGCATCTTTTTCTTTTCCATCATCCATTTGTAAAATATGCCACCTTCTTGATGATTTTTATGTGTATGACAATCTGTGCAAACTGTTATTAAATTACTTGGTCTATCTGTACCACCTTTAGACTTGTATACTATGTGGTGAGTTTGCAAAATCTTGCCTTTCTTCTTACATACTTGACAAGTATAATTATCTCTTGCAAACACATAATATCTCACATCATAGTAGCCATAAGTTTCCCCTTGCTGGTATTCTACACCTTCTATGTCTGGATTCATCATTTTTTGAACATCGAATTTGCCTACTTCAATGCACAACTTATGGCTTGGCAGTAAATTTATAAAGTTGTCTATCCATCTAAATGTATTATCAATTCTACTTTGAATTGAAGGTGGTAGCCAATCTTCTGGTCTCTTTCGGTTATTAAATCTAGGTTTTCTATATCTAGTTTTTCTATATCTCCTACTTCTTCTATACTGCCTTCTTATATCTAAATTTTTCTTTACATCATTTCTTAGTTCAATTTCTCCTTTTATAAGAACTTTATCTTCACTTGTTACTGCTATTCCTATGTGTTTAGAGCCTAAATCTACACCTAAAGTTACAGGTTGTTTATAGCCACTACTTCCGTATAAAAGCTGAATTGTAAAAGGTTTATAACTAATTATCTTAGCTTTCTTTTGTTTTAGTAATTTTCTAGCTTTACTAGGTTTACATGGCATTAGATTTTCACCATGCTTATTTTTTACGAACACTAACATAAAGTGTTCCTCCTTTCAGGAGTTGTTGCCCTTCGCCAATGTTATCTATCCTTACATGTGAAGCCGACTATCCCTACCCCTTAGGATTGTTTACGTACTCCACGACAGAGCTTGGAACTAGGGCATCATTCCAATGTGTCATAAGATAGATAACGTAGCTTTCGCTTAGGCTAGTCAACTAGGGCTACACAAGCCCCCACTTCAAGCACCTATGGTGCTAAGTGGTGGGTAGTTGACTCTAAAATCTCAGTTAACCTTGACAGAGGAAGAAGAAACAGCTCATCCCTTAAAGCAAGTTTAGTAGCAGAAATACCTTTATCCATCCTTGCGAATTCTGGAGTGTCTGAATGAGGTTTGTATACATGCGTATAAGTATAAGTTAATGCATTGTAGAACCCCATCCGTGTAAAGTTTCCATCGTACTCAAACTTGTCCATGACTTCATTCCTTAGACGCTTTGGAACCAGTTTCTCTGCTAACATCCTTGCACGCTCTTCAGATACATTAGTTTCATTCCAAGACTTAAAACTAAATTGAAGCGCGTCCATAGAAGGCGCAATTTTATAAATAGCATCCTTTACATCTGTAAAATCCACTTTACCAACATGCTTATAAGAAATGTTAGAAAGACGAGTTAAACCAAGCATTCCATTGTTGCACACTAGACGTAGTGTGTCCAAATAAATTCCGTATAAACTACTACGATTATAACTGTTTACTACTCTTAATGCGGGTATAAAATCATCCTTATCCTGAATCTGATATAGCATTTCAGGGAAAAAGTAATGCCTAATCATGGTAGCCCCATTCTTCCCCATTATGGTATTAGTTACAAAATTACTAGAAAAGGCTTCATGCAAAAACTTTTCTACTGCCGTTATAAAGTCGGCGTGAGGAACTAATGCGTACTTCTTAGAAATAAGACCTAAAGGCTCTTCTGTGTCCTCTCTTACAATAAACTCATGGTTAACTTGAGGTTGAATTGTTCCATCTTTTTTAAAAAAATTGGCTGGCCTACGTGCCACAGGAAAATCCAGCATGCTCATATCTTCTTTTTTAAGCTTCGACAAATCTTGAATATACATAATATAATTCCTCCCTATACTCTATATTTACAAATATTATATCATACATTCTATATACTTGTCAAGAGTGCAAAAAGAGGGGTATTATCCCCTCTTTTTAGATTGCTTATGTTCACATAAAATTTCTCCAGAATATATAAACCAGCATTTGCATTCTGGACAAAATACAGCACTAGTAGAAATTGCTTCTACTATTTTAGTTTTACATTTAGGACAAATGAATTCTACTAATTTGACCTTCATCTTCATTTCCCTCTGTCGGAACGCTCTTGCTCTCTTTGCATACGTCTAACGTCTGCTAATAAAGCTTCCAAGTAAAGTACTCCGTAAAGTATTTCTAGGAGCTGATTGATGTCTAAGTACAGCCCGTCTAATCTTCTCTTCTATTCTAGACGGAAGATGCGCTGGGAAATTGATATTACACTCATTTATTGCAGTTACTAATTTGGTGTATCCTTTATTAGCTGCAACAACTTCTATCCATACAGGATTGATGCGTTTAAGCTGTTTAAAAGGATAACGTAAAGCTAGTGTAATTAGGCAGTCAACCAATTCTAATTGACGCCTAAAGTTTTCAGCAGTATCCACACCTTGAAATAGTCTAATCTCTACTGTTCGATCATGAAGCAAATTAACTGCACGATATTTTATATTATCGCCTTTAGCTTTGTATAAAGTAGTTCTTGCGGTATCTTGCACATCAATACCGTAAGGAGCAGCGTAATGCATGGCTTTATCCAAATCCCTATTAACAAACAGCGCTAACCAGCCCCACAATAAGTCTACAATTAAACACAATTTAGCAATATTGTAGTCTTGCTTTTCTTCAGTGCTACCGAAAGCACGACGACTTACATGGAAGTGTAAACCACAAGTAGGTTTAGAGATTAAACCGTATTCTTTTACAGTTGCAAAAACAGCTTCCCAATCAAACTCTTTATGATACTCCATAGACATAGGATGGGATACGAGTTCAAACCCACAATCGAGAGAGCCGTCATGTTTAATAAATAATTGTCTACTCCAATTCGTAGCAAAAACAGGTAATGCGGAAAAAGCTTTTAATGCTAACGCTCTCTGTTCGGGAAACTTATACCATTCTTTACTAACAGGTGCTTCTAGTTCTATTTCAACGCCAATGTACCTCTTACAAGTTTCTTCTTTTTTATGAAAAAATTTATAAAAGTTTGGTATCCAATTATAAGGGTTAATGTACTCTGACTTCAAACATTCCATACATATTCTGTCCCCTTGCTCTGATACCGGGTTTTGTATGAGATTTTCCTTAGGCATTCTAGACCCACAGTGTCTACAATATGCACTGTCTCTTTGACATTGAACACACATAAAACCTGTACCGCTGACACGATCTCCATTTCTAGCCCAAACCGTATCACCACATACTGCACAAGTAGCTAAAACATCAGAACTATTACCGCACCGGTCGCACAAAAGCGCATAGATAAAAGTACCATCTACACGTTTAATTTTGTATATACGTAAAAGCTCGTCATCAACACCACAATACCTACAAAGACCTCCCTGCTCTGCAAGTAATTTAGAAAAACATGCAGAACAAATAGGATTTCTTTCATCGTTATATACTTCATGAAATGTTCTGACATTATCCACGAAATTACTTTCTTGCATGTTTGGTGTATAGACCGGCACTATGGGAAAAGAGATTTCTTTTAACCCAAGACGACCAAGAGCAGATATTCTAATTTCTGGTGCAAAAGAAAAATAGGAAAGACCCCTATGCGCACCACAAATTGGACAGAGATTTTCCATCCAATTATTACGTATAAAGCCAAACTCAAATACATCTTCAATATCTGTATGAGGCATGCACAATCCCCCTTTTACTGTAAGGGGGAGTGTGCTACTCCCCCATTCAATTCCTTACAAACCTCTTGCGTCCTCTTCCTCTGCTTCTTTTTTTGCTAAAAGAGCCTGTTCCACTTCTTTTTTTTCTGCTTCTGTTAACGTCTTGTCTTTGGTAAACATTGGCAGAAGTTTTGCATTGGCTCTTTTTCCGGTTAAAAAAGTGTCGTACCGTACAACATCATAAGTTAAACCGAGAATGTCTTCTGTATAAGGAGTGTCTTTTACCGATATATACAGTTTACCATCTTTACCGGTTGTGAAGTCATCTGGCTGACATCCTTGGTCCCCTAACTCCTCAATAATTTCTACAATTATATCATCAGTTATTTTGCGACCTTTCGTATCCACAGATATAACAATAGCCGCATCTTCTAAAATACAGGCCAAATCATCGTAATTCATAGAAGTAGAAATATGTGCATTTTCCACCAAATCAAACCCATCATCCCAGTAGTAGTCATCCAAACCAGTACCATAAGGGTATCTAGTACCATAAGGGATGCCGTAATTTCTTACAGAAGAAGTTCTTCCAGCAGTCCATGTAGAATAGTAGGAATGGTCGTAACGAAAAGAACCATTGGAATAAAAAATACCATTTTCTTCTATAAAATCTCCAATAAGTTTTGTTCCAAAATGTGCCATTATAGCAAATTTAGAATTAGTGGCTTTATCAATCAATATATCCAACAAATCTGATTTCATTAGCATTGTCTTTAAAGGAGCCAAGTGATTGATGATAAACACAGAGGTGTCTGAATATAAATTCTTTAAGCGGTCAGAAGGTGAGCACCAGCTTATAACGCCATTATGAGCCACACCCATATCTGTGTAGTAGTCTAGCAATCCCATAGATTTAAAAGTGCCCTCCAAGGGATAAGGATGACAATTGGCTGGCCCTATTTTTCCGCTAGTTGCTATCCGAAAATGCACAACTCGGTCTACATTTGCTGGAACACGTTTAAATGCAGCCCAAAAATCTTTAAAAGTCATAAATCCTTTTTTGATTTTGACTCTTTCTCCATCTTGATACATGAAACCAGCACCATCGGAATTGTTATTAAAAGAATTCACAAGATGGTCTTTTGGTATCAGTTTTCCTTTAGGTGCGTAAATAATTATACACATACTAAAACTCCTTCATTAGTAGGGATTGAAGATAGGAGTGCTTCCAAACCTTCATCTGTGGTTAGAGGGCTAATATTACGACGACGGGTATACTTCAAGAAATCAATATACCCCTTCTGCGTAGCTAGATACACAAAATCAGCAAAAGTTACGTTCTCAATCTCTTCAAAAGGAGTCTTTGTGACAATATCCACTAGAATGTCACAAAACTCCAAAGAAGCGTAAAAAATTTCAGGGTTTGCCGTTCCCCTAAAAATACGAATTTCTGTTGTATTGTCATGGATAAAATTAACACAACGCATTTTACAAGAATTTCTTTTCAGACGCATACATGCATTAAATTCATGACTAACATCATAAAAAGCAGCATAAGTATCAATACTGTCTAGAGTTCTACGAGAAAATCGAGTAATATCTGAACGAAGTACATCAAACAAAAGGATTAACTTTGCCTGATTAGTTTCTCGTTCTGAGACTTCTGCTCCAAAAGCTCCATTGTTAATGTGGATATGGAGCCCTGCATGACGGCAATCATGCCCAAACAAACCATTTTGAGTTACGAGCTTAAAAATCTCCTTCCAGTAATGCTGCTTGTGAAAACGCAAAGTCATAGGTTGGCTTATAATTTCCACACCATTATTTAAAGACCCATCGCCTTTAGGGTAATGAAGGGCGAACCACCGCCTATCTTTAAATGTATTTTCCAATAACTCTACAACGTCATAGGTATCTACGTCTCCCGTTTCATCATCCAACTCTACTTCTACACCAAAATACCTAGCTGATACAGAATCCTCTTCGGGTAAACTTTGTTTTGTAAACACACGACCCCCGCTGTTACGCCAAAACTCCTCGTCATAAATATGTTCGTTACCAGAACCGCTGTATCCCGTAACATTGGCACAATTGTCACATAGATAGCGAGAACCTCTCTGATACATGTGAGATATCAACAGTAAATCTTCACAGCGAGAGCAATGTGCATAATACTCTTCGGCACATTGACTACAAACATATCTGTCATAGACGTCGTAAACCTCTACATCGTATTCATCTTCAGAAATTATACAACCGCAGTGCCAGCACTCATATTCAACGATATCAGACATAATTTCTTTCACTCCCTAGTTTTTCAAACTATGTGTATATTATACCATACCCTTCTAAGACTTGTCAAGAGTTCGTACATGCTTTCTTTTTGGCATGAAAAAAGCGTGACCGAAGTCACGCTTAAAATTCTGGAGAGAGTGAAGGGAGTCGAACCCTTTTCAGTAGGTTGGAAGCCTACGGCACATCCGCATATACCACACTCTCATGGAAGGAGGGCAGGGAATCGAACCCTGATTAGAGGCTTCAAAGACCTCGGCCTTCACCATTAGACGACCCTCCAATATTAACTTGGCTATCGGGGATGGAATTGAACCATCATAAGAAGGGTCAGAGCCTCCTGCTCTACCATTGAGCTACCCGACAGTATTAACTTATTTTGAAATCGGGGAGAAGTTCCTCTACAACTGCATCCAAGTCTATCGGAGTAAAGTTATGGACATCCACTCCAACATTGTGAACAGTGATGTCTAAATCCTTGTTATAAAATGTATCCCAAAGATTGTGAGCGTGTCCACACAGCCACAAACTACCCGGAATCTGAGCACTGCAAGGGTCATGAACCATGTACACCTTCGATGTTACATTATGAAGTGATGAATGCACGTTCCACACCATGCTGGTATGAACAGAAAAGAACCCTATTTCTTGATAATCCTGCGCACGAAGTCGGTCATGGTTACCTAAAATCAAATGCTTGGTTCCGTTAAGGCGGGAAACAATGCTCTCTAGTGCATCTCTATGTGCTGGCCCTTTAAGACTAAAATCGCCTACAACATACACATGGTCTTCCGGCATGACAACCTCATTCCAGTTACGGATGAGGATTCGATTCATATGCTCCACATTTTTGAAAGGACGATTACAGTATGCTATAATATTGTGATGAAAAAAATGAGGGTCTGCTGTAACCCAACGCTTAAACTGATTCATCCTTCGTAATCCTCCTAAATTGGTGGGAGCGGATGGAGTTGAACCATCTTCTATCGGTTATCAGCCGATTGCTCTACCGTTAAGCTACGCTCCCGAAATCTATTGGCAGGGGCACGGAGAGTTGAACTCCGACTTTCAGATTGAAGGCCTGACGAACTAATCCGTTATTCTATGCCCCCGTTTAACTTGGTAGCGGTAGATGGAATCGAACCATCGTTGGGTGTATATGAAGCACCTGTTCTACCATTGAACTATACCGCCGAAAATTGGTTGCGGGAGAGGGAATTGCACCCCCGACCTCCAGCTTATGACGCTGGCAAGCTACTTCTGCTCTATCCCGCTAATTGTCAAATTAATGGTGGACCGGAAGGGAATCGAACCCTCCACAGTCTGCTTGCAAAGCAGTCTCGCCCCCTTGGTACATGCCAGCCCACTTAAAAAGCCTAGTCCTTCTGACGCTAGCATCAGATTATCTAGGATTCCTGCTCTGCATTCTCCGAAATAGGATACTAAGCATGTTAGCAGAAGGATATTATAAACTTGGTCCCGCTAGAAGGAGTCGAACCCTCTTCGAAAGTTTAGAAGACTTTCTCACTAGTCCGTAGTTAGCGGGTTATTTACGATACTTGTGCTTCTTGAAGTAAGTATCAACGTCTGACTTCAGTTCTTCCATTGCCCAACGACGACGGATGCGTGCATCCACGATAACCTCTCCGGTCTTTGCATCCTTAAAGTCTTCGGGATACATGACGTTGTGAAGCAGATACATCAATTCACGAATAAACTTCTTATCAGTCATTGCTGAAACCTCCTCAAGTATTTAGTTAGGGTAAAAGTGCAGAGGGAAAGCCGACTTTAATCCAGTTAGGCACACTCGGCTAGTCCTAACAGGTCGTACCTATGGCAACAAGCCATATTGAAAGATAACCCTCTAGCAGCGACCCTAAAAATGGTTCCCGTGGGTGGAATCGAACCACCGCTACTTCTTTGTAAGAGAAGCGTTCTCCCATTAAACTACACAGGAATAATTAACTGGTCGAGATGGTGGGATTTGAACCCACGTGCTTCTGCTCCCAAAGCAGACGAGGTAATCCAGCCTCCTCCACATCTCGATAATGGCGGGATATGCAGGAGTCGGACCCGCATCTCATGGTTCGTAGCCATGCGTCTTTTCCGTTAGACTAACACCCCTTGGTGCAATATTTCGTTTTTCAACGTACTTATATTATACCATACATTCAACCAACTTGTCAAGACTGTTAAAAAAATTTAATTGGCGACCCCAACGGGAGTCAAACCCGTGCCACCTGATAGACAGTCAGGTATGCTATCGTAACACCTTGGGGCCGCTTTAACTGGAGCCTGATTTCGGAGTCGAACCGAAGTCGATACGTTACGAGGGTACCGTTCTACCGTTGAACTAATCAGGCAAATTGTCAATGGAGCCGGTTAGAGGAATCGAACCCCTGTTCATGAGGTACAAACTCATTGTTCTACCATTGAACTAAACCGGCAATGAAGCCAGAGCAGGGAGTCGAACCCTGTTTTATGCCGTAGAATGTTATGGTGGGGGCATAGGGAATCGAACCCTAATCTCGGGATTAAAAGTCCCTTACTCTGCCATTGAGTTATACCCCCATTGGAGGGAGAAGTGGGAGTCTAATCCCAAAAATTTGGAAGGGGCAGGGGGATTCTAACCCCCGACCTGTCAGTTATAAGCTGACTGCTCTCAACGACTGAGCTATACCCCCGAATTTTCCGTTTTAATACTCTCAACGGAGCTACAGTAGCATTCTACTGGCGGGAGAGGAAGGAATCGAACCCTCATCAGTGGTTTTGGAGGCCATTATTCTGCCATTGAACTACTCTCCCGCTTAAAAGTTGTCATCTTCAACGAAATCCATCAATCTAAAGCATTCTTGCCAATCCTGCACAAATTCCTGCGCTTCTTGAATAGCCTGCTTCGCTTCCCTACGTTCGTACTTATTCGCAATATGCTTTGCGAACTTCCGGCCCTCTTGACCATCATACTTCCAAGACGTAGCCTTTGAGGGCTTACGCATAGCCATTTCACTTACCTCCAATCAGCAAATTCCTCTTCCAAGAATTTCGCCAAAAGTTGGCGAATACGATGAATAGACGCTCGTTTTGAACTCCTGCATCCGTTCCGACTGTGGCAATAAGAAAGACGTTTACGCAATTTACCAGAAATATGATTGGAACGCATAGCACTCCTCCTAGAAAATAATGGTGGGGGCCGAGGGATTTGAACCCTCACTGAGCGGATTTTAAGTCCGGTACCTCTGCCTATTGGGTTACGCCCCCACGTTTTTTCTCATCGTACATATATTATACCATACATTCAGTTTACTTGTCAAGACCGTTAAAATATTTTAACCTGTCTTCCTCTGAAGTAGGCTTTACAACCTTAAGTAGCCGAACGGTTTTTGTAGGAGTAATTATCTGGTTCGCTCCTAATACGACCCCCTCCAGCATCCAATTTCCACACTCATCTTTAACCCACATGCGAACACTCCCTTTCCCGCCTCTCTGGACGGAATTAAAGGTTTAAAGTACTTCAAATCCATTTAGGTCTACAACGTAATAGGGCATACCTCCGGGAAGTATACTCCACATACACCTTGGAAATGGTGTTCTACTCTTCCAACATCCATGCTCGCAATTCTTCTTCCGTCTCAGGACTATCGTCGGGTAAGAAAGCAATACAGTTTTCTTCATCTTCCATATTTTGGATACATGCTATAACATATTCTTTGTCTGCTTTATCTACAAAACGAAGCATCACTTTATCGAATTTTTCAGGATCATACCACTGATCGTTTACTTTGACTAACATATAGATGATCCTCCTTTAATAATAATAATAATAAGTTGGTGGGAGTGGAGGGATTCGAACCCTCACTTTCGTGCTTCTAAGGCACGTGCCTCTACCAGTTGGACTACACTCCCATGTTATAAAGGCTAAGAGCGACTAAGGGGTGATTTTCCCAATGAAAGATAACCCTCAATCTGCGGCCCTTATTAAATTCTGGCTCGGGTGGGAGGATTCGAACCTCCAACTGTTGGCTTAACAGGCCACTACTCTGCCCTTGAGTTACACCCGAATATTTACTATTGAGCAAGTGTTGTATACGGGATTGTCAGTATGATTAGATAACCCGCATGCTTCGGCTCAGAAATTGGCGGAGAGTGTAGGATTCGAACCTACGTGGGCTTTCACCCGACTCTGTTTAGCAAACAGGCACATTAACCGCTCTGTCAACTCTCCTTATATTCAAATTTGGCGGAAGCGGAGGGAGTCGAACCCCCAAGGCCAGTTACGGCTCGGCTGTTTTCAAGACAGTTTTCGTCACCTGTCGATTTGCGCTTCCGTATAAAGGGAGGGAAGCCCCCCTGTCAACTACACTGCTCCCTTTGAAAACTCTGTAATTACATTAGGAGCCGTGGCGTCAAACCCAACTACGTCCAACATGCCCGCATCTTGTGGGTCAGCGATGGTAAATCCTGTAGAAGTCATTCCTACTACTACAAGTTTAGCACCAATACCCATCTTTTGACGGTAGTTCTTTAAGGCTTCTGCTGGGTGCACTTGTCCAGCCCAAGTTTCATTGTCAGTGTAAACGACAAAGGTGTCCACAGGAACCCGCTCTTTGGTTGCCCAAATCATCGGAATTGCACAGTCAGTTCTGCCAAAAGTCTGTCTACGGGTAATGTTACAAACTTCAGACAAACTCATGTTTGAAGTAATTCCCAAATCCTTAAATTCGGTAGAGAATCCCCGAATAAGATGTGAAGGCTCCCTACGCGCGGTAACCATTGCCATGACAGCAGCGGCTTCAGATGCTAGCATGTCGTTCAAACCACCAATAGTATTTGCGCCCATTGAACCAGACACATCCAACGCCAATAACGTATTCTTACCACTAGGCTCCACCGTTCCGAAGCTTAGATAAAACGCTTCTTCCAAAGCCCTAACAATATTAGGCTCAGGATTCCAGCGTAAGCTACCTTTGAATCCATGTCCAGAGCTGTACGTATTCAAAGCGTTAAGCAACATGATAGGATGAATGCGACTACGTTCAATTTGTGCAACATCATTTAGCCGTGTTACTACTGCCCTTGCTGTGTCACTCATTGGAGAAATAACTCCAATAGAAGTCATCTTTCCAAGGTTACGAATCATTGCTGTAAATGGCATGCAATCGAATAAAGCTTCCCAAACTTTAGGCTCGTTCAAGAACTTCGTTGGAATAACCTCACGTGGCAAGTTATAGGTCTTGATTGCATCAATAACCTTTGCCACAGGAGTAGAGTCGTTCAGGCTTTTAGCCATCTTGAAAGCTTCCAATTCAGGAAAGTCTCCTACACTAAACTCAGGATGAACAATAGCACGGAACAAAGCACCACGTGCAGTAGAAACCTCTCCACCGTAAGCGTGAGTTAAACGAAGAACGTCACGATGGGTAAATCCGGCACGGTTACCGTACTTCATTACTTGATAAGCAAGGTCTTCTACTTTCTTTTCAGTGTACCACCTGCCTACACCAGTACGGAGTCCACGGCCCCAACCACGAAGCTCATTTACCATGCTCACAAACTGAAGAATGTGGGTACCGGTACGGCATACAAGAGGAAGAGCTTGTAGTGCCAGCCTACGAGTCCATGCATTACGACAAGATGCACCTAAAGCTAGTGCAAAAATAGCAGGGTCATTCTTTGGAGCAAGTCCCTTCTGGCTGACTTCGATAACCAGATTGATGGCTTGTTCAGGCTGGCTCTCCAATACTTCCAATGCGTTTTTAGCATTGTCTTTAGTAAGGGTGCGTTCATCGACGTAGTAGGTTCCACCCTCACTGCCGAGAATTAGAAATCTACGCAGAGTATCCAGAGGGCTTAAAGTAAAAGTGTAACCCCCTGCATTGTTCTGTGTCATTTCAGATTCTCTTCCAAAGATAGGCTCTCTTTGAGAGCTATTGCGCATTATCTGTGCATAGTTCTTCATTCCACGACCTCCCCCGCCTCTTTCAGGACAAAAAGGATATCCCTGATCTCCTCAACCCTAGCATACGCCGCATTTAGCATAGGGAGGACGTTATCGTTCGCAAACGCCCAGATGTCTTTCAGCGAGATTTCCCTTCCTCCGTAGATCCCGAACGACAGGATTACCGATCTGTCCTTCACTACCAACGGATTCTTGCTGTATGTGCGTTGCCATCTGCCGGCGAATAGACGGACCTCCTCCTCAGGGAAGCGAATGTACTTGTGCTTTTCCATCCTTGCCAGGATGAGTGGATTCACGTCGCTATTTCCTCTGAAAACGACCTCGACCCTGTTCCACTCGTCGTTCCAATCGGGGACGCTTCCGAACCGGACTTCCTTGACCTGAAAGTACTTCATCCCACGACCTCCTAGGAGATAAAAATAATTTGGGTAAAAACAATAAGATTAAGCTACCACCCAACTGATGGAATGGACGAGACTCGAACCCGCACCCTTCGTTTAACACTAGACAATATAAAACGGGAAACACGGGAAGCACTCTTGACCGCAGTAAAGAGGCGCAATTAAAAGAATATCCAAATTCTTCTTAATATTTTACGGACATTGGTTTCGATTCTCATAATCTACTCCCCGTACCGACTAAAGTGGCCTAAGCTCACTCTAGAAGGAGGTCGTCCGTTCCCGTGTTCCCCATCGTTTATATATTATACCATACATTCGATATACTTGTCAAGACTTCTTTGGATTAAGTTTTTGAGAGCATTGATATCTTTAGTAGTATCCCAAGCCCGACCGCCAGACCTATTTCTTCAGCACCAACTCAGCGATTTGCGCTTGAAGCTGTTCAATCAGCTTTTCTTCGTAAGACTTGCCCAGCTTCACGGTGAGCCTGATACCATACCTATCCACCTTTGACCTGTTGGTAGAGTAGTCAGCAAAGGCTTCAAGTGTGGTTCGCTTTGTATCCATTACCCGAATATTCAGACCCAGAATAAATTGAGTTTCTTCCAGCGTATCCAGACGATTTTCGATATTGGTGAATCGGTTGTCCGCATTGTTAATCCAGTTATTGATCGGTTCAATAGCAGAAGCTAAATCATCAGGAGTCAGAACGTCAATCCAGCCTGTATCAAAGTCTTCGTCAGACAGCTTGCCTAGGACCTGTCCTGTCGTTCCTCCGGCGGCAACTCCAACTCCATCCTTGCCATCTTTCCCATCCTTGCCATCTTTCCCGTCTTGACCAGGATCGCCTTTGTCTCCCTTGTCACCTTTGTCTCCCTTGTCACCTTTGTCCCCCTTATCACCTTTAGGGCCGGGAACGCCACATGAATGTTCAAGTGCGTCGATATCAGCCTGCATAGCTTCAAGATCATCCTGAATGTTCGTCCATGCCGGATTCTCAATGCCGTATGTCTGAACCCAGTAACCTGGAGTGACCGTTGCGAAAGCAGGAGCTGCGAAAGCAACAAGAACAGAAACTACCAGTAGAGCAAACAACTTCTTCATGCATGTTACCTCCTTTAGATTGTTTGTTTTGACACTCCCCATAACTTATACCCATCATAAAAGTCATGTGAGGCACAACGTGCCTAAAAACAAAGACTCTATTATGCTTCGTATAATACGGTCTTTATTTTCCCCATATTAAACTGAAGTTGACCCAAAGCCATTCTCGCCTCTATCAGAGTTTGGAAGGGATAAAACTTGCTTAAGTGTTACTAAAGAAGATAAATCTTTTTCAAATACTAACTGAGCAATTCTATCCCCTTTATTGAAGCGTATAGCTTTAGAGCTATGGGTATCGCCTCCACGTAACATCCTATGCAAAATAACCTTTACTCTACCTCTGTACCCTGAATCAATCAAACCGGGAGCATTTAAAACTGTTATATCATACTTTAAAGCTAAACCAGAACGAGGTAATATTAAAGCTTTATATCCATCAGGAACAGCCATGCTAAACCCACAATCAATTACTAAAGTGTCTCCTTCATGGATAAAAAAATCATGAGAAGCTTTTAAATCAAATCCTGCATCACTTTCATGCTGCTTTTGTGGAATAAATAACTCTTCGTCTACTGTAAATTCTACGATTACACTCAAACTATCCCCTCCAATTATCCTTATATTATACCAAACATTCAATAGGCTTGTCAAGCCTTTTACTCAAGAAAGAAGTGTAAATCATCCCCGTAACAAGTTACAGAGCCAAGAACTATTTTAGGGGCTACATGGCATATATGCTTTGATGGACCTTGAGAAATGCATAAAATGGACATACCATCATTTACAAGATAAGTATTAAAAATAGCAGGACGATTGCCACTATTGATACTAGAACGAAGTGGTGTATCCTCTTCAACCTCCTCCTCCTCTTGCAGCATCTCTGCATATAAAGTATCACTAACAATATCAGCTGCAGTAGAAGCTTGTTGTTCAGAAAGCCCTAATACAAGCATAAAGCGTTTTTTAAGAAGGTTTTCAATACTAAATTTGCTCATTATAACCCCCTCCAATCTTAGAGTTTAAACAAGTTATTTAAGTCCGATTTAACCTCCTCAAAAGTCTGTTGAGGCGTCAAATCCGTGGTGTCTATCAATTTATAATCGTGATGTCTATGACAAAATTCGTAAAATAAATCGTGTACAGTTCGCAAAGACCTAAAATCTTCATACACTTCCTTGATAGGCCTCCCATCCAATCTGCGGGCGGAAATCTCTGGGTTGCAAACTAATACCCACCCGAAATCAGGAGGGGAGACAATTGAATTTAACTTTTCAAAAAAGGCTTCTGCGCCATTCTTATCTCTATTCAATTTAGACATAAAATTGTATATTCCATAAACTATTCCAGAAGGAATCCACCTGTCCACTAATAGAGCATTATCCCGGCATTTAGCAAAAGAATCTATTACAAAAGAATAATGATACTTTTGCATAAAACTCTCCATTTCAAACTCTAAAGGAGATACCCCCGGCTCATTGGATAAAAAGGCTTGTACAGTATGAGTTCGCTTTGGAAAATGGTCTAAACATATATTCTTTATTTGCAAATCTTCTTGTAGATACTGACTCACCATATCTACGAGGGTACTTTTTCCAGCCCCATCCATCCCATCAATCACTAAAAACATATATAATCCACCTCAATAGTACCATTTAGAGGCCCTTTTATGTAAATAAGTATTGCATAAAGCGTTTAAAGAGGGGTCTTTTATCCCTTTAAATACCACAGAAAAATCAGTATGTCGTAAAAAGACTTCCAATGGGTTAGATACTGTTTGCACCATGATGATAAGCTGGGAAACAGGTACTTCGGTTAATATAGCTAATTGACAATTAATAAAATTAAAAAAATCAGTATGCATTAAATATCGTATAGTATTCTGAACTTGTGGTGTATTATACATGTGACTACAAAATACCATCACAGAAAATTCTTTAGATTTATCTTCTGTTTTTGCAAGATATTTTAAAGCATCGGATTGAGAACAAGCAGAATATAAAGCGTTTAAACTAGAACGTAAAGTCAACTCTTTATCGTCATGTAAAAAGTATAAAGGGCTAATTTCTGCAGAAGTCCAAGTCTTGTATTTATATGCTAAATTTTTATTAGCGTTTAACAAAGCCTCCTGTGCACTAGGGCACAGACGATTTTGTAGTTTCACAGGCATATAAAATCTCCCCTAATAATTTCTTTATTTTTTGATAGGCCCGTTGCCTATAATAGGTTACTGTACCTCTAGACAAATTCAGTTCTTTAGAAATCTGAGTAATGGATTTACCCGGCTCATCCCCAAACCCAAAAAACATTATAATAACCTGACGCTCCCTAAAAGAGAGTTTAGTAGCTATAATTTCATACAGAACTTTGTATACAGCCTCTTTATCAATTTGAGAATCAACATCTTCTGGCCTAAAACAGTAAAGTAAATCTTCTTGAGTCTGTAATTCGTCTAAAGTATCCTCATCTACAAGATAGCAATAAGGACTACGTGACAGACTTTGAATGTTCATTTTCAAGTCGTCCTTCTAGCACCCCATGAATGATATTATCTGATACGTTGTATCGTGCATTTTTATAAGCTGGCTCTCTACTTACTAAGTCTGCTTTAATAGAAGGTATCTGCTCATGCCATTCAGGAACATGAGTATTCAACAACTGTACCATACAATAAAAATCTTCAGGGGTTAAAATTATAGACGCATATTTAGGATTGATTACCAAGCCTACCGGTATTAAACCCTCTTCTGCGTTTCCTACCATCTGTTTTACTAATTCAAAAATATTAAGTCTGGTTCTATTCTTTACTTCCATAGCAAATGGAAATTTAGACTTTGCATGCAAAGAAGGCCATAAATCACACCCATTACTACCTTTAGCCCTTAACAGCAGTTCTGATGGCGGAATCCTTAGCCACATAGCGGTTAACATTCTGGCATAAAATTCGCCTTGTCTGCCTTTATCTCTACTAGTTTTCGGTGTTGCCATCGGCGCATCTCCTCCTGAATATCTAAAACCACGTCTAAACTGATTATGAAAGAAAAAATCCCTCATGTATGACTTATCTCCTCTTTCAAGTTCGAATGAATATAAACGGCTCCCTTTGCAAAGTTAGACATAAATGTACGATAAGACATTCGTTTACTAGGAGAAGATATTGAAACTTGACAGACTAAACGACTACCGCAACAGAGAGACACTAAAGAGGAATGATTACCCCTTACATCCCATCCGATAGTTAAAATTTTGTTATCATAGGGATTCAACGAAAGTTCTTTAATCATTCTAATGGAATCTGATGGATTACTGTTTATGTACAATTCTAATAGCATATATAACAGTTCGATAGATTTCAAATATCTAGTACGGTATAAATCTCCCGATGCTCTCCCTTTAGCCTCTTGAAATGCTGCTAATAATGGAGCATAGCAGCCTAAACTTCTCTGTAAAACGCTCTCTATTAGTAAGTTTGAAAAATAATGCGAAATCGGCATACCGTAAGTTGTAGCAGTTTTTATTATTTCTGGGCAGTTTGGGTTTTTTAGCACTCCATTCTCTTGACACCATAATACGTAAGGCATACCCATTCGCTTATACAGAGATAGATAAAAAATCCCTAATGAAGTTACACCAAAACTTTCAGTACTAAAACTACCACAAGGTAAACTTAACTTAGCCCCTTCCAACTCTTGTGGAAAATGCTCTTTCAAAGCTGTTAAAGTATCCAACATTACTTTGTGCAAAACATTAAGTTCTGCGTTTGGGGATAATAGATAATTTACCCCATCTTGAGTTATCAATTCTGAATCAAAAGGAGTTATTGTTAAATTTGTAAACTTGACAATCCACTCATTGCTAGAAAAGAATTTCCCCATCACTTGACACCTTCTCGTCTATCCACCTCTTCCATATAGCATAAGATTCGGATAGGACCGCCTCTCTCTTTTCAAAGTTAAAGCCAGATGCGACCTTATAGATATTGCCAAGATACTTCCAATTAACCAGAATCTTCAAAGTATCCTTATGGTGAATATCCGACAACTTCTGTATATATTGTACTATATATCTTGAAGCTATTAATGGATTAAATAATTCTATAGGCTTCCCCCTAAAGCCAAAGGAAAACAGTCTTACGAAATTCAAGCCCAAGATACCATAGCAAGAACAAATGTCTGGATACCCTAACGAATTCTCCTCCATAAATCGGGTTAATTGAATAGATTTAATAGCATAACGATTAACTTCAAATTGGATATATTCTCGAAAATGATAATGAGAAAGGGTTTGTTTGTCAATAACCGTTAATAGTAAAGCGGGGTCAACGCCATATAAATTTCTAAGATTTACAACAAACTTAGTCCAAGGAGTGACTCGCCTTGGTCCAGCCATGTAAACCTTATCCAATTTAATAACCACGCATTAGTCATCCTGACTTATTTTTCATTCAACAAAGAAGTCATTGGATTGCCGCAAGACCTTACTTCTGTGCAATACCCCAAACGTAAACAAGAAGGGCCAGTTGTGGTTTCATTAAACACTAATGGGTCTACTAAATGTAATTGCTGGAATATCTCCAACGCAACATCTCTGAATTCACCTTGAGCACGTCTGCATAAACGTTTATTTAACATCTCTATCCAGACTCTTCCATTACCTGACATAACTAAAGATGTAGAAGTCATGTGTGGTAAAAACATTCTAGCGTCCTCTGGCTTAATACCGTCTTTAACTAAACGATTATACAAACATATGCAATCCCCAACTAAAGAAGCAGCATGATTGTATAATTCAGGATTTGCGGAGGCTAAATCACATAAAAATTCAGGCCAAACCAGTTCCGCATTTGTAGTGTAACGATTACTTAACTGGTCAAAACTGAATAAACGATGACGTATAATTTGGTGCGAACATGCTCTAGAAATGCCTTCAATTGAAAAAGTATAATGGCAGTGTTCAAATGGAGTTAAATGCCCACTTTTGGCTAAGTCATTAAGTAAACTTTCCTTTTTATCTAGTGACATATTGTTAACTTCTAACATTAATTCTTCAATTGACTTTGTACTGTAACAACGTCTTGCTGCTAACAGCACCATTTTATGAGGCTCGGTAGTACCTTGTAACAATTTAACTTTCATCAGTTTTAGGCGAAGAGACTCCGACTTCTAAGCGAGAGCGAAAGTCGGAGAGGAAACGCCTTCCCTCCTTTCCCCTAGTAATGTTTTTCTTTTACTTAAAAATTTTAAGTTGACGTATACATTATTTCGCCATTAAGGCCCCCTACAAATGAACTAATTTAGGTGGGGCATAGAACAATCTACACCCCACCAAAGTTTTATCTAGGGTCTGAAATGCTGGTCTTAGTAACCAAAAAGACTACAGCCGTTCTCTCCTGCCCGTCCCCAATGGAAATCACTTTAAAGAAAGGTGTAATGGTTAAAATTCCACCTGTAGTAGACGCCAAACCATTCGCACTTGCAATGCCTTTAACGGCTTGATTAACTGCTCCTGCTCCGATAGCCATAACTTCACACTGATTCTTTTCTTGCAATGCCATAATAATCGCATTTGCCAGCTTTTTAACTTCAGTTACATGAGATACTCTCAACACATCATTTTGTTTTTCCATTAACAATCTCTCCTTTTAAAGTTACTGTAATTGTTTTGGCAGGATATCGACGAAATCATTAATTTGGGTTTCTATTCGTCGCATTGCCTCTTCTTTTACTTCGTCATAATTATCCCCTTCAACACCCAACTCGCAAGTAAAACTGCTATAGGGAATACCTATAATGGGAAGTTTGACACCAAGAACCACACTATACTTAGTAATCAATACTCAACAACCTCTCCTTCATTTTTTGCATCATCTAATGAGAATACGACAATAGCGCAACCATTAGACCCAACTGCCACCCATTTCATTAGCATAGAGTACTGGATAGCTAAATAAGAATCCATCCAAGGTACTCCGCAGGATTCAATGATTAATCCTGACGAAAACGTTGCTGGCGTTGGTAGTGCAAGTTCTGGCAAAATAGCCGGAGTACACTCTGAGTTTAGTGCCAACGATAGTACATAAAACTCATCCGTTTCCACCAAGGCTATCGGAACTTGCATTAATTGTGCCACCCCCTTTCTATCTCCAGCATCAGCATGAAGTAAATACCGTAGCGCATAGCTCGCTTTAGTAAACGCCCTAAAGAGATAAGGTTTTCTAAGGTTTGGCTTAAAGCGAGGTAACGCTGCTATAAATATTCCATGCCTATTATAAAGCTCTGCATCCAACTGGGTCAACCAGTGAACGTAAAACATGTAAAACGCCAAGTTACTCTCGATGTTATATTTCATTATATCACACTTTTCTTACCTTGTCAAGCCCCCAAATGCCCATCTGTGCCAGCCGTGACACTACCCTTTGCCCATGCTCGCCCAAGAATTCAGCAAGGGTAGACCGAGAACGGTTCCGGTTCCGGGATGGCCAGCTTCCCGACTGCCATCACAGTTTCCCCGTCGATAACCTCCAGCGGGAATGGCAGAAGGTTATGGTAGTCGGACAGAATGTGCGGGCGAAAAAGCTTCCCGTCCTTGTCGATGGCTATGATATAGTCGGGTATGTGCTTCCCGTCCCAGACAACAAGCCGCAAAGCATTGCCGGATCTCCGGAGCCACCACTTCAGGCCAAAGGCTTCGACCGATTCGGTCTCCTGTGCGTTATCCAGAACATCGCAGGGGTAATCGCTGGCGGGTATCCTTTTACCGGGCTCTTCGTCGATGCACGCCCTGCCTCCGGGCAGCACGGTAAGGCCGGGAGCGTTGGCGCCGTGCCACCGCGTCGGCAACCGCCCTCCGGAATGGAACGTCAGGATGTAGATCGGCTGGCCATCCACATTCCGCGTCAGCAGGCTGAGCCCATAACTTGTACTTTCAAGATAGAACCGGTTGTAGAACGATGGATGCAAAATCCAGTTCTCCTCGTCCACCTTCAGGGTCTTAGCCTCCTCCATTCCACATTCCTCCCTTTTACTAATCCCGCCAAGCGTAGCCTGTCTACGTTAAATTCGAGTGTTCCGACTGATGCCGGATCATTCCCAAATATTCGGCCA
>Ga0067045_1028656_pt1 | contig 29503 bp, 22 predicted proteins | sample TerdegcTABiofilm_FD_59184 | JGI IMG/M metagenome (GOLD analysis project Ga0067045, IMG submission 59184) | Combined Assembly of (Gp0054472, Gp0054536) Wastewater bioreactor microbial communities from Singapore -Terephthalate degrading...
CTTGTCGTAAAGATGAAATACCTCGACAAGTGGATAGCCGCCAGGAACAATTTAGCCGGGAAATATTCCGATTTGATGAAGCAAAACGGCTTGGAAGGGATTGTAAAAGAACCGGCTGCGAGCAGTCACGGTTATCACACTTTTAACCAGTATACTGTCAGAGTTCCTTTAAGGGATGAACTTCAAACTTACCTGAAAGAACGCGGGATTGGAACGGCGATTTATTACCCCCTGCCGCTTCACTTACAGCCTTCGTTTTCCAACCTCGGCTATAAGCCGGGTGATCTTCCCGAATCGGAGAAAGCATGCGGCGAGGTAATATCATTGCCGGTGTTCCCTGAACTTACAGTTGAACAGCTGGAATATGTGGTAAAATCTATAAAGCAGTTTTACAAAGAAAAAGGTTTGGCATAATGAAGATAGTAACAGTAGTCGGCGCCCGCCCGCAGTTTATCAAAGCTGCCGCCGTTTCACGGGCAATCAGGAAATATAATTCAAATAGACAGGCTAACCGAATAGAAGAAATCATTGTCCATACCGGCCAGCACTATGACTATAACATGAGCGAGGTTTTTTTCGAGGAGTTGGATATACCACGTCCGGATTATAACCTCGAAGTGGGCTCCGGGCCCCATGGCCAGCAGACCGGCCGAATGCTGGAGGCTATTGAAAAGGTTCTTGATGGAGAAAGGCCGGACTGGGTGCTGGTATACGGTGACACCAACTCAACCCTGGCCGGTGCCCTCGCGGCTGTCAAGATGCACATACCCGTGGCCCATGTGGAAGCCGGGCTGAGGAGTTTTAACCGCAAGATGCCTGAGGAAATCAATCGAGTACTGACAGATCACGTTTCAACGCTCTTGTTTTGCCCCACCGTTACAGCGGTGCAAAATCTTGAGCGGGAGGAAATAACTAAAGGTGTATATAATGTCGGGGACGTAATGTATGATTGTATGCTTTATTATAAAAATAAAGTGGAAGGTACTCCAACTTTAAACTTATTAAGACTTAAGCCGAAGTATTTTATTCTAGTGACGATACATCGTGCGGAAAATACTGATAATCTTGAGGTGCTTAGCGAATTATTGTATGGGTTAGATGAAATATCCGTTCATATGACTGTAATTATTCCTCTTCATCCGAGGACTAGAAAAGAGTTAAAGAAAATAAATATTACACTAAAAGATAATGTTCGTTTTATCGAACCGCTATCATATTTGCAAATGATTGAAATGGAGAATAACGCTAGTATAATAGTTACAGATAGCGGGGGAGTCCAGAGAGAAGCGTATTTTTTAGGAACTCCTTGTCTCACCATAAGAAATGAAACTGAGTGGATAGAAACTTTACAGAATGGCTTAAATATTCTCTGCGGGACTTCAAAGGAAGCGATAGTTTCGGCTTTTAATAATATTGTTAAAAGAAAAATAGAAGGCAATAAAATTGATTTTTTTGGTAACGGAAGGGCTTCAGAATTAGTACTTAGCAAGTTAATTAATAGTTATCAAAATTAAAATATCATTAGAAGCATATTAGGAGTAAATGTTAGATTATAGAGGGAGGATAAAAATGGATTTAACAAACAAGAAAGTACTTGTTATTGGAGGAGCCGGGTTAATTGGCTCTCATGTTGTCGAGGAACTGCTTAAAGAACCAGTAAGAGAAGTTGTTATTTATGATAATTTTACCCGGGGGGTACTAGATAATTTAACTGATGCTCTTAAAGATAGCCGTTGTAAGATATTTGAACTAGGTGGAGATATTTGTCAAACGGACCTCCTTGATAAAGCTGTTGAAGGTTGTGATGCCGTAGTACATTTGGCTGCGCTATGGCTGTTGCATTGTCATGAGTTTCCTCAATCAGCTTTTGAAGTCAACATTCGTGGTACTTTCAATGTTTTGCAGGCTTGTGTAAAGCATAACGTAAAAAGATTAGTCTACTCCAGCTCAGCTAGTGTATACGGTGACGCGCTTGAGGAACCGATGACTGAAAGTCACCCTTATAACAACTGGACCTTCTACGGTGCTACAAAAATCGCCGGCGAACATATGATGAAGGCGTTTTATAATAGGTATGGTCTTGAAGGGGTTGGTCTAAGGTATATGAATGTCTATGGTCCCCGCCAAGACTATAAGGGCACCTATATAGCCGTAATGATGAAAATACTCGATTGCATTGATCGTGGAGAAAGACCGGTAGTTTTCGGAGATGGATCACAAGCGTATGACTTTATTTATGTTCAAGATTGCGCTAGGTCTAATGTTTGCGCTTTAAAGGCAGATATACCACATGGTTTTTATAATGTCGGTCGAGGGATCAAAACTTCTATTAAACAATTAGCAGAACTATTACTTGAATTAACAAGCTCAGATTTAGAAATTCAATATGAACCTGCTGGACAGACTTTTGTAACAAACAGAGTAGGTTGCCCCAAAGCCGCTGAACATGATCTTGGATTCAAATGGACGATAGACTTGCGTGAAGGGATGCAAAAGCTTATAGATTGGAGGAAGAACCATAAAGAAGCAGTTGAAACCAGACGTATAAAAGCAGGATTGTAATCTTTATGAATATTAGGAGAAAGCTATGTGTGGCATAGTTGGTATTATTAGCCATAAAGGTATGCCGTTTGAACCCGGCAAAATTAAAAAAATGTGTGATATTATTTCACATAGAGGCCCTGATGATGCCGGTTACGCTTTTTTTCGTTTAGGAGAAAGGACAACTGGCGAAGGTGGTTACTGGTGTGGTTTCACAGACCCTTCTTTCCGGTACTTAAATGAGAATTTACCGGTTTTCGGTGGAGATTACTATAAGGAAGAGATAGTACGCCACCCGATTACCGTGGGATTAGGGCATCGCCGTTTATCAATTATTGATCTTACTCATTACGGACATCAGCCCATGTCCAGTTCAGACAGGCGCTATTGGGTGGTTTTTAACGGTGAGATTTATAATTTTCCGGAGCTTAAAACAGAGTTGGAATCTAGAGGCCATATTTTCAGAACGAGGACTGACACGGAGGTTCTCCTGCATCTTTGGGAAGAGTTTGGTATAGATTCTATCAAGATGTTGAATGGTATGTTTGCTTTTGCAATCTATGATCGAGTTAAGAACAAGTTATTGTTAGCGAGAGATCGGTTTGGTGTAAAACCTTTGTATTATGTGACAACTGAGGAGTATCTTATTTTTGGAAGTGAAATTAAGGCTATTCTGGCGAGTGGCTTAATCAAACCGGAGATTAACCCATCAGCTTTAGTTGAATATATGATGTTTCAGAATATTTTATGCGACAAAACACTTTTTAAGGGAGTCAATATGTTACCTTCGGGGTGTTTTTTGCAAATGAGTCCAATTAGTGGAAGAGAACCGGTCTTAGAAAAATATCATAATGGTTTACCGTCGATAAATTTCGAAGACAATGAACAAAATGAAGGCCTCTTGGAGAAGGTTGTAAGTGGATTTGAAGAAGCTGTTCGCAGACAACTGATTAGTGATGTACCTGTTGGCGCGTATCTGTCCGGTGGTATGGATTCAGGATCAATTGTAGCTGTTGCCGGAAGATCCATACCAAGACTTATGACTTTTACAGGCGGCTTTGATCTCACCAATGTTAATGGCATTGAACAAGGGTTTGATGAGCGTCCGCTGGCTGAAAAGCTTTCATATTTACTGCAAACTGAACATTATGCGGTAGTCTTGCATGCGGGAGACATGCCTGCTGCTATGGAGCAAATTACGTGGCATGTGGATGATCCCCGTGTTGGTATGTGCCACCAAAACTGGTATGTTGCCAAGCTGGCCAGCAAATTTGTCAAAGTATGCTTGGCGGGAGCAGGAGGAGACGAGCTTTTTGGAGGTTATCCATGGCGCTACCGGCATGGCCTGATAGCTGAGGATGTAAATGATTTTGATGATCGATATTTTAATTACTGGAATAGGCTACTTGACCCCCAAGAGTTGCGTGAATTACTTTCTCCTGACTTGCATGAATATCTTTTTTCAGCACGTGAATCGTTTCAATCTGTCATGAAAGATGCTCCTAAAGAAGATTTAAATTTATCGAAATATCATAATTTCTTGCAAAGAGCGCTTTTTTTTGAATTTAAAACATTTTTGCATGGGTTTCTCGTAATTGAGGATCGAGTTAGTATGGCACACAGTTTAGAAACAAGGGTTCCATTTCTTGATAATGATTTAACCGATTTAGCCTGGCGGATTTACCCTCAATTTAAAGTAGATATTTCAAGAATTATCGGAGATAATTCAGGGTCACATCTTGAGACTGCCGAAGGTAAGATCATTTTACGACAGGCGATGGAACGTTTTCTTCCCAAGGAGTTTACTCAGCAGAAAAAGCAGGGTTTTTCTCCGCCTGATGAAAACTGGTTCCGTGGCCCCTCTATGGATTATATAAAAAATATTCTTTTAGATCATGTTTCATTGCAGCGTCCGTATTTTAGCGAGCATTTTGTGCAATCTTGTCTGCAGGAGCATTTTAGTGGGGAAAGAAATCACCGCTTACTTATATGGTCCCTATTATCTTTTGAGTGGCTTCAAAGGCATTTCATTGACAAGGGAGTGAATTAATGTTTTTGGCTAATCCGCTTACCTACTGGGAAGCGGTGAAAGAAGTATTTAACATAATTTATCGTAGCCGTCAACTAATATGGGAAATGTCCAAAAGGGAAATTACGGATCGTTATGCTGGTCAGTTTATTGGCACTATCTGGGCGATTGGGCACCCTTTATTTATCATGGGAATATATGCGGTAGTTTTTACTTTAGTATTTAAAGTTAAAGCCGGAGAAACGTTTGAACTTCCATTGGATTATACAGCCTATCTTATATCCGGATATTTGCCTCTTGTAACCTACCATGAGGTTATGTCTAAAGCTTGTAGTGCAATAACAGGAAGCTCGAATTTAGTTAAGCAGGTCGTTTTTCCAATAGAGATACTTCCAGTAAAATCTGTTCTGGCGTCTTTATTTACCCAAATTATTGGAACAATATTTCTTGTTTTATATATTTTAGTTAAAACAGGTCCTGCAAGTTTGCCTTGGACATACATTCTTTTGTTACCTGTTCTTCTTATCCATATAACAGGAATGATAGGTATTTCTTTTTTCCTGTCTTCTATTTCTGTTTACTTTCGTGATATGAAAGATTTTATATTGGTATTTTCAGTTGCAAATATGTATATAGTGCCAATGTTTTATCTGCCTGAATGGGTGCCTGAAAAACTAGCTCCAATTTTAAAAGTAAATCCCTTTAGTCATTTAATATGGGTATTTCAAGATATTTGTTACTTTGGACGGGTTGAACACCCTGTATCATGGTTTGTTTTTATGGGAATATCATTAGCTAGTATCATTTTAGGTTACCAGGTATTTAGAAAAACAAAAGTAGGATTTGGTAATGTACTATGATGAACACAACGAATGCAATTATAGTAAATAATTTATCAAAAATGTTTGCTATTTATAAGAAGCCATCGGATATGTTTATGGAGATGGTTTCGAAAGTAAAACGTCACAAAGAATATTGGGCGCTTCGTGATATATCTTTTGAAGTTAAGCGCGGTGAGGTTATGGGCATTATCGGGAGGAATGGTGCAGGTAAAAGTACACTACTAAAAATCATTGCTGGAACACTGGATAAAACATCTGGCAATGTTACTATTAATGGTAAAATATCTGCCATTCTTGAGTTGGGTACTGGGTTTCACCCTGAATACACAGGCAGAGAAAATATTTATATGGGTTGCATGTGTTTGGGCATGTCCCGAAAACAAATTGAAGAAAAGTATAAATCTATTATTAAGTTTTCGGAATTGGAGGATTACTTAGATCAACCATTTAAAACATATTCTTCTGGAATGCAGGCAAGGCTTACTTTTAGTGTCGCTATTTCCGTTGAACCGGATATTTTTATAGTAGATGAAGCATTGGCAGCGGGTGATGCATTATTTGCAGCCAAATGCATGGCAAGAATTAGAAAAATATGTAAAAGTGGTTCCACGGTATTATTTGTTTCACATGGAATTGGTATTGTTGAACAACTTTGCGATAAAGCTATTTGGTTGAATGATGGTCAGATTAGAATGTTGGGACCTGCAAATAAAGTTTGCTTTTCATATGAGGAATTTCTCAGAAGAGAAGCAGAGAAAGATAATATATCTTATAATAAATCGTCACTTAAGGATGTCGAGGATAATGAAGGAATAAATTTTAAAACCCCGGTGTCCACGGAAGATGGTATAATTGATTTAGAAGAAGAACATTGCTATATTCATGAAGATAGTCATAAAGGTATTGTTGAAAACACTACTAATACTTCAATTCAAAACCCAAAAAATGATAATAATTCTAGGAATCCAATGGATTCTTTATTAAATGAAGATGGTTTTGAAATGGGTACTGGGGAGATTAGAATTAAAAAAGTTGAGCTGTTGAATGAAAAAGGAGAAATAAGAACAGTTTTTACTCAAGGTGAACGTATGATTTTACGAATCCAGTATGATGGCTTTTCTGAGAAAGAAGATCTTGGACCATCATATTTAATTGAAAATGCCTCTGGTGTCATTGTCACAGGTAATGTAGCCTATGAACAAGGTTTCTCATTTAATACTTTAGCCGGGCCTGGTATTTTTGAAGTGGACATGGGACCGGTAATTTTAGGAGCAGATAATTACTACCTAACAGTGGCTATTACGAGGTATTCAACTTGGCAAACATATGAAGACGTTTTATGTCACCAACGGCGGATGTACCGATTTACAGTTCGCAGAAAAATATTATATCCTTATACCTATATATTTGAACCACCGGTTAAATGGAGGCAAGTTATATGAATAAAAATACTTATGAGTGCCAGGGTATAATTTTAAAACCTAATATATCAATTGATATCCCAAGAGAATATATTTTCGCAAGGGTTAATGAAATCTCCAATGAAATGCTAAGAGGAAATATTAGGAACCAGCTGCTTTTGATCAACGATCAAGAAATGTTTGAATTTCATGGATATAATGAACCAGAGCGAAAGGCGATTTCATTTTCAAGAACAACTGAAGTTAATAAAAATCTTTTTAACGTACCTACAATAATCGTTGCTGATCATCAGTACCATGTTCCACAGGAAGTCATGAACTTTTTTATTAGAAAGATAGCTAATGGAGCAAATGCTTTAATCATTTCGGATACTGATGGTGTACTAGCATCAAGTATGATATATAGTCAAATGGTAGGAATTTCAGGTGAATTAATCAATAAAATTGCTGAAGGTAATGAATGGATAGATATATATGCAAATCCGGAGGCATATTTTCAGAATAAAAAAATTACATATGAAAAGTACTCTGTAGATGCGTCTAATATTTTGCCCTTCTACCGTCGAAGGGCAGAATTAACAAAGTATCCAATTACTATTGCAATAGAACCTACTAATCGCTGTAATTTTTCTTGTATTATGTGTCCTTTTCATGGAGAGCGTAATCATATGCTTAGTAGTTATATAAATACAGAGAAGCAGTGCGATATAAATATTGATGATGCTTTATGTATGATAGATGAGGTTTCATCATGGAGAGATCCATTAGTACCGAACCAACAGCGACTTTTAATACCACAGTATAGAGGTGAGCCTTTAATATATCCACATTTAATTTCAATTCTTAAGAGGGCAAAAGAAAAAAATCTTAGGATTAGTTTCTCGACAAACGGATTTTACATGGATGACGAATTAGCTAAAAAACTTATTGATCTTGAAATAGATGAAATATATTTTAGTATAGATGCATTAAGCGAAGGTATCTACAAAATAATTCGTCCAAATTCAGACTATTATAGGGTAATTAACAATTTAAAAAATTTGATTTTAAAAAGAAGGAAATATAATAAGATTTTCCCCAAGGTTGCTCTCAAATTCGTCATTAATGATTTAAATTTTAGTCATCAAAAAGATTATGTTGATTATTGGTTAAAATGGGTCGATGCGGTAGCTCTTTCACCTGAAAACTATATTGATGTTAATACTTGCAACAAGCAATATATTAAAAAATTTATGTTTTATACTCTTGACAGTGAAAAAAGATTACCTTGTACTATCTTATTAGATGTTCTTAATGTATGTTCAAATGGTATGGTTGTATTGTGCTATGGTGGTGAGGGCATTCAAATAGGTAATGCATTAAAAGATAAATTGTCAAACATATGGAGTTCTAATTCAAGAAAAGAAGTGATAGGAATACATTGCCAAGATAATTATAAATTATATAGTGTATGTTCTGATTGCGAATCTTGGTTTGCATATTACCACCGTTTTGGTGATAATGAGATGTATCATTATCACGAAACTCCAGTAATGCAACATTATTATCCGACCTCGACTATTCCCATCGATATTCTTGAGAAGGAATTAAACGATATTTCTGAAGAATAGTTGTTATTATTAAGAATCGGGATATATTTGTAATTCGGAACCTTTACCAATGTCTCCCGGAGCTGTTACAAAGAATTATTTAACTGGTTATAAACGTGTATCTCCTAGTATTGATTTATATCTTAAAAGTCCTATTGGGAGTTGTAACGATCATGCGTATATACTAAAAATCCTTCTTAAGAGGCTGGTATAAAAAATAGGACAGTTCAACTTTCAAACCATATATTTAATGAAATCTGTATTGATGGTAAATGGATAGCACTTGATGCTACGAGAGGTCTTTGGTTTCATCATTCTTGGGAAGAAATGCAGAGAATGAAAAGCAAATCAGATTACATAATAACAGTGACCATCTTTCCGCTTCACATTCTTGTAGAAAAAGAAAATCCTGATTATAGAAGGATGGTTTGTGTATATTTACTTACATATCTTCAAAAGCTAGGGAGCAAAGACGTAGATGAGTTTACGTATCCGGATGGCGAGGAAGGATATACAGAAGGACTGTTAGAGACTTTCCCTGAATTCTCTATTAGCAGCGGTTGCTTTGATGATTATTTAGCAGCAAATGTATTTGACTGTGTTACCTCAGCATGGCAATCTGATTTCATCAGTAAAGATGCTGAAAATAAAGCATATATTGGCTATGATTTCAGAAAGAGGTCAATTAAGGTCAATAAGATAGAGATACAGTGGGTCACTAATACCACTACACCTGAATATGTTTATATTGAAAGCTTCGCAGATGGAAAACTATGGGAGCTGGTGAAAAAAGTTGATATTAATAAACCTGATGACCCAAAAGAAATTTATTGGAACCAGATTATATTTCTTAACGAGATGCCTGAAAAAAGATTCTGGAGAGTCAGGGCGGGGATTGGTTTGCCGGGGCGGTTTGCTGTAGGTGAACTAAAATTCTACTCAAAAATTTAAGTTTTATTTCTAATTGGTATACTGATTGATTTAAAAAATCAGAGGGTAGGCATTAATAATAAATGAGGTTATAAGGTGATCTATTGAGAAATATGGTAATTCAAAAATTAAGAAAACTTATTCTTGGGGATATACCTCTACGAATAAGTAATATTGAGGAAATACAAAATTCTCATTATAATTCCAATCTTAGAGCATTAGAAGAAATAAAGCTTTATTATAAAAGAATAGAAGAAGATTCAACAGCTAGATCTGTTGAAGTCCAAAAATATTGTACTGAGAATATTTTGCGTAATGAACAGAGAATTAAATTTATGGAGGATAAAATTGAAAAACAAGTAGTAGCTATCAATTCTAGAATCGACGCGCAAGAAGTGAGTGTTTATTTAAAATCCTTACTATCAGCAGAAATAATGATTAGTGATTTGTATTTGGAAAATATTCTCAAGGAGCCAATACGTCGCGATAAAATACCACATTCAAAGTCATTATCTGTGGGTTATTGTTGTAATATGGCTAACAATCATTATTTATTTGCGCATATTTTGAATACCCATGGCTATGAGGCAAAATTGGTCTATCAAGAACAATTTCAGGACAATTCTATATTTAATCATCCTGCCTGGGAAGTACTAGATGAAGAGTTTGAATCTATACCAACAAGTAAGGCACTTAAGGATAAAATTGAACACCACGAATTTGTAATTTCAGCAAAATGGGATCAAAACGTATGTATCTATTCGCCAGTGACACTGAATGAGAGAGCGCTTAAAAATTTTCTATATCAAGAACGTTTTAATTTTTCTGATTTAAAAAAAATGTTACTTATAAATAATATCTTGCCCCATTGGGATCTTATTGCAAAGTTGCGACAATTTGATTTACTACAGGTAAGCGGCTTGGCTATAGCATTGGCGCCATTTACTGGACGTCCTTATGTAACATTTCCTTACGGGGCAGATATTTTTGATTCGGCAATGGAAGACTCAACAATGGGAAGACTGATGCGTTTAGGATTTAAAATGGCCTCAGGGCATATCCTTAGCGGAACGCGTTTTGGTGCCTTGGTTCATGAGTTGCAAATGGAAAATGTTATTTATTTACCTTATATGTGTAATACTAGAATTTATTATCCTAAAGATGAGAGTGAATTCCGAGATGAATTGGAGCGCAAGTATGGGAAAGGTATATTTTTATTGATGCCTTCGCGTCAGGATTGGGAAGTAAAGGGTAACAACAAATTTTTTGAAGCTCTTGCTAAAATAGAAAATAAAAGTAATATTCGTGTTTTTTGCATTAATTGGGGTAGTGACCTAAAACGCAGCCAGGAATTAGTTGAGAATCTTGGATTATCTGACTTGGTTTTTTGGTTACCCCTTTTGGCTAAAGGTCGGCTTAGAAAATATATTAACGCATGTGATGTTATTGTGGATCAGTTCAATATCGGAGAATTCGGTACGACAGCGATTGAAGGAATGGCTTGCGGCAAGCCTGTGATATGCTATATTGACAAAGCTTTCGAAAAATTTTGTCAGAACCCACCAGTATTGAACTGTAAGGATAAAAATGGCATCATTTCTATTTTGAACTTGATCATTAATAGAGAGTATAACCTTAATAGTATTGGGAGTAATTCTTTGCAGTGGGTTAGACAAAATATGGGCATAGATGCCTTGTTACCGAAATATCTTGATTTTTATAAAAAGGCAATTGAGGTAGGGCCTGCTATTTGGCTCAACTGAAATGAGGTTAATTAAAAATGGCTGAAAATAACACAAGAAAAAGATTTGCACCGCATTGCGCTCTACCCTGGCAGCAGATGATCATTGACGCCAATGGTAATGTTGGGTGTTGCGGTGGACTTGGTAATACACGTTCTCTTGGTAACTTGCGCGAAAAGAGTATATTGGATATTTGGAACGGGAAAGATTATCAGGATTTGCGCCAAAAACTTGCCCGCGGGGACATGGAAGGGGCAGGATGCGGCAGTTGCGCTGCTAAGAAGTGGGACGTCTTTCCCGATCTTGCTTTAGCTCCGGAGCCGGTTGGAGGGTATATTGATTGTGACTATAAAAGAAATGTAGAAATATTAAAACAAGAATATACCGATGGAAAAGTTTTATTGCATGCAAAACCTTCTATCATTAGCTATAGTGGTACTTATGACTGCAATTATAACTGTATAATGTGTTATCAATACCATACTAAAAATCGAGCAAAGTTTCGGCAAGAAAGATTACCTGGTAAAGTCTATCGGGAGATGTTCGATCTTTGCCGTTATTATTCCCAGTTAATCTGGGGCGGTGGGGAGCCTTTCTACCAGAAAGAATGTCTGAATTTTATTAAAGGGTTTGATAAGTCCCTAAACCCATATCTTGGGTTTTTCGTTACGACAAATGGCTCGTTGTTAACCAAAGAAATAATTAACCATTTAAAAAGCTTCTATAATGTATTTTTAAACTTTTCCATTGATGCCGGTAGTAAAGAAATTTATGAAAAAATTCGTCAAAATGGAAAATGGGAAGTAGTCATGAATAACCTAAAAATGGCTGCTGATGTGCGGGATGAACGGCCCAACTGGCAAGTGGGTTGGAATTTTACTGTAATGAAGAAAAATATTTTCGAAATGCGTAAGGCTATGAGCCTTGTTATAGAAATGGGTATTCCAATTACGTTTAATCCAGTTATTGATCATCCCATGTCGTTACGCCTTGATGTATATAGTAATTATTTTTCCGAGACTAGTGGTTGGGATAATGAATTTGAAACTGTTTACCAAATGGCAGATTGGTTCCAGAGTAATGGTATACCCGGCCGGAGAAGCAATTGTACAAGCCAAATAAAATATATTTGGGATATTGTAAAGTCAACTAGACCAACAGAAAACGAGGTTGATTTATCGGGTAAATTGCAGGGGTTAGAAAAGCAAATGTGTTTAACATTTGAGGATTGTTGTCTTTGTTTTTTTGATAACAAATTGCATAAATATAAAGGTTACGCAATGTTAGAAAAAAACGGATCATTTACACTAAAAATCAAACCAGGGAATTATAGGTTTGATTTAATTGTAAATAGATTTGATAAATTTCCGCCAATTTACAGCCTTTCGAATGTTAATGTTTCTTTTGAAAATAATTTTACTGGATTAATGGTAAGAAATGATTATCCAACAGCTATATATTATTGTTTGGATTATGCAAAAACATCTTTTTTACGTTGTTCTATATTTAGAGGAATTGATTCCACTCTTGATAAGTTTGGTAATTTAGGACAGGATTGGCTGAGAAGAAACAGTATGAAGATTTTTCAATCTAACCAATGTATTCCACAATATTTAAATTTAACATTGCAGCTTTTCTAATAGCATAAAACTTTAAAATGGGGGAAATGATGAAGGTTCTTCTTGTTGGTAATATCGCTAATAATTCATATTTAATCGCAAAATTTTTGCGACGTCGTGGAATTGAAGCTGATTTATTAATTTATGATTACAAACATATTATGGGACAACCTGAATGGGAGGATGGCGTTTTTGAAGAGTTGGTAGATGAATTTAATCCTGACCTTTCAAAGGTGGAAAATTTTAGTTTGCCTGATTGGGTGACTAGAATTTCTCTTGCTGATATTTCATTAACTGATGAAGACAAAAAAACTATAATAGATAGAATTTTTAACTTAATGATGTTAAGTTTGTACTATGTTTTTGCAAGACCACTTAGATTGGCCAAGTCAAATTGGTATAATGCCAGATTAGCTGATATGTGGAAGATAAAATCTGCTGTTGATAACCGGATGTTTGCTTTTAAATTTAAAAAGCGCTTTATGCCACTTGTTAAAGAATTTAAAACTTATTTTGCTGATAGATGTCCCCAATTGAATTTAGAAGATATCTCAACTTATTATGGGTATCCAAGCATATTATCAACACTGTGGAAAGAATATGATCTCCTGCACTTGGCTGATGTAAATCCAATGTATGGACTAATTGATGGAACAAAACCTTATGTAGCTTTTGAACATGGAACGTTACGGGATATACCTTTTGAGGATTCCGCTAGGGGGCGACTTTTAAGCCTGGCTTATAAGAAGGCAAGAAAGGTAATTATTACTAATTGCGACTGTATTCGTTCAGCTAAAAGTCTGAATCTTGACAACTATGTCTTTATTCCACACCCAATTGATGACGAAAAATTTCACCCCCGTGCCAGCAATTTACGTAAGGATTTTGAAGAAAAATATAATGCCAATTTTATTATATTCTTTCCTGCCAGACAAAGTTATGATATTAAAGGTACTGATCAGGCGCTTAAAGCCTTTGGGGAGTTTATTCGACGATATCCAAAAAGCCTCTTAATTATCTCTCAGTGGGGTGAAGATAAAGATAACGCTGAACTCCTTATTCGCGAACTTGGTATTGAATCTCATGTACATAAGATATCTCCTTTGACCCGGTTGCAACTGGTTGAGTATTACAATATGGCAGATGTAGTTTTTGATCAGTTCACTATTGGGGCATTTGGGACAACCACTCCTGAAGCGCTTTCATGCGGAAAGCCATTATTTCTGTACTTGGACGAATCTGTCCACCGCTGGGCATTCTCAGAAATGCCTCCTGTAATTAATGTTTCAAGTGACGAGGAGATTTTTAAAGCATTGATAAAATGCCGTGAGAATGCACAATATGTAAAAGATCTTTCAATAGCGTCCCGACTATGGATAAAGAAATATCACGGATGGAAAACTGTAACTGATTGTTTGATTAAGGTTTATGAAGAGGCATTAAAGTAGAAATATTATCGATATTATATTCAATAATACTTCTATGATACCTTAACATTATAAGGGGTTTATCTTTAATAAATTTCAGAGTTGGTTTGTTTAGAAGTCTGATAAAAGGTGATATATATGATAAATAATGAACATGGAATAAATATAAAGAAAAGATCTATTATTATTTACACAGTTATTTTATTGATTGTAAGTAGTATTGGTATAAAATATGTTTATGCAAATAATATTGATATGCGTTTTAGGCATAATTACATGGGTAGTGTTTCTGATCCAACAGACCAGTATTATGATAAGACGTTGCCTGCTCTTAATATTATCTCACCAACACCTGGCTCCACCATAACAGAGCTTCAACCAGTAATTAAAGTACAATTACCAGTTAATTACTCGCCTCAAGATGAGAAAATTATATACCAATACGAAATTGACACAACACCGTATTTTAATAGTCCTAACCTCGTACGTTTTCCTATGCGTTATCCAGTTAACAACATTGATAAAGAATCGGCTAAGGATATTCCAGTACATTTTACTTTTATTCAAGAAAGATATACAAATTATGGACCAGAGTTAAAGTTGCCCTTTCGCCTGTCATTGCTAGCACTTCCGAATGATTTTAATAAACTTGATATGAAAGAAATGGTAAAACAGTCTCAAAGATTGACTTGGGGTATTACTAACGATGACGAAATAGTACGAGAAATTTTTAGTTATATGAAACATAAATATTTAGTTGGAACGGACAGGAAACAATATTCTGGATTAGATGTATTCAAAAGACAAATAGGTGGCTGTGGCCATTATAATAGACTATTTGCTAATTTTTGCGAATTTAATGGCATCTCTTCAAGAATGGTTGCTGTGCATAATGAATTATCAGAATCGATCCTATCTACTGGTGTAAGGCATACTAGTACTGAGATTTTCATAAAAGGTAAGTGGCACATTGCCGACCCATTTTTTGATCTTTACCTTAACGAAAACGTATATGAGTTGAATAAAGGTAATAATTACAATATACCAGTGGCTAATCTTAAAGGTAATAAAGTAGAATCTTTGCTTGGAGAAACGCTTGACGCTGGCGAACTTTATCAAGAACCCCAATATTTTGACCCATGGGATATGAACAGAGAAATTTCTTCATCCGATCTACATTCTGGTGAGTCTTGGCCTTTAATAAAAAATCCGAGGTTATATAGATTTACAGAACTTTGGCCCAAAGAAGACGTTCAAATATGGATACGGGTACGCTACCTTGTAGGACAAGATGCTGAGTTGGTTCCTGTTCAATATAAATATCCAAATATTAGCGATTTAAGAATATCTAAATGGACAGTATGTTCTTTTCATTTAGATTTAACTTCTTTGAAAAAATATCCTGATCCAGATATCTCTCAAGGTTTGTGGAAGTTTGAAGAATTATTTCATGATGTAGATTATCCAATAACTTTTAAAGATATCGGGGATGATTTGGGTAACGGCAGTTACTCAGGGGTTACATGCAGGTACAATAAAGGCAAGTGGATACCTGTTGATTATGATGATGCTTATAACAAAGCTAAACCTTTGTTTTTATGGCGGGATTTTTCTACTATGAGGGCCGATAACGAAGAGTTGCCTTTGGGAGATGTTGATTTTGGTAGTGGTTGGTTGTTAACAAAAGGTAATACAATAGGATTACAAGAATTTAAAATTAAAGCAAATACAAAATTGGGATTGTTGAGTTTAGCACTTTCTGCGATGGGTGAGGGAGAATACTATTACGAATCTTTGTCAAAAAAGTTTCCGGTAGAACCAGGTGAAGTTTATTCTCTAGCCGTTGCTGCAGATTCGAATATCGAAACTGCTAAAGATGTTATCCGCTTGAGTGATGGAGTAAATATAGTTACCACACCTCTAAAAAAAGGACTTCACGATTATGAATTGAAGATCAAGGTTGCTGACAATGCCTCAACTTTGCAGGTTAGTTTAATTGCGGCAAACTCTGCCGGAGCACGGGGGCCTTTAGAGGTATCATTTTATAAACCACTCTTGACAAAAGGGTATTATCCGATGTTGCGATAAAACGGAAATGGATTGTTTAAAATAACCATTCATATTGTGAAATAGAGAAAAATGGAAGTGATAACACAGTTGGCTATTGTTACCAATAAAAAATATTTAGATGAAATTACAAAAGATATTTTGCGCAATGTGCTGCTAAGTTGTCCGTGGAGTACTTTTTACCATGATTTTTTTAATATGCGATTGATTAAAAAATTAACTAAAGCGGTTTCTTCATATCTCATTGCGAGTGATAAGGAACGTATTGTCGGATTTTTACCGTATGCGGTTCAAGACGGTGTTTGGGGTACAGTAGTTAATAGTCTACCATATTATGGTTCTTACGGTAGCGCAGCTATAACTGACCATGCTCCTCCAGAAACTGAAGAGTTGCTGTATCAAGCTCTCTTAGATGAATGCGTAAAAGCTAATGCTGTTTGCTTGACTGTAATAACCAGCCCATTTGACACTAATGGGCATCGTACTCAAGTCCAATCATTATTAAAACCAACATATATAAATCAACGAAACTGTCAGATAACACACCTTCCTTTGTATTCCGGGGAAAGCCGGGAAGTTTACGAGGAAAAAGTTATGACCACTTTTGAAGGACGGGCGCGTACTGCCATAAGGAAAGCTCGCAAAGAAAAATTTACAATTCGTCGGACTGAAAACGAAGATGAAGCTTTGGAGTTTGCCGCTATTCACAAGCAAAACATAGGAGGCAAGGGTGGAATATTTAAAGAAAAAGAATTCTTTATAGAGGCATTCCGCGCTTCTCTGGTATCTCCGGATAATGCTGAAATCGCTATCATTACCGAGGGGGAAAAAATCATTGCCGGAGTAGTTCTTTTCTACTTCAAAGATACAGTTGAATATCATACTACCTGTTTGCGTGAAAAATATAAATCACTTGGTCTGCTTAATCTAATTATATTTGAACGTATGGTAGACGCCGGGATGAAGGGGTACCGGTATTGGAATTTTGGCGGAACCTGGAAGAGTCAGGAAGGAGTTTATCGTTTTAAAAAATCATTTGGGGCTTTTGATTATCAATATGAGTATTTAACAGTCTTTTTTAGGGATTTAGAAACTGTAAAGTCTTCAACAGCAGAGCAAATTAGGCAGTTTTATCCACACTGTTTTGTAATTCCTTTTGACTGTTTGGGGGACAGTAAATTATGCAATCTTTAATACCCCATTCAAGACCTTGGATTAAGCCAGACGATCGCTGTGCAGTCGATTCCCTGTTGCGGGAAAGGGCGGTTAGTGACTGGAAATACACGCCGGTGCTAGCGCAAATGCTATGTGAGTACTCCGGTCTTCCTAAAGCTCGACTATATGCTACAGGTACGCTGGCTTTAGCTGCCGCATTAAAGTCGTTGGAGTTAAGTCTGGGTAGTGGTATAGGAATTCCAAGCTATACTTGTTCTAATGTTTTAGAAGCGGTGGTTATTGCCGGGTATACCCCGATTGTGCTTGATTGTCGGCAGGATGCGACTATCTCTGAAACTGCCATATCTGAAGCTATATCAAAGGGAAAGGTCAAGGCAGTTATCGCTGTTCACCAGTTTGGTTTGTTTGCCTCAGGTGCTAAGAACTTCTGTAACGAGATACAAGTTATTGAAGATTGCAGCCATGTTCCACCGAGGCAGTATCTGCCGGGGAGTTACGCAGTTTGCGGGTCCTTAGAGGGAACAAAACTTTTAGGATCAGGGGAAGGCGGGTACCTTTTAGGAAAAGGGAGTAGAATTGAGCGTTTTCTTGAAATGTCGGGGCAAGATATTTATAATTCTTATGGTGCAAGATTAAGTGATATTATTGCCTGCATTGCAATTAACCAATTAAACAGAATTGAAGAAAACCTGAAACGACGTGAAAAAATCGCCACTAACTACACGAAATCATGTACATCTCTGGGTATTAATATGATTAGTGGTGAAAGAATATCCTGGTTTCGTTTTCTTATAAAAGCAAAAGACGAAAAAGAACTTGCAAGATGGTTGGAAATTGGTGAGAAAATGAATATATGTTTGCTTCGGCCAATTATGCCGAAGCCATTGCATGCACTGTTACCGGGGATTGGTGAAAAAAACTGTCCCATTTCCGAAGAATTATATCAGACAACTTTATCCATCCCAATTTATCCGGACTTATCAGTAGATGATCGTTCCCATATCATTAAATTTTTAAGAAGCCTACCAAATCTAAATTTATAATGGAGTTTGACTATGAAAATAATTGGCTTACATGTACACGCCGGTCAATCTGCTGCATGTCTCTGTGAAAAAGGTTCGATAGTGGCGGGTGCTGCGGAAGAACGTTTTAATCGCATAAAACAAAGTCGGGCATTTCCAAATAACTCAATTCAATTCTGCTTGAAAAAAGCAGGTGTTTCTACTTTAGAAGAATTAGATGGTATTGCTGTTTCGTGGAACCCGGCGAACAATATGAAAAATATTAATCTGTCTGGTTTTACTCAATGGCGCAGATATGATCCAGAGTGGCTTTATATAGTACCAAACAATCTTCTAAATTTGGGCTTACAGGAAGGCTTCCCCGGTGAATCATTAAAAATGGATATTGATATTAACTTAAATTGCCCGCTACATTTTGTTGATCATCACCGATCACACCTTGGTCATGCTATTTTTCAAAGTCCTTTTGAGCAAGGAGCCGCAGCAATTATAGATGAGTATGGGGAGTATTATAGCGTTACCCTTGCGCGTTTTTTGGGGAATAAGGTTGAGATAATAAGACAAATTCCTTACCCGCATTCCTTGGGTATTTTTTATGCTGCTATTACTGAATATCTTGGTTTTAGACCGAATAGTGATGAATGGAAGGTAATGGGAGCCGCCGCTTACGGGGAGCCCGAACGCTTTCAGAACAAAGTTGAAAAGCTTCTTTTATGGAACGAATCAGATTGTGAATGGATTATTGATCAACGTTATATCGAACATGCCAACATGAAAAGAGCGGGATACCTAAATGAGCGATTAAAAGGTTTTCTTGGTATACCTGTGCGGGGTAAGGATGACGAAATAAAACAAGTCCATTACGATTTGGCGGCTGCTGCGCAAGCTGTTTTCGAAGACAGGTTATTCCGGTTATTAAATTGCTTATACGAAGAAACCGGGGAAAAGAACCTGTGTGTGGCGGGTGGATCCTTTATGAATTCCCTGGCCAATGGTAAAATCTTAAACAGAACACCATTTGAGAGAGTGTTTATTCCTTATGCTGCGGCTGATAATGGAGGCGCTATGGGAGCCGCCCTCTGGGTTTACCATTGTGTTTTTGGAAATAGAAGAGAAATTATACAAAATCCCCCGAGCCCCTTCATTGGACCATCATGGGATGATGATGAGATTAATAGGGTTATAAAGAAGTTCAAATTGCATTATGAGTATTGTGAACATCCTGACCAATCTGCTGCTGAAGAGATCGCCACGGGGCATTTAGTAGGCTGGTTTCAGGGGGCTATGGAATACGGGGAACGTGCATTAGGTGCCCGTTCAATTCTGGCTGACCCTCGTGAGGCTTCAATGAAAGAAAAAATTAATTCTGCCGTTAAGTACCGTGAAGCATTTAGACCCTTCGCCCCCTCAGTTCTTATGGAGAGAGTTGCAGATTTTTTTGACTTGCCTTCGGGAGCATCAGTCCCATATATGGAACAGGTTTACCCTGTTCGTCTAGAAATGCAATCTGTTATCCCCGCGGTTGTGCATGCCGATGGAACAGGAAGACTGCAAACAGTGTCTAGGGATATGAACCCACTATATTATGATCTTATTAAACAATTTGAAGAAATTACAGGAGTACCGGTAGTACTTAATACTTCTTTTAATATCCAGGGCGAGCCAATAGTGTGTTCACCTGAGGATGCTATCAGAACCTTTTTTTCCTGTGGTCTTGATACATTAATAATAGGCAGGTACATACTCCGTAAATAATTGGGAAGGGGAACAACATGGGGAATATACCTTTAACTAAACCTTTATTTGACAGCGACGAAATGCAACTAATAAAACAGTCTCTTGATAGCGGTTGGGTTACTCAAGGTCCTTTTGCCGTACAGTTTGAACAAATGTTTGCAAAAAAACATTCAGTTCCATATGCGGTAGCAACCACTTCGTGTACCGCCGCTTTGCATCTGGCAATGTTGGCTCTTGAGCTAAGCCCTGGAGATGAAGTTATAGTTCCAGCTCTCACTTGGGTCACTTCAGCAAACTGTGCTGAATATGTTGGGGCTAAAGTCGTTTTTGCCGACATTGATTTAGAAACATATAACTTAAATCCTAAGGCTTTTGAAGCTACCATAACACCGAAAACACGTGCTGTAGTGGTTGTGCATCTTTTCGGTCTGTCTGCAAATATGAACGATATAATGAGAATTGCTAAAAAACATAATTTGTATGTTATTGAGGACGCTGCCTGTGCTGTGGGAACATTATATGGTGGACAACCTGTAGGCGGTATTGGAACAATAGGCTGTTTTTCGTTTCACCCTAGAAAAGTTATTACAACTGGTGAGGGTGGTATGGTTACTACCCTTGATAAGCAACTTGCTGAGAAGGTTATGTGTTTGCGAAATCATGGTGCTTCAGGCCATCCGGGACCAAATGCTATGCCAAAACCTTACTCGATGAGTGAATTTAATGTTTTGGGTTATAATTTACGCTTATCGGATATTCAGGCAGCGCTAGGAGTTGCACAAATGAGCAAATTAGAGCATTTACTGGCTGAACGTAAGTCAAGAGCGGAAAGATATACAATGTTGCTAGCACAAGCGGAAAATTTAGTATTGCCAAGTGTACCTCCAAAATGCGGCCATACTTACCAATCTTATGTAATAAGGCTAAAAGATGGTGATATGCTATACCGGAATAGGGTTATGGATCAACTAACTGCTGCTGGTATTCAGTCGAGACCAGGAACTCATGCAGTTCACCGCTTGGGTTATTATAAAAATAAGTACAAATTAAGTCCAGAGCAGTTTCCAAACGCTTGTTTAGGAGAAGATGCAACAATTACGCTTCCAATTTTTCCGGGTATGTCGGACGAAGATCAGGATTATGTTGTAAACAAATTAATTACTGCTTTAAAAGAATAACGTTATGAGTATTAGAGATAAAATAAAAGACTCCTTAAATTATAATGATTGGGTTAAAGATTTTGAAAAAAATCAGGGAAGACCACCTAGAGTTTTGCATATTGGTAATATTGCCAATAATGCATATTTAAACGCAAAGATATTAAATGAAGCCGGACTTGAATGCGATGTTCTATGTTATGATTATTACCATATTATGGGCTGCCCCGAATGGGAAGATGCCAATTTTAGTGGGGAAATTAAAGATTATGATTTTCCTGACTGGTTTTCGGTTAATACAAAAGGATTTCATAGACCAAAGTGGTTTGTTCAGGGGCCATTAGAATTTTGCGCAATATACTTAAAATTAAAAAATAAAAATAGCAAAATACGTGCATGGTTATGGTGGCAGCTACTTAACTTGTATCGCTATTGTTTATATCCTTCGAAAAATAGAGTCTGGATAAAACGCTTTGTTTCATGTTTTAGACAAATGCGTTTCCCTTTTGTTTTATTAGGTGCTTTTACATTATTTGCAATTTCAGGCATATTAAAAATATACAAACAAGTTATATTATTTTTAGGAAGGCCTAAAGAGCAGCTTTTTACAAGTCAAATAAAAGCTTTTAATAAAATATATAATGATTTATTTTATTATAGAGGTGACGATCTAAAAGAAATTGATTTGAAGATTTATAAAAATACTTTTTTAACATGGTTTGAGTTATTTCGATATTATGATATTGTTCAGGGATATGCAACTGATGGGGTTTTTGCTTTATTGTGCGATAAACATCCCTATATTGCATATGAGCATGGAACAATTCGCAATATCCCTTTTGAGCCAACATTACAAGGTAAACTAACTGCTCTAACATATTCTTTAGCGGATAATGCTTTAATTACTAATTGTGATAATATAATTTCGGCTCAAAAACTCAATCTTACCAATTATAAATTTATTCCCCATCCAGTGAACGAAGAATGGATGGGAACGATCGAATGGAGAAACTTGCGTAGCAATTTACTTGAATCGTTGAATGCAGACTTCATTATTTTTCATCCCGCACGCCAGCATTGGGATGAGAGAAGACACCCAGATTGGGAAAAAGGGAATGATATATTAATACGAGGTTTTGCCCGTTTTATTAAAGAAATAAACCCCAAAGGCGCAGCTGTTTTTGTTGAATGGGGGAAAACTGTTAGAGAAAGTAAACAATTACTTCAAGAGTTGGGGGTATGTGATCGGATAAAATGGATACTACCACAATGCAGCCGGTTAATGTTAAGATATATAATGGCAAGTGATTTAGTAGCGGACCAGTTTTTTTTGGGTTCATTTGGAAGTATTACACCAAAAGCATTGGCATGTGGAAGAGTCTCATTATTATATTTAAATGAAGATATTCACAGATGTTGTTTTCAGGAAATACCTCCTGTTATTAACGCTAAAACATCAGAGGAAGTTTTTAAGGGTTTATGTGAGTTTTATATCGATCCTAATTTACGAGCCGAATTAGAAAGAAAAAGCATGCAGTGGTATAAGTCATTTCATGCTAATAAAATTATTAAAGATATTTTGCTGAATGTTTACAAGGAGTGTATTTTTTCTTCGGAAAGATGGGAAAATGAAAATCCTTATTAGATACTTTTTTGAGTTTGTGACTTTTGTCTTAATATTGTTATTAATTCCTCTACTGTATTTGTTATCTAAATTTAGAAATAGAGTAAGAAGCCTATGGTCTGGTTCCCCTATTATTAATATGACTGTTAATGTCAAAGCGGAGAGGCTATTAGGTGTAGATGCAATAACACTAGTTTATGATACATACTTTATTACTGAAGCTTTTGATTATAATTTGAAAAAAATATGCAACATGCCTGTAATTAGATGCTTTGTGCCTTATTTTGTGTTCATATGGTCTTGTTTATTCTTTGATCGATTTCATTTTTATTTTGACAGGGGGTTGCTACCACCCAGGAAATCTTTTGAATTTAATCCCTTTGAATTATCAATATACCGTTTTTTAAATAAGCAAGTTTTTATATGGACATATGGAGCAGATGTGCGTTCTAAAATAGTCACAGAAAAGCTAGGTGAATTTAACTGTTGTTTGGAATGTACCGATGAGGGTAAAGCGTGTATATGTGATGATGCTAGGAGAATAAAAAATATTGTACGGGTTACCCGACGTGTATCAGGCACTTTTGCCATGGGCGATATGAAAGAGTATACAATTAAAAGTATAAATGATACTTTTTTCTGGCCGGTTGAACTTGAAAAATATGAGCCTTATTTTCCTGATTTTGAACCAGCTAAAACATTGAAAGTTGTTCATGCTCCCAACCACCGGCAATATAAAGGAACAAAGTATATAATTGAAGCAGTTAACCAATTGAAAAGTGAAGGGTTCGATATTGAACTTTTACTTGTAGAGGGTGTTCCTCATGATAAAGCGGTAGAAATATATCGATCTGCGGATATCATTTTTGACCAATGTATAATTGGTTTTCATGGTTATTTTGCAATTGAAGGTATGGCTATGGGTAAGCCAGTACTTTGTTATATCAGGAAGCCCGATTATTTACTTTACCCTGAGGAATGCCCGATAATTAATGTAAGGGCTGATTCAATAAAAGAAGTATTAAGAAATCTGCTTTTAAATCCCGAGATTTTAAAATTGTTGGGTCAAAAAGGTAGAAAGTATATAGAGAAATATTATACAGTATCTGCATTTAGTGAGCGACTTAAAAAAAGTTATCTAGACGGAGGTTTTATGAAATGAGAGTCTTAGTGACCGGCGCGGGGGGATATATAGGAAGATTTTTATGTAATAGGCTAATTGAAGAGGGGCATGCAGTCGTCGGTCTAGGTCTCCCAGAGCATTTGGATAGATTGCAAAGCACAGGTTGCGAAGTTCTTTTGCATGATCTTTCTTCGGGAAAATCGCTAAATCTAGCTTCTATTGATGCTGTGATATACCTAGCCCAATCCTCATTTTACCATGAAATGCCTGAGAAAGCTCATAATTTATTCAAGGTTAATGTCTGTGGGCTAATTAAAGTTGCTGAGTCGGCCAGGAATGCAGGCGTAAAAAGATTCATTTATGCATCTACAGGAAATGTATATAAGCCTTCCTTCAAGCCGTTAGATGAAAAATCACCACTAAGAAAGGATGACTTTTATGCGTTAAGCAAGCTTACAGGTGAACAAATACTCGAACTATATAATAAATATTTTAAAGTAATTATTACGAGATTTTTTACTGTTTATGGGCCAGGGCAAAGAAATATGTTAATACCAAAGATTATTGAAAGAGTTAAATTAGGGCAATCAATTTTTTTAGAGCCTACAGAAGAGAAAAACAGTGAAAATGAAGGTTTGCTTTTAACTCCATGTTATATTGATGATGCAGTATCAATATTACAGGCCTTGATGCAAATCAATAATAAGGATAGCATAATAATTAATGTTGCGGGGTCTGAAATAATAAGTATAAAAAAGATTGCCCAGGAGGTGGGCAAATTATTAGGCAAGAAACCGATATATTCTGAAGTTGCTAGTTTAAGGCAAGGAAATTTAATTGCGGATAATTCTTTTCTAAAATCACTAGTAAAAATTAATTTTACTAGTTCGACCAGTGGTTTATATAAAACCTTGTCAACCGGAATGAGTGAATAAGATTTGAATATATTAAGAGTTTTACATGCCCCAATAAATATTGGCAACCAACCTTGGTCATTAGGACAATCGGAAAGATTCGTTTCTAAAATTGATGAATTGAACTTTTTTAATCATGTTGTTAATTTTTTTCCGACAAAATTTTCATACCAGTCGGATGAGGTTTTTAGATTCAGTGAATCATCAGTAATTAACAACATTTATAGAAGAATATTAATGGCATCTTATTCACTTAAGTCACTCCAACAATATGATGTTTTCCATTTCTATTTTGGAAAAACTTTTTTTCCTCCCCTATTTAAGAGTTGTTTATTCAATTATATAGATTTAAAAATTCTTAATAAGCTAGGAAAAAAGTGTTTTATGACTTTTCAAGGTTGTGATGCTAGATTAAGAGAAGTTTCTAAGTATAAACCTATTTCAGCTTGTGACGAGAAAGAATGTAAAAATAAATGGTGTAATAATAGACTTGATGACTTTAAAAAAAACAATATTCAAATACTATCTAAATATTGTTCACATATTTTTTGTCTCAATCCCGATTTAATCCCATATATGCCTGCTGCAGAATTTCTTCCTTATTGTATATATAATCAAGATATTAATTTTTATAAAAAACGGAAATGTAAAAAAGAACGTTTATTAATCGCACATGCTCCTACCGATCGTGATATTAAAGGAACGAAATATGTACTGAGAGCTTTTGAAAATTTAAGAAAGAGTTACCCTATTGATTATGTCATCATAGAAAATTTATCCCATAGTAAAGCTTTAGATGTTTATAAAGAAGTTGATTTTGCTGTTGATCAATTGCTAGTTGGTTGGTATGGCGGTTTTGCTGTAGAACTTATGCAAATGAGTATACCTGTAGTTGCCAATATTTGCTCCACTGATCTGGAATACATACCAAAGGAAATGAGAGAGGAAATGCCAGTTATCGATGCAAAACCAGAGAATATAGAAGAAGTACTGATCTCATTAGTAAAGGACAGGGAAATGTTGTATGAAATTGGAGATATTTCAAAGAAATATGTTGACAGGTGGCATAATGCAGAAAATATTGCTAGGTCAATGATAGAAATATATAAAGATCCTTCAAAATCATTTTGGGATGAGTTTATGATGAAAATTTAAATGAGAATATTATTATTGTAGTTTATATTATTAGTATGGTATAGGGTGCTATATGTGTGGATTTGTTGGTATTATTAATTTTAATAATGAGCCTGTGAGTAAGAAATTACTTATTAAAATGCGAGACATAATGTTTCATCGTGGTCCAGACGATGAAGGTCTTTATCTATCCGATTACGTGGGACTTGGTTTCAGACGTTTAAGCATCATTGATCTTTCCACTGGCCATCAACCTATGCAAAATGCGGATGGTTCAATCTGGGTGGTCTTTAATGGGGAGATTTATAACTACCTGGAACTACGTGAATCTCTTGAAAAAACAGGTCGAATATTTAAAACTATGAGTGATACGGAAGTAATTCTTCATCTCTACGAGGTATATGGTAATCGGTTTATAGAAAAATTGAACGGTATGTTCAGTTTTGTCATTTGGGATGAAAAAAAAAGAGAAATTTTTGCCGCTAGGGATAGAATAGGGATTAAACCATTTTATTATTACTTTGATGACCATAGGCTAATAATAGCGTCAGAGATCAAAGCAATCTTAGAAGACCATAGTGTAAGGCGTGAGCCGAACTATCAAGCAATTATTGATTATCTTAATTTTATGTATGTATTAGGAGATAAAACTTTTTTTAGGTGTATAAAAAAGTTGTTGCCTGGCCATACACTTCGACTAACCTCTGATGGTAAGTTGGAGATAAAGCAATACTGGGACTTAACATTTAGCTATAAAGAAAAAGTAGATGAGTCGGTTGCCGCAACTAAACTACTTGAAATGCTTCAGGATTCCGTCCGTATTCACCTGCGCAGTGACGTTCCGCTGGGCTGTCACTTAAGCGGGGGGCTTGATTCCAGCTCCATAACTTGTTTGGCTGCAAGCTTATACAAGGCCGAAAACAAATTAAATACATTTTCCGGGAAGTTTAACGAGGATTCATTTTACGACGAAACACCTTACGCAAAACTTGTCGCAGGTCATGTAGGATCACAATATCATGAGATAATCCCAGATGGGGAACCCTTTCCCGAGGTAATGGAAAAAATTAGCTGGTTTATGGATGAGCCGGCGGTTGGTCCGGGAATATACCCTCAATATTTTATATGTAAACTGGCCAGCCAACACGTGAAGGTTGTCCTTGGAGGCCAGGGCGGGGACGAGTTATTCGGAGGTTACCCCAGGTATTTCCTTACCGCAGGCTTAGCAGGTTTTTCTGAACTGAGCAATGCTTCGTCCCAGTCAAGTAGCAATGCGATTAAATTCAGCAAGTTAAATTTTCTTATGGGATATATTAAGAGACGCGGGCTTAAGCGGACAGCGCAAAAGACAATCCAATACCTGAAAGTGCGGTCCGAGGGGTACAGGGAAAAGTGGAAACGGTTTAGTACCACCATGGCTTTTAATGAATCGCTATTAGGTCCAGTTATTTTCCCTACTTATTGTTCCTATGATGTGGATAGCGAATTTTTTACTTATATTGATAAGGAAAATGCAAGTGATGTTTTTGATAAGCTCCTGTACCACGATTTCAAATGTTACCTCCCGGCGCTTCTGCAGGTGGAAGACCGGACAAGCATGGCGTTTTCCCTCGAATCCCGGGTACCTATGCTTGACTACAGGTTAGCCGAGCTTGCCGCAAGTTTACCACATTCCTTGAAAGTAAAAATGGGTGAACCGAAATATATTTTAAAGCAGGCTGTACGTGGAATTGTTCCACAAGAAATATTGGACAGAAAAGATAAAAAGGGATTCCCCACACCTATTAATTACTGGTTCAAAAACAACCTCACCTTTTACTTGAAAAGCATGTTACTGGATAAGAGATCGTCTGAAAGAGGAGTTTTTAATCCGGAAGCTGTTCGGAGAATGATTAACAGCAGGGACGATAACAGTTGGGAGCTTTGGACGCTGCTTAATGTGGAACTGTGGTTTAGGAACTTTATTGATTAATTGGCTTTTGGGACATGCTGGTTGTCCGGAGGTGTGAGATTGAAAAACAGATGTCTGGATATCTGCATGCTGGTCGGTAATAGTGTAACCCAGGATCCCAGAGTGAGAAAAGAAGCGGAAATACTTGCATCTTTCGGTTATTCCTTATCAGTTCTTGGTTTTAAACTAACGCCTCAAGACACTGAACAGGAAGTTTTCGCTCCTGGATTCAAGGTTATTCGTATAAATATATCCGTTATAAAGCCTTGGATTAAAAAATTAATTGAAAATCTGGCTTCTGAAAAACCTCGTAAAGTAAAAAAAATTGCTATTAATTTTTGTGAACTATTCCTTGAGTTGTACCAGGCATTTAGATTGGTTTCCAAAGCTATAACCATAAATGCTGCTGTTTATCACGCCCACGATCTTGACACTTTACCGGCTGCCTACCTGGCCAGCCTTCGCTTCCGGGGAAAACTCGTTTATGATTCACATGAGCTGTACACTGAGCAGAGGGAGGATTTCCCAAGGCTGCTGAAGCTTTTGTTACAGTGGATCGAAGGGCGTTTAATAAAAAAGACGGTTGGAGTGATCACGGTAAATCAGTCGATTGCCGGGGAGTTGGCTAAGAGGTACGCTGTGCCGGTGCCGCTAGTCTTACGGAATTTTATGAAAAAGACGTTCATGGAGGAGGCTGCGACTGCCAATCTGATTCAGCCGGAGGAAATAAGGGTGCTGTATCACGGGGGATACTTAAAGGGTAGAGGACTTGAAGAGCTAATAGAGAGTATTATTTATTGGGATAGAAACATTAATCTATATTTAAGGGGTTTTGGTCCAATCGAGGATTATTTAAGACGGCAGGTTTCCGGTTTGAGTTTGGAGAACAGGGTTGTTTTCCTGGAGCCGGTTTCGATGGAGAGGATAATTGCCGAAGCTGCCTTTGCTGATATTGGCATCATACCCTACAAGCCAACCTGCTTAAATAATTTTTACAGTATGCCGAATAAACTTTTTGAATATATGATGGCCGGGCTGGCCGTTGCAGCTAGCGATTTGCCCGAAATAAGCCGCCTGAATGAAGAGGTTGGCTTCGGGTTGCTCTTTGACCCCGATTCCCCGGAATCTATTGCCGGTTCAATCAATAACCTTGTAAGAGATAGGGATTTCCTTCAAACCTGCCGGAATAACGTTAGAGCCTGGAGCGGTGCTGCCGGGAATTGGGAAACAGAGTCCGGCAAACTTTTAAACTTTTACCGGGATATCTTTAACTCCAATCAACAGATACTTTGTCGCGGGGAGATTAATGAAAAATAAAAGCAAATATGGAACAATTTGGTTTATCCACCCGTACAGCGTATCCCCTGAATACCCCGCCAGCACGCGGCATTATTATTTAGGGGTTGAGCTTGCCAAAAGGGGCTGGAACATATGTATTTGGCAGTCAGCCTTCATACA
>Ga0067045_1003117_pt1 | contig 29487 bp, 25 predicted proteins | sample TerdegcTABiofilm_FD_59184 | JGI IMG/M metagenome (GOLD analysis project Ga0067045, IMG submission 59184) | Combined Assembly of (Gp0054472, Gp0054536) Wastewater bioreactor microbial communities from Singapore -Terephthalate degrading...
GCGCACCTCCACGATGGAGATCACCACGTCCTCCCCGATGACGATCCGCTCTCCGAGCCGGCGGGATAGGATGAGCATGCTATTTCTTCCCGGCGGCCGCCAGCTCGGCCAGCACGTCGTGCTTGGTCTGCCAGCGGGGATCGGTCATGACCGCCTGAACCCCCCGGCGACTGGCGCGGTCGATGATCAGGGGTCCCATGAGGTTGGCCGTGATCGGAGACCCGTCGGCGGGCACCGTCACGACGCATAGGACCAGGGCATCCTCGGGGCGCTCGATACCCACCGAGGACAGCAGGGCGTCGTCGGCGTCCACGGAATAGTCGGGCCGGAATAGGAAGGGGTCGATCAGGACGAAGGCGAGTTCCGAAAGATCCATGGACTGGAGGTAGAAGAAGGGCTTCTGGGCGGCGTCCAACAGGGCGTAATCCTTGAATTTCTCGAAGCCCAAGAGTCCGTCGGGAAAATGAAGGACCTGCCGTTCGTCGACGTCCAAGGGGCCGTAGGCTTTTGTTTGTATTCGGATCATGGCAGTGCCAGTCTCCCCTTTCCTAGCGCAGGAAGTCAAGGAGGGTCTTGGGCAGAAGCCGGCCCGCGGTCTGGAGGGACGCCTGATGGGTGTACTCCAGCATCTTGAGGTCCGTGATCGCCTCGGTCATATCCAGGTCCCGCTCTCCGGCCAAGAGGGCCGTCACGTCCGGTATCTCCTTGTTCAGCCGGGACCGGGTAGCGGCCAGGCGCTCGGTCCGGGCTCCCAGCTCGGCCACCCGATGGTTCAGGTTTTCCAGCCCCGCGTCCAGGACGCCCAGGACCCGTCCCCCGGTCTCGATCACGTCCCCCTTGTACAGGGAATCCCGCAGGGCCTTCACGGCGTCGAACAGGGACCCTCCGGAGATCTGGGCGGTGTGGGATACGTTGTCCGGGGGAGGCGCGTCGGTATCCCGGAGGATGCCCAGGTCCGTGAGCACCCTTCCTCCTCTTCCCTCCTCCAGCCAGATCTGGTGGGGGAACGTCCCTTCCATGACCAGAGAATTCCGTGCCGGATCCAGGAAGGCCTTAACCGGAGCCCCGGAGTCGTTGATCTTGGCGATTACGGCGTGCACCGTATCCCCCGGCCGGAGTTCGATGGACCGGCCGTCCACCCGGATCACGGAAGGCTCCAGGACTCGGTACTCGGCGGCGTCCCGGGAGGAAAAGATCCTCTGGCGCTCCGCCCAGAACACCTCGTTCCCGGGCTGGTCCAGGACCGCGTAGGAGCCCTGGGTGATCTCCGCATCCCGGGCGGATATGTTCCCCGTGTATTGGACGTCGATGATCTGCTCTTCCCCGGCTCCCGCCACGAAGCCCCGGACAAGCCGGAAGGGCTGGGTTCCGGCCTCGGTCCCGGCGAACAGGTATTTCCCGTCCGGTCCTTGGGCGTTGGCTATCGAGGCCAGCTCTTCCAGGAGCTCGTTCACCTCCGCGGCCATGTAGCCCGTATCCTGCTTGGTGAAGACGCCGTTCGCGCCTTGGACGGCCAATTCCCGGACGCGCTGGACGATGTCCACCGCCTGGCGCACGTAGCCTTCCGAGACGCGGTACCGATCCTCCGCGAACGCGGCGTTCTTCTCGAACCGGGCCAGCCGGCTGACGAAGGACTCGTACTTGACGGCATGGGCCGCGGCGAGCGGGTCGTCCCGAAGCTCCGCGATCCGGGTCTGCCGGGCCATCTTGGTCTCCAGACGGGCGGTCCGGTCCTCGGTTCGGCGGATCCAGTACTGCATGTCCGTGTTCATCTGGTCCGAGCTGACTCGTTTCATCTACTTCACACTCCCATCCGGTTGATGATGGTATTCAGCATCTCGTCGAAATTCGCTATGAACCGGGCCGCCGCGGCGTACCCGTGCTGGAACTTGATCATGTTGGCAAGCTCCTCGTCGATGTTGACTCCGGAGATCGAGTCCCGCATGTCCGCCAGGTTCTTCACGATCCGGGACTGGGTTTCCGCCGATCGCTCCGCCTGCTCACCCAGAAGGCCGATCCTCGCCGCGGCGTCGGCGAACCAGTCGTCGAAGGTCGCCAGGGATCCCACCATCACAGGCCGGTCCCGCAGGGCCGCGATGGCCAGGGCCGCGCTTCCGTCCCCGATTTCGGCGGGTTTTCCGTTCTCCCCGAAGCCCGCGGCCACCTTCATGGGGTTGCGGCCCACGGCCTCGGTCACCTCGATCCATCCCGAGGGATGGGCGATGGGGGCGACCGCGTAGTCCAGGCCCCCGGTTCGGAGGCCCAGGGCTGCATCCGGACGTTCCCAGTCGAAGGCTCCGGCCTCCCCGGAGGCGGCCAGGATCCCCGCGTACCCCGCAAGGAACTCCCCCGAATCCTCCAGGTGCCGGATCACGAAGTCCGGGGTCTCCCGGGCGTCCGCCGCGGTCGCCCGGAGCTGGAGGCGGCCTTCCCGGGTCAGTCGGGCCGTCACCTCCGCCCCGGAGGTGTTGATCCGGGCCACAAGGTCGCCGACAGTATCCGTGGGCCGATAGGGGATTTCCAGGATGCCCCCGGGGCCCGAAAGGCGGATCGTACCCGCAAGCCCTATCTGCTCCTGCCCGTCCAGCCGGTTCACGCCGGTGACGCGGTAGATATAGGTGGAGTCGTACTGGCCGTCCCCGTTTCGGTCGTAGTTGCCCGCGACGTTGTTGACCGCGGGATACTCGGAGAAGAAGTCCGTGCCCGTGGAACCGTCCAGGCCGTATGCGGCGCGGTGAGCCTCGTTCACCAGGTCCGTGAAAGTCAAGGTCATGGTGTCCAGGGACTGGATCTCCCCCCGGATGTCCCCGTCCCGTAGCTGGAAGAGGGCGCCCAGGACGCCCCCCCGGTAACGCGCCTCGTCCCCCGTGTCCGACCAGACCGGACGGCCGTAGCCGTCGTCCTCGGGCCCCGAGGTGAGGGAGAATGCCCGGGCGATCTTGCCCTGCACCAGGATTTGGCCGTCCAGATGTACCATGAATTCGTCGGCGTCCCGGCCGTCGGTGGTCACGGGAACAAGCTTTCCCAGCTTCTCCACCAGGAGATCCCGGCGGTCCAAAAGATCGTTGGGGCTGTCCCCCAGAGCCTTGACTTTCACGATCTCGACGTTGAGCGCGGCGATCTGGCGCGAAAGGTCGTTCACCTGTTTGATCACGATCCCGATATCCTGGTCCGCCATCTCCCGGATTCCGGAGAGGCGCTGGTACCGTTCATGGATCGAGTCAATGAGGGTCCGGCCGCGCTCCACCACGGCCCGGCGGGCGGGGAGCTCGCCGGGATGCAGGGAAAGCTCCTGCCAGGCGTCCCAGAACATATCCATCCGGGACCGGATGGAGACGTCCGTCGGCTCGTCGTAGACCTGCTCCAGGAGACGGACGTACTTGTCCCGGGTCTCCCAGTATCCCAGCCCTCCCTGCTGGGCGACGATGCGGCCTTCCAACAGCTCGTCCTTGACCCGCTCGATGCGGGAGACCTGGACGCCCTGTCCGATCTGGCCGGGGGTTTCCTCCCGGTTCAGCTGGGGGGCGTAGATAGGCTCCACGGTCCCAAGATGAACCCGTTGACGGGAATACCCTTCCGTGGAAGCGTTGGTCAGGTTATGGCCCGTGGTCACCAGGCCCTGCTGATGGGCCACAAGACCCCGTTTTCCGATCTCTATGCCCGCGAACGTCGACTGCATCCCGTCCCCCCGATTACAGGGCCGTGTCCAGCACTATGGGCCGGGCCCCCGCCGACACGGCGCGGCCCGTACGGCCGTATAGACGGCCCTTCTGGTCCGGATAGAGTTCCTCCACGACGGATCGAATGGTCCCCGCCGTTTCCCCCACGTACTCGCCCAGGGCCTCGTTCTCCACCCGGGCGCGCAAGGCCGCCACCTTGAGCCGGCGGTAGGAATCCGAGAGCATGCTCCGCTCCGGCTCGGGAACCCCCAGGGCCAGCCTGTAGACCGAAGAATCCGCGGGCAGACCACTTTCCGCCAGGATCTCGTCCCAGAGGGCGGAGCGGTTCCTCTCGGTAGCCTCCGCCAGAAGGGCGATGCCTTCGATGCGGAGAAGGACATCCTGCAGGGCGGGCCAATCCCTTCGACGAATCGAGTCGGACAGGACCTTGCGCTCTTCCAGGTACTTTTCAAGCGCGGCTGCCTCGTCGAGGACGGACTGGATCAGCTCGGGAATCTTCGTCGTCATAGGGCGCTCCTTCTCTACGAATATCGGAAGGCTGCGCCGCGGGATTAGGGGAAAGCACACGCTGGATACAATCAGGAACTCACCAAGCAGCGCGTACCTAGTGTCACGAAGCTTGTGCTGTTCGCAGCCGGAGTCTGTTCGGCCGATCCGCCGGCCGGCTTGGTTAGGGTTCTAAAGCCTTCGGATCACATTCTGCACAAGCTTCGTAACACTGCCCGTCTTGTATGTCGGGGCGGCGACGGGGTAGTATTCGGGACAATGTTCCGATTCATCAACGACCTGCTCTGGCTGGCCCGGGGCGTCCGGGTCTTCGCCCTGGTGGGAGAAAGCGGTACGGGCAAGAGTTTCCGGGCCAAGCTGGTCGCGCAAAAGTACGGCATCGACGTCATCATTGACGACGGACTCCTTATCAAGGGAGATTCCATCGTCGCCGGAAAGAGCGCAAAGCGCGAACAGCTGTACATGACCGCCGTCAAGACCGCCCTCTTCCACGACAAGGCCCACCGGGACCAGGTGGCCAAAGCCATCGCCAAGGGTCATTTCAAGAAGATCCTGGTCATCGGGACCTCCCAGAAGATGACGGAGAAGATCACCGAGCGCCTCCAGCTCCCGCATCCCTCCAAGATCATAAAGATCGAGGACATCGCCACCACCGAGGAGATCGAGAAAGCCATTCGCACCCGACGGGTCGAGGGGAAGCACGTCATCCCCGTGCCCGCCATCGAGGTGAAGCGCAGCTACCCTCGCATCTTCTACGACTCGATCCGGGTATTCCTCCAGAAAAACCTCGGAACCCGGGCTCTTTCGGCGCCCAAGGTCTACGAAAAGTCCGTGGTCCGCCCGGAGTTCTCGAAGCGGGGACGGGTGGCGATCTCCGAGGCGGCCCTTTCCCAGATGGTTCTTCACTGCGTGAACGAGTTCAATCCGGAGGTCAGGATCAAGAAGATCACCGTCGGATCCGATTCCCAGGGCTATCGTCTGACCTTGGCCATCGAGGTCCCCTACGGGACCCAGCTATCGGGCAACATCCACCATCTCCAGCAGTATGTGATCGACAATATCGAGCGTTTCACGGGCATCCTCATCGAGGAGGTGAACATCGTGGTGGAGAGGTTCGGAACGGTACAGGATACCGCGGAGGTTTGACAAACCGAGCCGGCGGTTCTAGGATAAGGGAGGATCCAAGAAGCTCCCGCGTTCAATACGCGAAGCGGCATGTTTACGCGATATCCGGGAGGAAGCATGAAGAGACTCTTGGCCGCGGCCGTCGCGGCATTCATTTTTGCCTCGGCCCTTCAAGCCCAGGGGCTCGATTTCGCCCAGGCGCGCTCGGACCACTACACGGTCTGGGCGGAAGCCGGACAGGCTCGGGCGGATGAACTGGCCAAGGTCCTGGAAGGACTGTTCACCCTCTTCGAGGAGGATATGCGCTTCGACCCGGGCAGCCTGAAAAGCAGGCTGACCGTTCGGGTGTTCCGCGACAAGCCTGGGTTCGACGCCTACATGACCCGAGTCGTCGGAGAGACCCGGCCCGATTTCGTGTATCTCCACTACCCCACCCTCGAACGATCCGAGCTTTTGGTCTTCGAAAAGGAAGAGCCGGACTTTTCCGCCTCCCTGGCCCACCAAGCCTATGTGCAGTACCTGAAGGCCTTCATCCCGAATCCTCCGCTCTGGATACGGGAAGGCTTCGCCGTCTACTACGAGCGGGCGGCCTGGGACAAGAGCGCCGGAGCCGTGGTCTTCAAGGAGAACACGGCATGGTTGGAGACTCTTAAAGCCCTGCGGAACTCGGGCAAGCTCCTGGGGATCGAGACCCTGCTGACCGCGACCCCCGAACGGGCGGAGAGCGCCCGGGACGTCTTCTATCCACAGTCCTGGGCGTTCGTCTCCTTCCTGCTGAGCGGCCAGGAACCCCGGTATGCCCGATTCCTTTGGGATTCTCTGGCGGCCCTCCGGCCCGCCGCGAGCTTGGCGGAGAACCAGGGAGCCGTGGCCGCCCTCTTCCGCCGGTGGCACGACCTGAAAGCCGCCCAGGAGGACTTCCTGGCCTGGATGGATTCCCGCAAGACCTTCGCGGAACTCGTGGAGGATGGAGTCCGCCTCTACGGGGAAAAGAAGCTGGACGACTCCGAGGCGGCGTTCGCGGAGGCCCTCTCCAAGAACGAGGGGAACTATATTCCCTACTACTACCTCGGCCTGATCTCCTACGGACGGAACGACTTCGACATGGCGGAGTACTACTACAAGACCGCCCTGCAGCTGGGCTGCGATCCCGCCGCGACGAATTTCGCCCTGGGTCTGAACGCCTACGCGGTGAATCGCCTGGAGGACGCCAAGGGCTACCTTACCAAGGCCAAGACCGAGGCTCCGGATCGGTACGCGACCCGGGTGGACGAGATACTGGGGCGAATCGGCACTCCCTGACCTCCCCCGCGGGGGACTCCGAGACCTAGCCGATTTCTTGGATTCGCACCCGGAACGTCATCCTCTGGATCGGGGAGGGTCCCAGCCGGACACAGAGCTCCCGATGGGTCCGGGTAGGGTACCCTTTGTGCCGGGCATATCCGTACTCCGGATAGAGCCAATCGTACCGGTCCATGACCCGGTCTCGGGCCGTCTTGGCCAGGATGGAGGCGGCCATAACGGCCGGGACCAGGCTGTCCCCCCGAACCACGGCCATGGCGGGTTCGGGAAGTACGGGTATCTGGTTACCGTCCACGAGTATCAGGTCCGCCCGGGTTCCCAGGGCCCTGTAGGCGCGGGCCATGGCCTCGAGGGACGCGGCCAGTATGTTCATGCGGTCGATCTCCCAGGGACTCGCCCAGCCCAGGGCCCAGGCCCGAGCCCGCCCGCGGATCAGGGAAGCCGCGGCCTCCCGCCGGGCCGGGGAGAGGGCTTTTGAGTCCGCCAGGATCTCGACTGGAAAATCCCCGGGCAGGATGACCGCGGCCGCGCAAACGGGCCCCGCCAGCGGACCCCGGCCCGCCTCGTCGATGCCGCAGAGCATTCGGGCCTCCGCGGCCCGGGTTTTCCATGTCTCGTCCCCCATGGCGCCACTCTAATTCTCCGGAGGCCCCTTTCGCAAGACCGGCGTAGGGGTTAGAATTCCCCTATGGAAATCCGGTTCTATAAGTTGCAGGTCTGCGGGATCGACTGGCTTCTCCTGGATCGTATGAGTTCCGGTCCGGGTCCCGTCCCGGATTTCCGCGCACTTGCCCGCTCCCTGTGCCGCAGGCGACGGGGCGCGGGGGGTATGGGAATCGTCGCCCTTTCCCGTCCCGAAACGGACATTTGGGCGGAATCCTTCGACGCCGCCGGGAACGGCATCCTCCTTCCGCCCTGCGCCGCCCTTTGCGCGGCCCGGTACCTATTCGACTCCGGACGGGGAGGGAGGGATTCCCTGGACCTTCGGACTCGGGACGGAACGGTTCGGGTGGACATCATCGACTCCACCCGGTTCGCCCTAAACCTAGGCCCCGCCCTATCGCCTGCGGGAATCCCTCTCCGGGAGGGGGAAGCGGACCGCGCCGCGGCGGAGCTGGATGTCGCCGGCAAGGCCCTGTCCATACTGCCCGTCCGTCTGGCGGGCCAGAGCTTCGCGGTAGTCCTATCGGAAGGCAGCCTCCGGGACGCCCTGTCTCCCTTCGGCCGAGGCGAATCTCCCGTCCCGTCCGTGGATTCCCGGAGCCATCGATTCACTCCACTGGCGGTGCGCATCGACTCCCGCACCAGCCTTGCCGCCGCGGGCAGGGCCTTCGACGCCTGCGCGGCCGCGGGAGCGGCCCTTGCGGCGGCCGGGGCCTACGGGCTCGCGGACCGGGAAGCCGCCGTCCGCCTGGGCGGGGACGCGGTCTTCGTGAACGGGGACGCGGACGACGGTCTCTATGCGGCCGCCAAGCCGACGTATATCTTCTCCGGGGAATACTGGATGGAAGACCCCGTCGACTGCGATCCTTAGACGGATCCGTTCCTTAAAGGGGCATCCGGGAAGCTCAAACAAGCTTTTAGATCCGCCGATAGAATAGAAACGTCGACCGAGATTCGATCGCGCCGGCGGCGTCGGCTGTCCCCGAGCCGGCCTGCCAATGCGCCCCGGGAGGTCTTCATGGGTTTCAGCCCTACCGTCATGATCGCGGACTGCGACCACGCGAGCGTGGACATCGAACGAGACACCCTCAAGCTGATCTGCCGGGAGGTACCGTGGCAGTCCTGCAGGACGGAAGAGGACGTCATCCGGGTCTGCTCGGCCGCGGAAGGTTTGTTGGTTCAGTACTCGCCTCTAACCGCCCGGGTCCTGCGGGAGCTTAAACGCTGTAAGGGGATCGTTCGGTACGGCGTCGGGGTGGATACCATCGATCTGGAAGCCGCATCGGAGCTGGGCATCGTGGTGAGCAACGTGCCGGACTACGGCACCGAAGAGGTCTCCGATCACGCCTTGGCCTTGATCCTGAACCTGACCCGCAAGATCTACCGCGCCGACAGCCTCGTCAAAAGGGGAGTCTGGGATTTCACCCTCATGAAGCCGGTACCGAGGCTGGGGGAGCTCACCTTGGGAATCGTGGGATTCGGCCGCATCGGAAGCTCCCTGGCCCGCAAAGCCGAGTCCCTGGGCATGCGGATCATCGCCTGCGATCCCTACATGCCCCCCTCGGCGATTCCCGGCTACGTTTCCATCCATGGACTCGAGGGTCTCCTGGAGTCCGCGGATATAGTGTCCGTCCACTGCCCCTTGAACCCGGAAACCCGGAACCTTCTCTCCTCGGAACGGATCGCCCGGATGAAGCCGGGCGCCTACCTCGTGAACACGGCCCGGGGAGGCATCGTGGATGAAGACGCCCTTGCCCGGGCCTTGGAAGAAGGCCGGCTGGCCGGAGTAGCCCTGGACGTCCTGGCCGCGGAGCCGATACGCCCCGACCACCCCCTGCTCAGGCACCCGGATTTCCTGTGCACCCCCCACATGGCATGGCACTCCTCCCAGGCGGAGCGAGATCTGAAGCGCAAAGCCGCGGAGGAGATCGCCCGGATCGTCACGGGTCAGCCCCCGAAATACCAGGTAAACCGCCGGGCCTCCTGAAGGCGGATCAAGCCTCCGGAGCCGGCAGGGCGGTCCTCTCCGGCTCTTCGCCCGACTCCTCCGCAAGCCGGAAGACCCTCATCGTCTCCTTGAGCTGGAGCGCCTGCCCGGACAGTTCCTCGGCCATGCTGGCCATCTCCTCGCTGGCGCTGGCGTTCTGCTGGATGACCTGGTCCAGCTGGACGACGGCCCGGGAAATTTGGTCCACCCCGGACGCCTGCTCCCGGCTGGAGGCGCTGATCTCCTGGACCAGCTCCGCGGTCCTGCGGATGTCCGGGACGATGGTCCCCAGCAGGGAACCCGCCTGGTCCGCCACCTCGATGGAGGCTGAGGACAGGGCCGATATCTCCCCCGCCGCGGTCTGGCTCCGCTCCGCCAGCTTTCGGACCTCTCCGGCCACCACCGCGAAGCCTTTCCCCGCCTCCCCGGCCCGGGCCGCCTCGATCGCCGCGTTGAGGGCCAGCAGGTTCGTCTGGCGGGCTATCTCTTCGATGATGCCGATCTTCCCCGCGATGTCCTTCATGGCCTGGACCGTCCGGGCCACCGCCTCTCCTCCCCGGGCTCCGGCTTCCGCGGCCTTGCGGGCTATGGCTTCGGTGGCCTGGGCGTTGTCGGAATTCTGCTTGATGGAGGAGCTCATCTCCTCCACCGAGGAAGAGACTTCCTCCGCCCCCGCGGCTTGTTCGGTGGCGCCCTGGGAAAGGGACTGGGCGGTCTGGTTCATCTGTTCGGCCCCCCGGGAGATGCTCCGGCTGGCTTCCCGGATGCCGTTGACGATGGACCTGAGTCCGCCGATCATCCGGTCCACCGACCGAGCCAGGTCACCGATCTCGTCCTTGCGGCGCAGGAATATCTGGTCGGGGCTTTCGGATAGATCGCTTCGGGCCACCCGGTCCGCTATGGACACGGCGGCCGCCAAGGGACGGGTAATGGATCCGGAGAGGTACAGGAATACCGCGACCAAGACAGCGACCCCCGCGGCGGAAACCGCGAGGATCAGCGTCAGGAGCCGATAAGATGATTCGAAAAGCTCCTCCTCCGGTACGACCATGGAAAATACCCAAGGCCTATCGGCTTTCCCGATGAAGATCGGCGCATAGGTTTTATATACATTTCTTTTCAATGATGTAGAAAAGGAGAGCTGAGTGAAGACTTCGCCTTTTGATAGCCTGGCGAATATAGCCGCATCCTCCTTGCTTTTCGCCTCTCCCCAGGGTTTCCCGACCTGCTTCGCGTCGGGATGTGCGATCACGACACCGGACGCGGAGACGAATCTGCCGAACCCGGTCCTGGCATAGGTGATCTTGGAGTACCTCCCCTTCAGATCATCCAGGGCGATATCGATTCCCGTCACTCCCAGGGGTTTTCCGTCCCGGCCCTTGATGGGTACCATCATGGAAGTCAGCATCAGCGTCCGGTTTCCTACGGTATACTCGTAGGGCTCGATGACCTGCTCCTTGCCGGTCCGCATGGGGAGGATGTAGTAATCCCCGGCCCCTTCCTTGTCGTAATCCACCAGAGGAGACAGCTCGACGGTACCGCCGAACCGGCTCCAATAGGGGATAAAACGCCCTGTCCCGTCGTGGCCCGGCGACCCTGCGAACAGGATATCCTGGCCGTCCAGGGCGTTCGGCTCCCAGCCCGTGGACGCCCCCAGGAAGGACGGGTTTTTCTCCACGATGGACTTGAGCAGGTTGGAAAACACGGATCTCCGGGTGTCGAAATAGAAGGTTTCGTAATCCTCGAACACCTGCGCGAGCGTCCGGGCGGCGTCCATGGCAACCTCGAGCTCCGCGTCGATCGCGGCTGCGTGCTCCTTGGAAAGGGCTTCCAGAAGATCGATCGCGTCCGTTCGGCTCTGTTGCAGGGTCCGGACGGCGGTGATCCCCGCCACCGTCCCCAGGGTGAGGATGACCGGGATCAGGGAAAACAGGAGTATACGCGCGCGCAGCTTCATAGGTTCCTCCGGTGATTCATTTACATTGCCTTCAGGATAATCCATGGGCGATCAGGGTACAAGCCGACATTCGGAGCCTCCGATGCCCGGGGTCGCGCCCTCCTTGCGTTGCGCGCCCCGCCGGCTCTATTCTTTCAACATGCGCATGCCGGGATCGACCTCGAATCCGTTCGGGATCCCACGTCTATCCTCACCTGTACTCTTCCTTCTGCTTCTAGCCTGCACCGCCGCTTGCCGTCCTCATTCAGTGAACGGCCTCACGGAAGAGGCCGCGGCGGCGGCGAAAATCCCGGGCATCGTCGTGATCACCGACGAGTTTTACCCGCCCTACATCATGCGCACCGAATCCGGAGGTCTTGAAGGATTCTTGGTGGATCTTTGGGCCGCATGGGAACGCGTCACCGGAGTTCCCGTGGAGATCCGGACATATTCCTGGTCGGAGGCCCAGGAACGGTTCTCCCGGGGCGAAGGGGATGTCATCGACACAATCTTCGATACACCGGAGCGCAGGCGGTACCTGGTCTTCTCACCACCCTATGCCCGAATCCCGGTGCCCGTCTTCACCCATTCTTCCATCACCGGCATCGCCTCCCCGGAGGATCTCCGGGGCTTCCGAATCGCGGTAAAATCCGGAGACGCCGCGGTTGCGGAGCTGGTTCGGCTCGGCGTCTCCGATCTTTCGCTCTACAAGAGCTATAAGGAGATCATCGAAGCCGCATCCCGCCACGAAGTCCGGATCTTTTGCGTCGACGGCCCTCCCGCGTACCATTACCTCTACAAACTAGGCATAGACCGGGACTTCCGCCAGGCCTTCATCCTGAATCAGGGAGCCTTCAGCCGGGCGGTCCGCCTCGGGAACGAATCCCTTTTGAACACGATCCAACGGGGCTTCGATGGGATCCCTCCCTCGGAGATACGGGCTATCGAGCGCCGTTGGATGGGAAGCGAGTTGCCCCGGTCCCCGAATTGGCGATTGATCGGCGGAGGGGCCGCCGCCGCGTCCCTCCTGTTGGCCTTCCTGGCGGGAATCACCCTGAATCTTCGGCGCAGGGTCGAGACGGCAACCCGCGAACTGAAGGAAAAGATTCTTTTATTGGAGAGCAGCGAGGCAAGGAACCTCCAGGCCCTGCGGGAGAAGGAGGTTCTTCTCCAGGAAATCCACCACAGGGTCAAGAACAACCTCCAGATCATCTCCAGCCTCCTGCGCCTTCAGGCGGAGGATCTGGACTCTCCGGAAGCCCGGGAACTCTTCCAGGGAACCCAGAGCCGGATATTCGCCATGGCGGACCTGCACGACCGGCTCTATACGAGCGGGAATCTCGAACGGATCGATGCGGGGGAGTATGTACAAAACCTGGTCCATTCCCTGGCCACGACGTTCAATTTCTACGGCTTTGTTTGCGATGCCCGGCCCGTACATCTCAACATCGAGGAAGCCCTGCCCCTCGGGCTGATCGTCAACGAATGCGCCATCAACGCCCTCAAGTATGCCTACCAGAACCGTGATCCCGGAACCATCGAGATCGGCTTATACCAAGAGAACGGAGAGTGCGTATGCTCCGTCCGGGACTTCGGTCGGGGACTCCCGGATGGCGTCGATCCCTATGTCGCCTCATCGCTGGGATTCACCATCGTGCGCAGCCTGGCGGAACAGATACGGGGACGGGTTCGATTCGATAGTTCCGCCGGATTTTCGGTTGAAGTCCGCTTCCCTCTTCCCAAGGATAAGGAGAACCCCGCAGCCTCCGGGTGACGAGCGGATCGAACGAGTCCGCGCCCCCTACACCGCCACCTTCACGACCACTTTGTGGATCGGCTCCGGCACCCCCTTGATCGCGAGTCCGGGCCGGTGGGCGTCTTCGGGGAAGAAGACCAGGGCCGTCCCCGGGGATAGCAGGAGAGTGTGGCAGGTGTCCGGTTCCGGCGGGGCGTAAAACTCGATGTCCGGTTTGTAGGGCACCGCAACCGCAAGGCCCTCTGAGGAGCGAGCTTCCACGATCTCTCGACCTGAGACGAGGACCTGGATATCGATATAGTCCCGATGCGTCTCGTACCGGGCATCCTCCGGCCCCTTGGAGTCGTAGCGGGAGACCAGGGCGTAGACCGCGGTACCCGCGATCTCGTGTCTGCCTTCCGGCAGGTTTTCCCATCCACCCGCCTCCAGCCAGGAGATCGCCTTGGACAGGTTCGGGCCGAGGGCTTTGTACCGGCCCAGGTTCTCGATCGGTGTCGCGATCATGTCTCCTCCTACCGGGCCAGCCAGCCGCCGTCCACGGCCACGGTATACCCGTTCACGTAGTCCGAGGCCGCGGAGGCCAGGAAGACCGCCGCCCCCTGAACATCCGCCGGGGTGCCCCAGCGCCCCGCGGGGATCCGGTCCAGGATGGCCTTGCTCCTCTCCTCGTCCGCCCGGAGCGCCGCGGTGTTGTTCGTGGCCATGTAGCCCGGGGCGATGGCGTTGGCGTTGATCCCGTACTTGGCCCATTCGTTGGCCATGAGCCGGGTTATGCCCATGACCGCGCTCTTGGAGGCCGTATAGGAGGGAACCCGGATCCCGCCCTGGAAGGAGAGCATGGAGGCGATGTTGATGATCTTGCCCCCCGAACCCTGGGCGATGTACTGCCGGGCCGCAGCCTGGCTAAGGAAGAAGACCGTCTTGGCGTTGATGTTCATCACATCGTCCCAGTCCTTTTCCGTGAAGTCGAGGGCATCCTGTCTGCGGATGATGCCCGCGTTGTTCACCAGGATGTCCAGACGGCCCAGGGTCTTCACGGTCCTCTCCACGATGCCCCGAACCGGTTCCAAGGTCGAGAGGTCCGCCACTATCTCCAGATAGCGCCGACCTCGGGCCTCCACCATCTTCTTCGTCTCGGGGCTGGCCACATAGTCCACTCCCGCCACGTCCGCCCCCGCCTCGGCCAGGGCCACGGCGATGCCCTGCCCCAGCCCCGTGGAGCTCCCCGTCACGACGGCCGCCTTGCCGTCCAGCTTGAACGCGTCCAGGATCATAGTCGTTCTCTCCTTGCGTTATCGCAATGCCGACATGGGCACCGCGTCCATGTCCGTGAAGGTCTGGTTCTCCCCCGCCATGCCCCAAATGAAGGTGTACGGCCCCGTACCCACCCCGGAGTGGATGGACCAGGAGGGGCTGATGACGGCCTCCTCGTTGCGCACCACCAGATGGCGCGTCTCCGACGGCTTGCCCAGAAAATGGAAGACCACCCGATCCGCGGGCATGTCGAAATACAGGTACACCTCCATGCGGCGCTCGTGGGTGTGCACGGGCATGGTGTTCCACACGCTGCCTTCCGAGAAGGTCGTCATGCCCATGACCAGCTGGCAGGATTCCAGCACCGCGGGGTGGATGAATTGGTTGATCACCCTCCGGTTGCATTCCGCGGCGCTCCCCATCTCCACCCGCTTGGCCTGGGCCATGGTCACTTGGCGCGTCGGGCAGGCGCGGTGGGCGGGGGCGCTGTTCAGGTAGAACTTGGCGGGCCGGGCCGGGTCCGCGCTCTCGAAGGACAGCGCCTTGGAGCCCATGGAGACGTACAGGCCGTCCCGAGGGGCCAGGTCGAACCGGGTACCGTCCACCGTCACGGATCCGGGGCCGCCGATGTTGATGACCCCCATCTCCCGGCGCTCCAGGAAGTAGTCCGTGCCCAGGTCCTTGGTGGCGGCCAAGGCCAGGGGCCCCGATGTGGGGGTGATTCCTCCGGCGATCATCCGGTCCACGTGGCTGTAGGTCAAGGAAATCTCCCCGGGATCGAAGAGCCCGGAGACCAGGAACCGGGAACGAAGCCCCTCGGTGTCCAGGGTTTTAGCGTACTCGGAATTGACGTATTCGCGGATGTCCATTTCGCTCTCCTATCGTATTCGAACCTAGGCCCGGGCCCTGCGGCCCCGAGCCGTCCGGGCGGGCTGCTTACAAACTCGAAGCTTGTCAGCAGCCTTCCGACTATCCCACCAAGCCCGGAAGCCAGAGGCTGACCCAGGGCACCAGGGTTACAAGCACCAGGACGATCACGTTGCAGATGATGAAGGGGACCGCGGACTTGAAGATGTCCACGATGGACATCCCGCAGATCTTGTTGGCCACGTTCAGGCACATCCCCACGGGCGGGGTGACCAGCCCGATGGCCAGTCCAACGATCAGGACCGCCCCGAACTGGAGCTCGTTCATCCCGAACTGCCGCATCACCGGAAGGAGGATGGGTCCGATCAGGAGGATGCAGGGGGTGACGTCCAGGAAGGTACCCAAGACGAGGATAAGCACATCCAAGAGGATGAATACCATGACGGGGCTGATTCCGGAACCCGCCAGGAAGGCCGCGATCTTCGCGGGTACCTGCTCCACCGCCAGGATCCAGGTGAAAATCATAGTGAAGCCCCCGATGATCATGATGGAGCTGGACATGATGGCCGTCTTCTTGAACGCCGCGGCCAGATCCTTCACCCGGAGCTCCCGGTACACCAGGAACCCCAGAAGCAGGGCGTACAACACGGCGATCCCCGCGGATTCGCTGGCCGTGGCTATGCCCAGGGAGACCGACAGGACGATGAAGATCGGCATCAGAACCGCGAAGGACCCGTCCTTCGTGGTCCTCAGGATCTGGGAGGCCGAGAGCCTTTGCGGCCGGGGATGGTATCCATTCCTGCGGGAGATGACGTAGGTCAGCACGAGCTGGGTCACGCCGACCAGGATGCCGGGGATCAGTCCCGCCAGGAAGAGCCGGCCCACGGACGCGCCGGACACCATGGCGTACATGAGCATGGGCACGCTGGGGGGAATGATCATCCCCATGGTGGAGGAGGCCACGGTCACCCCCGCGGAGAAGCCCTTCGGATAGCCCTTCCGCATCATCTCCGGGATCAGGATGCTCCCCAGCGCGGAGGTATCCGCCACGGAGGACCCCGAGATCCCGCCGAAGATCATGCTGGCCACCACGTTCACCTCCCCCAGGCCGCCCCGGAAGGGCCGCACCAGGAGCATGGAGAAGTCGATCAACCGCTTCGTGAGCCCGCCCCGGTTCATGAGCTCCCCGGCCAGCATGAACAGGGGCATCGCGATGATGATGAAGTTGTTCGTCCCCGACCATACCCTTTGGGGGAGGGTCATCAGGAACACGGGATCCCGGAGGAGCATGTACACGATGCCCGCGCCGCCAACGGAATAGGCGATGGGAGTCCCGATCGCCAGGAGGACGATCAATACAAGGAACATGATCGTGAGGTTCATCCCTCGCCTCCCCCGGCCGGGTCGGCTTCGCCGTCGAACCTCGATTTGGTCGAGGGCGGATCGATCCGCGCGAACTGGGCGAGGATCTGCACCGCCGCGTAGAAGATGGTGATCCCGAAGGAGATCGGGACCATGGCGTAGAAGAAACCGTTCGGGATGCCCGTCGCGGGGGACGGCACCGCGCCGACCCGGGCGATCCAAACCCGGGAGTACTTGAACACGAAGACCGAGACGGCCACGATTGAAAGCTGCACCAGGATCGTGAGCACCCTGCGCCGGAGGGTCCGGCCCTGGGAGGGCAGGGCGATTGCGATATGCTCCCCCTCCCGGAGGCCTAGGGCCGCGCCGAAGAAGGTCGTCGCGATGAATACCATCGTCATCAGCTCTTCCGCCCAGGCGAAGGATATCCCGAAGACGTACCGGAGTATCACCGAGACGATGACCCCCGAGGCCAGGACCCCGACCAGTGTCCCCAGGAAGACCGCGAGAGCCTTGTCCAATAACCGGATGAGGGCGTTCAGGGCCCTCAGGGATGGGTTGTCCATACCGTACTTTACCTTGTGGCGGACGGATTGATAACCGCGGCCTTTCCGGAACGCGACGCGTCCCGAACAGGCCGCAATGGAAGCTCCGTATCGATTCGGATCGATTCGGAACCGGGAGGCTACTTCGCCGCGATCACCTTGCGCATCGCATCCAGGTCCGCCTTTGTGAACAGGCCCTTCGTCACGAAGTAGTCGTAGACCGGGGCGCAGGCGTCGATGAAAGCCTGCCGCTCCTTTGCGGTCGGGGAATAGACCTGGACTCCCGCGGCGGTGATCATCTTGAAGTAGTAATCGTTCATCTCCCGGCGAAGCCGATTCTGCTCCTCCGTGTAGATCCAGGCTCCCTCCTCGAGGATCTTCTGGAGGTCCCCGGGCAGGGCGTTGAACCAGGCCAGGTTGACGTCGAAGGGCTCGGGGTGAAACTGGTAGTCGATGAGGGTCAGGTACTTCTGGACCTCGTGGAACTTCATGTCCCCGATGTTGGCCAGGGGGTTTTCCTGTCCGTCCGCCACGCCGGTCTTGAGGGCCATGTAGGTCTCGCCGTAGGGGATGGAGACGGGGTTGGCGCCCAGGGCCTGCATGCACTTGATGATGGACTCGATGGGGGGAGTGCGGATCTTGAGGCCCTTCATGTCCGCGGGAGACTTGATGGGCCGGATGTTGTTGGTGAAGTGCCGGGAGCCGCCGTCCCCGAAGGCCAACATCTTGATCCCGTACTTCTCGGCGTCCTTCATGATCATCGTACCGATCTCGCTGCGGGCGACCTTCATGAGGTCCGCCTGGGTCGGGAAGAAGAAGGGCATCAAAACCAGGTTAAGCTTCGGAGTCTGGGCGTCGAATACGCCGCCCACGAAAGCTTCCTGGGATCCCATCTTGAGGGACTCGATCATCTCCCCCTCGTTGCCCAGCTGGGCTCCGGGGTAGATCTCCACGACGAAGCGGCCGCCGGACTTCTTCTCGACGTAGTCCTTGAACACGAGCAGGGACTTGTGCCGGGTGGATTCCGTGGACGAGGCGTGGCCGAGCTTGATCTTGTACACCTTGGACTGGGCGAAGGCGCCCCCCGCGGCCATCAGGACCGCCAGAAGCAAGAGGACCAACCTTTTCATCTTGTTCTCCTTGCAGGATCGATTTCGGGCCGGCCCTTGACGGCCCGCCCGTAGTTCCACAATATGAAACGTAATTCCATTATTAATGCCGACAAAACAGCCCTGGGCCTTTTTATATTGTGGAACGCAATTCCATATAATAGCTTGTTTTTTTGCCCTGTCAAGGCTAAAATGAGGATTGCCGGCAGGGTTCGGTCCTACAGGAGGTCCCATGGCGGATATGAAAGTTCAATCCCTCGACCGCACCTTCGGCATCCTACGGATGCTGGCCCAGGAGCCAAACGGGCTGTCCCTGGCAACCATCGCCGAGGGCGAGGACCTTCCGAAGAGCACGGCCTTCCGTCTTCTTGCCGTTCTCTGTCAACACGAATACGTCCGCAAGGTTCCGGAATCGAACCTTTACCGCCTGGGGCCGGCCTTCCTGGAGCTGTCCAGCCGCTACCTAAACAGCCTGGAGCTCAAGACGGAATCCGCCCCTTACATGAGCGAACTGGCCGCCGCCTTGGGGACCATCGTCTTCCTGGCCCGGCGACAGGGCAATAAAATGGTCTATATCGACAAACAGGATCAGTACACCAGCCTCCGGAAATACTCCATCATCGGACAACAAAAACCGCTGTATTGCACATCCCTTGGGAAAGCCTTGATCCTGGATATGAGCGACGACGAGATCCGGGCCCTCCTTGCGGGGGAAGACTTCGAGAAGTTCGGCCCCAACACCCACGCGGGGGTGGAGGAATTGATCGCCGACATCCGGGTTTGCAGGGAGCGGGGCTGGACCCGGGACAACGAGGAGGCGGAGCCGGGGGTCAACTGCGTGGCCGCCCCCATCCGGGATTACCGGGGCCAGGTGATCTCCTCGATCAGCACCTCCTGGATCCTGGAAAGCCGCCCGGACCTGAGTCCCGAAAAGGCCGCGGTCCACGTCGTGCGGGCCGCGGACGGCATCTCCCGAAGCATGGGATGGACGAAGGGCTAGAGGTAATCCACCCGGAAGGGACCCACGTCCCGGAACCCCATGGACAAGTACAGGTTCCGGGCGGTCGTGTTGCCCTCCTTCACGAAAAGTCCCGCGGCCTTTCCGGCCCGGAAGATCTCACTCACCAGGTACTCCATCACGAACCGCCCCCAGCCTCGGCCCCGCAGTTCCGGGATGACGTAGACCCCCCCGATCTGCCAGGTGCGGAAGCCCCGGGCGTTGGTCCGGGCCGCGGCCACCGCTCGGCCGTCCAGCTCCGCCACCGCCATGATCTCGGATGCAAGAATCCCGTCCAGGGCGGCTCGGGAAGCCCGGGCGTCGAAGCGGTGGATCGGGGTGACGACTTCCTCCCGCTCGTAGGCGGAATGCAACGGGAAGAGAGCTTCCGCGTCCGTGGGGTCCGCGGCGCGCACCGTTGCGGAGGGATGCGGAAGGGATCGGTGGGAAGGTCGGCCCGAGGGCTCCAGGTAGAGGTACCGGTAGGGGGTCGCCACTCGAGGGATCCGGCGCAGGACATGCTCCAGGGCTTCCACGTCCGCCGCGGCTCCCAGGAAGGACACGACGGACCCGCCCTTGAAGAACCTCGCCAGAGTCTCTTCCTCGGACGGTCCGTGCTCGGTTCCGAACACCGGGAACACGGTTCCGCTGCGCGTCCAAAGGACCGCGCTCCGAAGGCCCGTGGAGGAGACGTATCCGAAGACACCCCCTCCCAAAACTCCCGGTATCCGAAGCTCCCCGGAACGGAGAAGACGGGCCGAAAAACCCGCCGCGTACTCCTCGCGGCTGATCAGGAAGTCCCTCAGGATCCGAGCGTCCGGGGTACCCAGGCGACGCCAGGCCTCCGCCGCGGGTTCGGAGGTCATGGAGCCCGGGGAATGGGCAGGATCCCGCGGCCTTCCAAGGCTCCCGAGAGGACCGCGAAAGCGGCCGCATAGGATTCCCGGGAACCGTTGTAGACCGCCACTCCCCCGGCGACGGGACCCGCGTCCAGGGCGAAGGCGGGAGAGAGCACGGAAACCAGGTAGACCGGAACTCCCGCCCGGGAAGCTTCCCGGGCGAACGCCGCCCCTGCCGAATTGGCTACGCAGACGACCGCGGCCCGCGCTCCCCGCACCCGGGTCCGGAGGGCCTGCAGTTCGAGGGCCAGGACTTCCGGATCGGGCTGGTAGCTGAACCGGAACGTGTCCGCGCCCGGATACCGGGCGCCGCCTTCCGCGAAGAAATCGGAAAAGGGTCCGGCCAGCAGGATCCGCCCCGGACCCGGCGTAAGGGGGAGCCCGGTGTGTTCCAGAACCGTGGCGCTGCGGTAAGCCTGGTCCTGGAAAAAGGATCGGGCTTCCGGGCTTTGCAGGACCGACGCGCGATCCGGCCGGGGCTCCACCCCGGCTGGTCCTTTCTGTTTGAGGTAGGCCTGCTTGGCCCGCAGGATCCGGAGCGCGGATTGACGCACCCGGGCTTTGAAGGCAGGATTCGAGCGGTACTCCCGGAGCAGGCGTATCCAGGCGTCCTCGGAGAACTCCAGGATTTTCGAGACCATGAGGATATCGTTGCCGGCCATCACGGCTCGAACGCAGACCTCCGGGAATCCTCCCGGCGCCGCCGCCCCGGTCATGAACAGGTCGTCGGTCACGACGAGTCCGTCGAACCCCATCCGCTCCCGGAGGATCTCGGTGATGAAATGCGGGGACAGGGAGGCGGGGGTACGGTCCCCGGTTATACGCGGAAAGGCCAGGTGCCCGCTCATGATGCCCGGAAGGCCTTCCGCGATGAGCATACGGTAGGGGAGCAGGTCCCGCTCCCAGAGGGTCCCTTCATCCACCTGGATGACGGGAAGTATCCCGTGGGAATCGAGTTCCGTATCCCCATGCCCCGGGAAGTGCTTGGCCGTAGGGAGAACCCCGGCGTCCTCCATGCCCCGGACATAGGCGGCGGCCAAGACCGCCGCGGAGGAGGGGTCCGAGGAGAACGCCCGGGGCCCGATGATCGTGCTTCGAGGCTTGAGGGCCAGGTCCACGGTGGGCGCGAAATTCATGGTGATGCCCAGGGCCGCCAGTTCCCGGCCTATGAAAAAAGCGGATCGGTACGCGTCCCGGGGCAGGGCGGAAGCCCCTATGGCCATGTTCCCGGGAGTGACGCTGGTGGCCCCTTTCACGTGGCGGATCCACCCTCCCTCCTGGTCGGTGGCTATGAAAGGAGGGATACGATGACCCGTTCGGGACGCGGCCTCCTGGATGTTCCGGATCGCCCGGGCCAGTACCTCCGTGTCCTCGGCGTTCCATCCGAACACCTTGATTCCCCCCAGGGCCCTGCGCTCGATCCATCGGTACAGGAGCGGGGGGGGCTCCGTTCCCGGGTAGGCCATCATGAAGATCTGGCCCAGGACCTCCTCGTCCGAGAGTTCGTCCAGCAGGGCGGCCGCCGATTCGGCGTCCGGCCCGGTCGACCAGAAATCCCGGGCCGTCTTGGCAGGTTCCTGCGGGCGTTCCTCCCCGGGCAGGGTTGACCTGTGCCCGGACATCGACTGGGCGGAAAGACTGGACAGGAAGGCCGCGGCTCCAAGAACGGCAGCCGAGGCGACTAGAAGGAAGGTCCGTTCCGCCCGCCGCATGCCCGTACGCCCGGCCTATCGGTAAGCCTGGCCTTGGATTTCGTCGATGTACTGGGAAGCGCTGTGGGCTGCCACCGCTCCGTCCGCCACGGCGGTGATGAGCTGCCGGAAGGGAGTGACCCGGACGTCCCCGGCGGCGAAGAGCCCGGGGATGGAGGTCTCCATGCGGTCGTTCGTGATCAGGGAACCCGACTCGTCCTTCTCGGCGTCGGGCGCCAGGGCGGTCTGGGGGATGGACCCGATAAAGATGAAGACCGCGTCCACGGATTCCCTGTATTCCTCTCCTGTATCCAAGCGCACCAGAGTCACGGCCTCCACCTGCTTGGAGCCGTGTATCTCCTTGACCCCGTGGTTGAACCGAGTCTCGATCCGCGGGTTGTCCAGGACCCGTTGGGCCAGGGCCTTTTGAGCCCGGAATCGGTCCTTCCGGTGCACGAGTATCACCCTATCCGTGAGCTTGGAAAGGTACATGGCCTCGTCGCAGGCCGCGTCCCCTCCGCCCACAACCAGGATCCTCTTGCCCTTGAAAAAGGGGCCGTCGCAGGTAGCGCAGTACGAAACACCCCTGCCCGAGAATTCTTCCTCCCCGGGCACTTCCAGGTGCCTGTGCTTGGCTCCCGTGGCAAGGATCACGGAAAGGGCCGACACGGGTCCGTCGGAGGTTTCCAGGATGAAGCGATGCCCTTCCTTCCGAAGCGCCGTGACCCCGGCGGACCGGATCTCGGCTCCGAATTGCTCCGCTTGCCGGCGCATGGTATCCGCGAAATCGAAGCCGCTTACGGGTTCCGCTATGCCGGGGTAGTTTTCCAGCCGGTCGATCACCAGGGCCTGGCCGCCTGGAGCCATCTCTTCGAGGACAAGGGTTTTTAGGTTGGCCCGAGCCCCGTACTGGGCGGCGCCCAGTCCCGCTCCGCCGGCTCCGATTACGACCAGGTCCCATGAAGATTCCATATGGTCCTCCGAGGTACATAAATATAGTAATTTTAATATATATTATATTATTAAAATAATCCAGAAGTACGCATCCCGAATGCGATCCGTAGGGAGGCTGCCCGTCGGAACCACAGCCTGTTCTCCCCTCGGCCTTTGACTATACAGGACACGGTATGATTCGGACAAGCGGAACGTGCCGCGCCCCGTTTACCCGGGAGTCTTGGGAAACAGGATATAGGTGTGCGCCCCGCCCTCGTCGATCGTCCTCTCACTGCCCTTGATCTGGGACGCCAGGGCGGAAACCAGCTCGGTGCCGAGCCCGCTGGAGAACGAGGGATAGCACCGACGGTCGTGCTCGGCCCCGCAGGCGGATCGGTCCTTGGAGGCGGAGAACCCGACCCCGTCGTCGGATACCTCAAGCTCCCAGGACGAACCCCGATCGTGTATTCCGATAAAGACCTTCCCTCGCCGCCCCCCGGGAAAGGCGTGCTTGAAGGAGTTGGAGACCAGTTCGTTGGTGATGATGCCCAGGGGGATGGCGGTATCCAGGTCCAGGCGGACCCCCGGAGCCTGCACCGTGTATTCCACACCCTGGTACGCGGCGTCGTAGATTCCGGAGAGGTAATCCGCCAGCCGTTCCAGATAGGGTTCCATTTCCACACCCTCCAGATCCATGGACCGATAGAGTTGCTCGTGGACCATGGCCATGGATTGGATCTGGGTCTGGCATTCCAGGAAGACACCTCGGACGGAATCGTCGTTCACGGCGTTCTCCTGGAGATTCAATAGGCTGGATACGACCTGGAGATTGTTCTTGACCCTGTGGTGGATCTCTTTCAACAGGATCTCCTTGGCCGCAAGCGCGTTCTCCAGTTTGAGTTCATACTCCTTGCGATGCGTGATATCCCGGATGATACCTACCGTGCCGACCCTAAGACTTTGATGTTCCGGGAGCTCCAGGCCGGTGCTGGATACCTCCCCGTAGGCGTTCACGGAGCCCAAAAAAGGATCCGCGGGCCGGGAACCGTGGATCAGCCTGACTTCCAGGTTCCGGGTCATACGGGTTCCGGACCTGCGCTCGTCAAACAGCTTGGGAGCTTGCCCGGGCCCCGTCACGGTGCCTGCATATCGGTCAAGGACGAATTCCTTGCTGACATGAAGGACGTCGTCGGGGTGAAGAATCTTGCTGAAATGTTGGCCGATGAGCTTGGAAGGATCCCAGCCGAGACTCCGGATCGACTCGTTCAGGTACAGGAAATTTCCGTCCCCGTCCAGCATGTACACGATATCCGGGATAGCCTGGAGAAGGTTCATGTACTGGCGCTCGGTGATGGAAAGGAAGGCGTTATGCCGGGAAATGCTCTCCCGGATATTCCGGACCTTTCTTACAAGAGCCGGCAGGTATCTCAGCCACTCGCCCCCGGCATCGCGGAGCAGGAAGATCCCGGATTCGTCCCGTACGGCGCTCTCCGCCCGAACCGGATCCGCGCCGGGATTCACAAGGAGGACGGCGGGCAGAGGCCAGAGCGAAAGCCAGTCCGCGAAACCGCCGGCGGCGAAGGAAAAATCCGTCACGATCACGTCCGCGGTGCCGGCCGCGATCCGGGCCTCGATTTCCTGGATGTCCGAAGGAAAGGCGATTTCCAGCGACTCATCCCGGATCGCGGCCACGGCAGCCCGCTCCGCCTCGTCCCCGGCGGCGTACAGAACCCGGATCACTCCCACACTGACACCGATCCTCTTCCGACGGCGGATACCATCGGACCGTGTCCGGGGATCCGAACAGGCGACAGAGCTCCCTTGTACCGCATGGAGTTAAACTATAGGTTCACTGACAGACCTGTCAAGACAAGGTCGAAATGCGCCGAACCATAACAAGACGGCAGGTTCTTAAAGAAGCTCGCGAGACTCCTCCGAGTCTTGAACAGCTTCCGTCCTGATCTCGTTTTCCGCGGTCCGCGGCGGGCGGACGTCGCGCGTCCGGGAGGCTGGGATGAAGCGCAAGACAATCCTCGTCGTAGACGAGTCGGATCTCTTTAGGGACTACATGAAAAGCCGTCTCTCCCAGTTCAACCTGGAAGTCGCGACGGCCGTCAACGGACTGGACGGGGTCACGAAGGTCCGGAACCTCCTGCCCGACGCGGTGCTCCTGGATTATCATCTTTCCCGGAAGACCTGCAAGGAGGTGCTGGAAGAGAAAGCCCGTGACCAGAACGCCGCGGGAATACCGGTGATCCTGACGGCCCAAAAGATCGACAAGAACCGCCTGCTGGAGCTGATGTCCTTCAACATCAAAAAAGTGCTGATCAAACCGATCCGGATCGACGGGCTGTACCAAACCCTTTCGGAGCTCCTGGGAGTCCAGTTCGAGATCGACGAGACGCCCTGCGTGATCGAGGCGCACGTGAACGACACGATCCTCTTTATCGAGATCGCCCAGGGCATGAATCGGGAAAAAATCGAGCTGTTGAGGTTCAAGATCGCCGAACTCCGGGAACTGTACGGGATCACCCACCCCAGGGTTCTCATCATGATCTCGGATATGGAGCTCTCCTTCGTGGACGGCCCCAACATCGAGCTCCTCTTGGACACGGTCCTTTCCGCTTCCGGTGCGAAGAACCGCCATCTCAAGGTGCTGACCCGCTCGACCTTCGTCCGCGCCTTCGTACAGGGCCGGGGCGAGTACGCGGAGATCGAGGTCGTGGACGACCTCCGGAAGGCCATGGACGGACTATTGGCGGACCCGGGGACGGGGGAATCCGACTCGGCCCGGGGAGAAATCATATCCGAACGGATCCTCGCGGCGGACCACAAGGAATCGAGCCAGGAATCCGTGGAGATGAGGTTCACGGCGGAGGTTCGGAAACCCCTGTCCCTGGAGACCCTGAGGGACTCCGGGAAGGGGCTGTCCATAGCCGTCGTGGACGACGACTTCGTGATCCAGGAGCTCATCAAGACCAGCTTCGGGGCGATTTCCGCCCGGGTCAGCGCCTATTCGGAGGGACGGTCCTTTTTGGAGGCCATGAAAACCGGGGGAAGCTACGACCTCGTATTCCTGGATATCCTGATGCCCGGGATGAACGGATACGAGGTCCTGGACGGGCTCCGATCCGGGGGCATCGACGTCCCGGTCATCATCCTATCGGCCCTCGGACAGAAGGAGGCGGTGCTAAAAGCCTTCCAGCGAGGCGTGAAGAGCTACCTGATCAAACCCCTGAAACCCGAACAGATCCTGCGCAAGGCCCTCGAGATCCTCAAGTCCAACTTCTGAACGGGAGGCTCCCATGGAAGAATCTCGCCCGGCGGCACTATTCCGGGAAGCCTTCGAGCAATACCCCGTAGCCGCGGCGCTCACGGACGAGTCCGGCAGGCTGGCAGTCTGGAACCGGGCCTTCGACACGGTATTCCGGTCCCTGGCCGCGAAGTCGCCCCAAGCCCTGGATACGTCTCTCTTCGAATGGCTGGAGCTTCGGGGCAGCTTCAAATTCACGCAGCACATCCAGCGGCTCCTCGCGGGTCCTCCGGCATCCATCCAACTGGAAAGCCCCGTGTCCTCTGCGGCCGGCAAAGTATGGTTCCGGATCCGTCTATCCAGGGTGGATACGCCCGGGAGCGAAGACCTCCCCGGGGGTACCTACATACTAGCCACCTTCGAGGACGATACGGAACGCAAGCACCGGGAACTCCGTCTCCTTACGGCCAAGGAGGAGGCCGAGAAGGCCACCCAAACCAAGAGCATCTTCCTGGCCAACATGAGCCATGAGATACGGACGCCCATCCAGACGATCCTGGGCATGACGGAACTCCTAGGGGATACCAAGCTGGACAAGGAACAGATGGATTACGTCCGCACGGTTCGGTTCAGCGCGGACATCCTCCTGGGATTGATCAACGATATCCTGGATTTCTCCAAGATCGAGGCGGGCAAGATGGAACTAGAGCGGACGGAGTTCGATCTCCGGTCCGTGGTGGCCCAGGCCGGCGACCTGTTGATCCTGGACGCCCATAAGAAAGGGTTGGAGGTGATCCTGGAGACGGAGGGCCGGCTTCCCCGGATCATCCAGGGGGACCCCGGACGCTTCCGCCAGATCATCGTCAACCTCCTGAAAAACGCGATCAAGCACACCCCTGCCGGGGAGATCCTCGTCAGCCTGTGCCGGCAGGACAGGCAGGGCCGGGAGTACCTGCACTGCTCCGTGGCCGATACCGGAACGGGAGTACCGGAAACCGTACGGCCCCGCCTGTTCACCCCCTTCACCCAGGCCGTATCCTCCCTGACCCGGGGAGGCACGGGATTGGGCCTGGCGATCAGCCGGCACTTCGCGGAGCTCATGGGCGGCCGCATCGGCTACGCCCCGGGGGAAACCGGGGGCTCCGTATTCTGGTTCGAGGTGCCCTTGGAGCCCGGGGCGGACGGACGACCGCCCTCCTATTCACCCTTCGACCCGCCTCCCCGAATCCTCTGCGTAGACGACCACCCCCGGATCCGGGAATTCCTCGGAAGCGTCCTGGCTTCCTTCGGAGTATCGGCCCAAACGGCCGGCTCCGGCGAGGAAGCCCTGGCCGCCCTCCGGGAGGCGTGCAGGGTCAAGCACCCCTTCGACCTCTGCCTGATCGATCAGGAGATGCCGGGAATGGACGGGTGGAGACTCGCCAGCGAAATCAAGGCGGACCCGGATCTGGACTCGATCCGGCTCGTGCTCATGATTCCCGAGGGAGGACGCGGGGCGGAAGCCAAGATGAAGCTCCTCCAGTGGTTCGAAGCCGACGTGTCCAAGCCCATCAACCCCGAGGAGCTCTACGACACCCTGTCCAAGTCCCTGACCGAGGTTCCGGAGCTCGAACCCGTCGAGGACGAAACCCAGACCCGGACGGAGACGAGGGTCGGAGAGGGCCGATCCGTCCTGCTGGCGGAGGATCATACAGTAAACCAAGAACTCTTCACCCTCCTCCTGGAACGATTGGGCTGCCGGGTTACCGTGGCGTCCGACGGAGTGGAGGCTGTGGAGCGCGGAAGCGCACAGCCCTTCGACATCGTGCTCATGGACATATTCATGCCCCGGATGAACGGGTACGATGCGGCCCGGGCCTTGAGAGACCGGGGGTTTCGGGGCCCCATCGTGGCCGTCACGGCCAGCGCGTTGAAGGGGGAACGGGATAAGTGCCTGGCTTCGGGGATGAACGACATCCTGGTCAAACCCTTCAAGAAAGCCGACCTGGAAGCGCTCCTCCTTCGGATCCTACCCCGGCACTCGGAAACCACCCGAGCATCCGGCGCACCTTCGTTCCGCGCCGAGGAATCCGCGCCATCGCCCCATTCCGAAGACTCCGTCCGACCGCCCCGAACGGAAGGACCCGCTCCCGAAAACGGCCATGGGCCGGACACGGCGATCCTGGATCTCGACGAGGCGGTCGCCACTTTCCTGGGCAACCGGGCGACCGTCCTGGACCTGCTGAATCGGTTCATACGAAAGGCGGAGGTGCAGATGGATGAGCTGTCCGAGGCCGAGGCGGCGGAGGACTGGCAGAAAGCCCGAGAGATCGCCCATTCCATCAAGGGAGCGGCATGGAACCTCTCCGCCCGGAGACTCGGAGATGCGGCCAAGACCGTCGAGGATGCCGGCAGGGACGGCCGGGGCCGGGACGTGCGGGAAGGAATACCGGTTCTGCGCAAAGCCCTGGCGGAGCTAAAAACCGCGCTGGAACGGGAGCCGTGAACGAATGCCGCGTCCACCGTCCCCTGTCCACCCTCCGTCGTCCACTGCTATACTCCCTCCATGCTCGCTACCTACCATGTCCACACGACCCACTGCGACGGGAAGGATACACCCGACGCGATGGCGGACGCAGCCTACGCGGCAGGATACCAGGTTCTCGGCTTCTCGGCCCATGCGCCCGTGCCGGTTCCTTCCCCCGGGAACCTGAGCCCCGGCAAAGTCGCCCCCTACATCGCCGAGATTCGGAGCGTGGCAGCGCGATACGCCGGCAGGATGAACATCCTGGCCGGCCTAGAAATCGAATGGGTGCCGGGCCTCGGAATCCCCCCCGAGACAGAGTACTCGTCCATCCCGATCGATTTCCGGATCGGCTCCCTCCATTTCGCCCGTCTCTCTTCCACGGATTACTTTTCCGTAGACGGACCCGCCGAGTTCTTTCGGCTGGGTGTTGAGAAAGGCTACGGCGGGGACGGTGTCCGGCTCTACCGGGAATACTACCGAGAACTCGGAAATCTCGTGCGCGCCGGGGGATTCCAGATCCTGGGACACTTCGATCTCGTGAAAATGCACAACCGGAACGCCCGATGGTTCGATGAGACCTCTCCTGAATACCTCTCCGCCGCCTTCGAGGTCGTAGAAGCCCTTTCCGGAACCGGAATAGCGGTGGAGGTGAATACCGGCGGCATGGCCCGGGGCAAGACCTCGGAACCCTACCCGAGTCTACCGATTCTAAAGGAACTCCGCCGCCGCAGCATCCCTATCGTCGTCGGCGCCGACGCCCACGCTGTCGGACACCTGGACCTAAAATGGAGGCGGATCGGGCTGGAGTTCGCGCTGGAGGCGGGGTATAGGGAACTGGTGGTGCTCGGGGAGGACGGATGGACTACAGTTTCAGCGTTACCGTGTTAGTGTTACGAAGCTTGTACCAAGGCAGGATATGCNATCCTCGCCTGATCAAGCACANGCATACGCCGGAAGGTACTCCGGCCTGTTNTTCAGGGGCGTGGGATACTCCTTCCTCCAGATCCTCCGTTGGGATTCNGAAAGCCGAGTCCGGCTCAGGAAGGCCCGTTGGCGGAACATCCTTGCAAGCCCTCCCTCGATCCTCGGGCCCGGTATCCCCGCCGCCTCCCCGT
>Ga0067045_1028657_pt1 | contig 29483 bp, 23 predicted proteins | sample TerdegcTABiofilm_FD_59184 | JGI IMG/M metagenome (GOLD analysis project Ga0067045, IMG submission 59184) | Combined Assembly of (Gp0054472, Gp0054536) Wastewater bioreactor microbial communities from Singapore -Terephthalate degrading...
ACTGGATTCCGGCTTTCGCCGGAATGACGAACAATTGGCCGTTCCACTTCTAACTTAACGCCTATGCCCCCGAAGAATGGGAGAGGGGATTCTTCCGGCTCCCTCTCTCTTTAAGAGAAGCTTGGGGTGATGTGCCTTTCCACGCATCGACGCTCAATCGTGCTACGATTTTTGGCGTGTCCCGAGTTTTGAGACATTTTCTTCAAACCTGCCCTGCCCTGAACATCCTGGACCGACCCGCTGTTGCCACCGCGCTCAATCGAATCCCCTGTTACCGGGTCCAGGGAATTCCGAAGAGACTGCATTTCTGTCTCCACAGACATAATGAATCCGACGTGCCACCCGATTCGCTCATCCGAGCACCAAGCTTCTTGCAGCGACACTACGCATCCAGAACAGGCTCTGCGTGCAGTGTACTTCCTACAGTCCTTCACGGACGAGACCATCGCGTACCAAACAAAACGGTGTTACAGACATACCATAACCGCGCGGCCAGCACCATTTTTGTGGGGCTTCAGATTAGAGACGGCCTGCCATGCCTTGAGCGTAGCCGGTCAGCTCTACGTATCCATGCCCTTGTACCGGCGCTCCCGCCCTGACACCTCTCGCGTCCACTGCGCCTTCCCAGTAGACAATGGAGGTAGATCGCCCCGTCGACAGCTCCTGGTCACGTAGTATGGGGGTCATTTCCAGATCGAGGTCGAGCGAAGGAATGCGCACTCTCCATCCGCTCGGATAAACAGCCCCGGTGTGGGGGCTCTTCCAGGTGCCGGTGGCTTCTATGGACAGGCCCTGGGGATTCAAATTAACAGGGGAGGTCTCTCTGGGGACAAAGGTCCCGAAGATTCTATCCCTCGTTCCATCCTTGTTACGGAGGTAAAAGAGCATAATCTCAGAGCCATCATCGAGCTGGATGCCGAACCAATCCCATCCTACCTGGCTCTCCAGGAGAATCGAGGAACCGAACTCGTGATCCATCCAGGCATAGCCGTCGACCGAGTGCGAAGTCCCGTTGATGGTCAGGACTCCCTGGGTCTTGAGACGGGTGAAGGAGTAATAGTACGAAGCCTGAGTCGGGGAGATCCCTTTCCTGCTATATCCATTGTTTCCATGAAGGACGGGCGGCTTGACCGGAATCAGTCTCAGGTCCAGGTCACAATCGTCTTGCCGAGCCCGGAGCCGTATCGAGTTATCCTCTGCGGTTGCACTCCAATCCCGGACCCAAACGTCGAGATTGTCCGGCGCGGCTCCAGCCAAGCCAGGGCCTTCTCGAGCGATCAGCTCAGCATGAAAGAAGCGCCCACTCTTTCCGTCGGTCAGCGCAAAATGTGCTGGGTACACGTCTCTCACCGTCCAGGCGGAGCGCCACGGTGGAGGAGTTTTTGCCAGAGCCCTCCGAAAGAAGGTGAGCTGAAAACCCCATCGATTATGGTCTGATCTCAGGTTACCCGTAAAGTACCACCATTCGGTCTGGAAATCCGGGTGCTTTCCGTGATCCTGGGGAAAGACGAACTCCCTCCCGGGAACGGCTCTCGCGAAGTCTTCCGCCACCCCGGGAAATGGTAAGAGCACGAGGACGAGCATCCCCAGGGTCACCGTTCTCCACAGAAACCGCTTTTCGTCTCCCAGACCAGTTGTGTCCCTGTCCGTGTCGTTTCGCCGCATGTTATCCCGTCCTGAGCCTCGCCATAACTTCCCGAAAGGAGCCGCTGCCGACGTCTCGCTCCCAAAGCCGATTCAATAACGAGATTACGTGGGGCCGGTGTTCGGGCAGCACAATGAACCCCGGGTTCGGACGAGTGGCGCGCAGCCCTTCCGCCGGCTCCAGCGCTACAAATCCCGCAAACGCCTCTCGCCGGTCTCTGTCGGAGAGGAAGGTCAAGACATCGAGCATGTTCCCGCTGAGTCCGCCATCATCCACGTGTTCGATAATCTGCTCCAGAACCCCGTTCAGTGTCACAACTAGGGGATTGACGATCGCCGACCCGCCGGGAACGCACGGCCGTTCCGACCACATGGACCTGCATGAAAAGGGTCTCACAGAATATATGGCGCAGCCGTCTTCGACTCGAAGGGGACAGGGAGCGTCTCCCGGGAGGACATCACTCTGAACCGGCTCCTGTCTGCTGAGGCAGTGTTCGGCGAGCTCATTGATGGTAAGGGCGGGCTTGAGTCGGTCTTCCGATCGCTTCTCACGGCAAAGAGCAAGCAAATCGTGGCGATCGCTCTGTTCCAGGAACTTCAGGATGAGATCCACCTCGAGGGTTGTTGCAAGAACATTTTGAGTGCAGCAGGTTCTGCAGTCCCGTGTACATGCCGTAGCAAATGCGCTTGCCACCAAATCGTAGGTGTCAAAGACTGCTTTCAACAAGTCCGTTTTCAGATTCACCATTACCCCGAACCCCGTATAGCGGTGGCTTCGATCATGACCCTCAATCCGAGAGGAAGCTGTGCCACCCCCACTGTCGTGCGGGCAGGAGGCTTTTCCTGAAAGAACTCGGCGTATACGGCATTCATCTCGGCGAACTCCGAAATATCCACCAGGTAGACGACACATCGCACAACGTCCTTGAGAGACGAACCCGCTGCTTCAAGGATAGAAGCGATATTTCTGAGGGTCTGAGCCGTTTCGGCTTTGATCCCTCCCGGTACGACCGTGCCGGAAATCGGGTTGACCCCTTTTTCTCCACAAACGAATATCCAATCATGAACCGAGATAGCCTGCGAATAGGGGCCGGCGGGCGAGCCCGCTGACGGAGCACTGATCACTGTCTTGCCCATGGGGATCTCCTTCATCCCAGGAATCGGGATTGACAAAAAGCCTGGAAATCGGCTTCTGATGCTCCCGATACCGAGGCCTCTTTCCTTCCCGTTCACGTGGCTGTACAATGAGCAGCAACGAACGGATTACCTGGCACCTTACCATGAAAATAACTACGGCGCGCTTTCTTCGGGCAGCGGAATTCGAGAAAGACTATCCCACCGGCAAGCTTCCCGAAATCGCTTTTGCTGGGAGGTCAAACGTGGGCAAGTCTTCCGCGATCAACACCCTTCTGGGGAGACGAAATCTCGTTCGGACCTCGAAGACTCCGGGAAGAACGCAAAAATTGAACTTTTTTTCCGTAAACGAGTGTCTAATATTTGTAGATCTTCCGGGTTACGGTTTTGCCGCAGTTCCCCTAGAGATTAGGCGAACCTGGGGACCTATGATAGAGTCGTACCTGACGAGCAGGAAAGAATTGGCAGGCCTCGTCGTCATTATTGATTCCAGGCGCCCGGCGACTGAATCGGACCTCAACCTTATGAGATTTCTTAAGGAGCGGACCATTCCATTCGTGGTCGCTGCTACCAAGGCAGACAAGTTGAGCAGCAGTGGCGTCCGCGCGCAGGCTCGTGCCGTGAAACAACAGGTGGGACAGGACGTCGCCGTGGTGATGTTCTCATCCCACACCGGCCAGGGAAAAAATGAATTGTGGAAAGAGATCAAAAAGCTTATAGAGTGATTTCAACCTTCCCGAGAAACGGATTTGGTCCGGGCAGGAAGTACACGTAAATACTAGACATGGGAACTGCCCCCAGAAGAGGGACGCGCATGACGGTAAAGAAAATGTTGATAAACGCCAGCCACCCCGAAGAGTGCCGCGTGGCGGTGGTTGCTGACGGAATCCTCGAGGAATTGGACGTTCAAATAAGCACGAGGGAAGCCACTCTGGGGAATATTTACAAGGGGGTCATCACTCGAGTTGAGCCTTCCCTGCAAGCGGCATTCGTTGATTACGGGGGACGGCGAAACGGATTCCTCTCAATTAATGATGTACATCCTTCCTATTTCCCCGAATCGTTCGAGGTTGCGGGGAGACGTCCCCGAATTCAGGAGGTCTTCAAGAAGGACGATCATGTGATCGTTCAGGTGAACAAGGAAGAGCGAGAAAACAAAGGAGCGAGCCTCACCACGAATATCTCCCTTGCCGGCCGGTACCTCGTCCTGATGCCGGGAACCGAATTATGCGGAGTATCCAGAAAAATTGAAGATGAGAAGGAGCGCAAGAAGCTCAAAGAAATCCTCAAACAACTCGAGCCCCCTGAGAATATGGGCTTCATCATACGGACCGCGGGTATGGGCCGGACCAAAACGGAGCTCTCCCGCGATCTCAATTACGTCTTAAAGCTTTGGAGAGCCATAGAAAAGAATGTAGGGAACCAGACCGCTCCAGCGCTCCTTTATCGAGAGCACGACATTGTCATCCGCTCAATCAGGGATCACTTTTCCCCCGACATATCTGAAATCCTCGTTGATGAGAAGGAAGTCTATAAGAAGGCGAAGGACTTTTTTCGGCAGGTAATGCCCAAGTACGAGAATCTCGTAAAATTGTGCCAGGAGCGCAGGCCGCTCTTCAACAAGTACCAGCTCGAGGAACAGATCGAGCAGGTGTATCGAAAAAGAATCAAGTTGAAGTCGGGTGGATACATCATCATCGAGCCCACTGAAGCCATGGTCACCGTGGACGTGAACTCGGGGAGCGCTATTAGAGAAAAAGGGATCGAAGAGACGGCATTCAGGGTCAACATGGAAGCCGCGCCCGAAATAGCACGCCAGTTGCGAATGCGAGACCTGGGTGGAATCATCGTCGTCGACTTCATTGACATGGTGCAGAAAAAGCACAAACAAGAAGTGGAGAAGACGGTGCGTGCCGAGCTCAAGAAGGATCGCGCCAAGACCAAGGTGCTCAGAATCTCCGCTCTCGGCCTCCTCGAGCTCTCGAGACAGCGGTTAAAATCCTCGCTCGGAACCGGCGAGTATCTCGAGTGTCCGCTCTGCAACGGGATGGGCAAGGTTAAATCGCCTGAGATGACGGCCCTATCGGTGTTCCGAAAGATAAAATCCCAGATATTGCGGGATCGCCACTGCGCAGTAAAGGTGACAGTGCCGGCACCAGTGGCGGATTACCTCCTCAATAGGATGAGAGATCAGTTGGTTGATTTGGAGAGAGAATGCTCCACTCACATCACGGTAGTTTCCAATCCGACAATCACCGACAGAAATATCGTTATAGAGACCACGAAAGAGGAGCCGTTAGAGCCGCCGACAACGGAATCCCTCCGGTTGGAGGAGCCTGTATTAGAGGAAACTGAAGACCAAGAACCCCGGTTGGAAGCGCAAGAGGAGCTTCAGGTAGCTTCGGATTCGGAAAAGAAACACGGGAAACGGTCTGCTCGACGCAGGCGACGGAGCAAGCGCAAGGTGGCGCCGGAAGCCGACGCGGAAGTGACGGCTCCCGAGACCGGTGAAGACGCCCTTGTCTCGGTACCTGAGTCACAGGAGACTGAGGCAAGGTTGGACCTGCTCGGGGACTTTCCCGAGGAAGAGCACGTTGAACCGACCTACCCCCTTGAAGACCTCGAAGTGCCAGAGGAACCGGAGGAACTCCTGGAGCTCCAACCAGTTGTGGAAGAAATGGAAACCGACACGGAGTCAGGCGAGGATTGGGAACAGTTGGACGAAGAAGACGCTGAGCCTTCTCGAGAGCTCGTTCTCAAAAATACCCTCGTCGATGATTCCAGGGAGGAAGAGGAGGAATCCTTCCAACATGTCCGAGTGACTGATGCAGCCCGGGACGAGACAGAGCACCCTCAAGTGCGGGAATCGAGTCAGGCTGAGGTTTCCCCTTCCTCGGAGGAGACCCAAGATCCTGATCGGCAAGCGGCCATCGTCCAGGAGCTCCAAGACACCGACAGGGGTCAGCAGCAGAAAAAGCGCGAGCCGAGGAGAAAAAACTCACTTCAGAGCTATCTTCCCTTTTCGTGACGGCCCCGTTACGTCAAGCCGGTTGCCAAACCAGACAAAACCTGCTACGGTGTGAGTATTCATTGTATGCCGTTTCCAAATGTCTGACTCATGCCAAGAGAGAAGCTTTTTTTTCCGGCACTCAACGGAGCGACCGTTGAAAGAACGGTTGCGCTATCCCTCATGCATGAATTCGAGCCCCTTGAATGGGGGAAGGGGTAGACGATCTCAGGATCGTGGTTATCCTTTTCCTTTCATCCAGAAGCTCGGGGATTCCGTGAGGCCCGAGAGAATAGGAGGTGAGCGTTGGCTAAGAACAAAGGCGTTGTCCATGTGGTCGGAACGGGGACGATAGGCGAGCCGCTTATCGGTTTGCTCTGTTACTTCAAGGACGAGGCAGGGTTTGAACAGGTGACTTTCCACAAGAGGTCTCCTATTGCCAGAGACGTTCCCAAAGTGAAAGCCCTTGTGGACAGAGGCGCTTTGCTCGCCGTTGACGAAGACAGAGTGACGGATTTCGAGGCACTGGGCCTGAAACCTCAGATGATTCATGAGGAAGCCTTGTATAGAGCCGACGTGGTGATAGACTGCACGCCATCGGGCGTCGGTATCTCGAACAAGAACGAGTTTTACGAAAAATATCTCAACAACACCAAAGGATTCATAGCCCAGGGCAGCGAATTCGGTTTCGGCAAGATGTACGCCCGCGGTATCAATGATTCTGCTTTGGAACCGGGCGTCGACCGCTTCATCCAGGTCGTGAGCTGCAACACGCATAATCTGTGTGTTCTCATCAATTCAGTAGCTCTCGTTGATGGAGAAGACAACCTGGAGGAAGCCCGTTTCTTGTGTATACGGCGAGCGAACGACATCAGCCAGGTCAAAGGATTCGTTCCTTCACCAGACGTGGGCAAGCACGGAGACCCAGTCTTCGGCACCCACCACGCGCGGGATGCCTATCACCTGTTCCGGACCAGAGGACTTGAGCTGAACCTGTGGTCCTCAGCATTGAAACTGAACACCCAGTACATGCACTGCATTTACTTCACGCTCAAGCTCAAGAGAGCAGTCACGAAGGCCGAAGTGCTGGAGAGATTCCGACAGGACGACAAGATCAGTGTGACCAAGAAGCAATCTGCGTGCGAAGTTTTCTCGTTCGGCAGAGACCACGGCTATTTCGGCAGGATCCTCAACCAGACAGTCATCGTCGAGCCGTCCATAGAAGTCAGAAAGGGGCATGAAGTCATAGGCTTTTGCTTCACCCCTCAGGATGGGAATTCCCTGCTAAGCTCGTTCAGCGCGGCGACGTGGTTCATGGACCCGGCTACATACCTAGACCGGTCGAACTGTCTCAAGCGATTCTTCTTCGGAGAGGTCTAGTGTTTTGTGCCGGTGAGATCTCTGCGTTCGCGTGGTGGGCAGACAGTGCTCGCATGCCGGAGCCGGTCGGTATCTTGCCGTCCCTGTTCGCCATCGCAAAGCTCTGGCAGGGACAGGACTTCGAATTGGGGACGGCCTGACTTTGAGTGGCGGTCATGGGACAAGCCGTGAGTATCCCGTTAGGCCCCTCTTTGGAGTGGGAGCCCTGATTATCGACCGGGAGCGCATAATCCTGGTGAAACGGGGCAAGCAGCCCGCAAGGGGGGAGTGGAGCATACCAGGTGGACTGGTAAAGACAGGAGAGCCGATTAAGACGGCGGTGACGAGAGAGGTACTCGAAGAAACGGGTTTGGAAGTCGAGCCCCAATCTCTCGTCGAGCTGGTGGAGCGGATTTTTCCGGATGGCACGGGAAGAATTCGGTATCACTACGTGATCGCTGACTACTTGTGTCGAGTAGTCGGCGGGTCCCTTAATGCAGGATCCGACGCACGTGAAGCGGTGTGGGTAGCTCGCTCTGACCTGCACCGCTATTCGCTTGCGCCTATTACCGCGGATGTCATTTCTAAGGCGTTTGTCGAGAGCGAGCGTTTCGGCCGGTGCGAGTAAGTGCTACGGCTCCCTCCAGGGTGGAAGACGTTTCCACACGCATAAAAATGGTGGGAACCTCGTGCCTTGGCAGTCGCGAGCACCGTGGGAAAAGACTCCCAAGCCAGCGATGCCGGCCACGTTTTCGAGCCGATTTGGTGTGAGGTGGTTGTAGTGGACAGCAACGGCTGGATGGATCCCAGATCGGAGATGTTGCTTCTCTCCACGGACGGGAACACGAAGAACCTGCTCGTTACGGCTATTGACATTGAAGGCGCTGTCGATGAAGAAGCGTGGGTGCCTGCCATCCGAAGAGCATCGACATGCTTTCCGCACCTGTTGAGCACGGTCAGAGAGATCAAAGTGAACGGGCTTCGTCGTCTCCTGTGGGAGCATCGACCGGATCTTCGGATCCCTACGACCGTGTGGGAGGTGAGGGACGACGGCACGGCCAATGGCTCACTCAATGATCTGCTTACTCCAGTAGCATTTCACTTGGACAAGGAACGCGACTTGTTCCAGGAAGTCCCTGTCGATTTTCACCTCATTCGGAGGGGACCGCATCGGAGCATGCTGATCGGTATGTTCCATCACGTCACCGCAGACGGTGCAACCGTGGCCGAATTCGGAAAGGAGTTTTTTGCCCAGTATCATGAGATAAAGACAGGAAAGAGACCGGAATGGGCACAAGAGACCCATGCCATCTCCAGCTCTGCCAAGAGGCAGGCACGAAGCGTCGGGGCATCCTCCTGGAGAGATGCCCTGATGGGAGTACGCCAGACCATGGCGAACCTCTTCGACAAACCCACGCTCCCGGCTGGTACCGGCGACCCCCATGATCTCGGGGAGCACCAGATCAAGCGTGCGCTTTCTGAAGAAGAAACTAGCCTTGTTCTGAAGCGTGCGGCATCTTATGGAGCTTCGCCCATAGACCTGTTCACCGCGTGCTCTAAAATAGCGGTGGACCGTTGGAATGAGGCCCGAGGTATTGCGCCGGGTCTTCTGACCTGTTCCGTCACAGTCAATGCTAGGGGTCGATTCGGAGTGTCAGACCAGCCGAACAACAGTTCCGTGATCTTTTTCAGATCCGAACCCGAACAGAGGCGAGAGCTCAAGAAGCTTTGCCGGAAGCTAGCGGTAACCCGGATCAATCATTTCCGGAACCACCAGGACATCAAGTACATGCAGGACATTGAGCGGATGATCAACTCACTGCGTCTCCTGCCGTTCCGAATGCGAAGGAAAATAGTTCACAACGTCGTGAATCGCCACCAATTCTCAATCGGGGTCACCCTGCTGGGAGCAGTGTGGCCGAAAATGAAGAACGGGAAGCCGAGCACCGAGACGGCTCTGACAAACGCTGCCGATCTTTCCCTTCGCGAAGTTCACGCTATTGGATACAAGCTGTTATCCGGAAATCACGCCATGCTGGTTGCATACACGTTCAGGAACCGCCTCAACCTTGTCCTCGCTGGCTCCGCGTGTCGGTTCACACGAAAGGAAACTGAAGACTTCCTGGATTTGATCGTGAAAATCCTCGTCGGCGACTCTCCCCAACTCCGCTAGAAATCCTCGTCTTCGATTGTGAACGGGGGCGGATACCGTTTGATTGGTACGAACCCAAAAAGCGTGGTTATCATGTTTTGCGGAAAAGGTGTTAACAGACGGTTGTACAATTGAGCACTCTGATTGTAGTCCTTTCGCGCGGCAGAGATCCGTCGGGTAGTATTCAACACTTGCTTCCACGGCTTCTCGAAAGGGGGATGCTTGCGTAGATCGGGAGACACCTGGACGATTTTCTTCACCTGCTCGATGGTGCGATCCATCTCGTCAACTGCCGCCACTATCTGATCGGGATCCACTGCCCTCATGGAAATGGACCTGGCCTCCATAATCCGACCCGCCAACCGGCCATGGCCGGATTCGTACCCTCGCAGTCCTTCCACGAGACTGGGCAAGAGCTCGTTTCGTTGCTTCACAGCCCGGTGGAATGCGTCCCATTCGGCCCCGGTCTCGATCCTGCCTTGCTGGAGAATCGGACGCAGAGACAAGAACGAGATGAGTGACAAGATGAGAAAAGCCACCAGGAGAGCAGAGCTGAACTCTATGATTTTCGAAAGGGACATACGTTGCACATGACTGAAGGATTCGATACCGGACCGTGAGGCCCAAGTGCGAGCTCGCCTGGCAGCACGCCGGCAGCAGTATAGGTCACTTGCGCAGGTGCGGCTTATGATGCCGCCCATAGACAATGCAGGCAGTATAGCAGATCGTCCACTCTATCCGCCACCAATAACAGAGGCCGTGATCCCGAGCCGACCCGTCCGTTACCTCGGGTGAGAGATCGTCGCTCTGAGTCCAGCCACAAGTCGTCATGGTATTGGTAGTCTTTTTCCTGGACATAATCGATGGGATTTCCTATCAGTGTGCTGGGTTACGTTGACTTTTTCCGAATCACTGGCTTTAATGGATTCATCAGTTTTTTGCTCATGTCAAAGAGGAGAGGCATGCCAATGACATCGAAGACGGATCGCAGAGAATTTCTAAGAAGCGGATTGCTGACTGCAGCGACAATGGTAGGAGCGACAACCGGTCTGCTCGCCCCTCGTTCCACAATGGCCCAGAAGACACCTGATGTGGTCGTTTCGCATGGAACCGACCCTGCGAAGATGACTCGCTCCGCGGTAGAAGCGCTGGGAGGCATGAAGCAATTCGTGAAGCCCGGCCAAAAGGTGGTTATCAAGCCGAACATGAGCTTTGCAAGCGGACCGGAGCGGGGCGCAAACACCCACCCCGCAGTGGTAAGGGAGGTTGCGGCCATGTGCGCCGAAGCCGGAGCGTCTCGAATCTCCGTTGTTGACTACGTGTTGAACGATCCCTCAGCGTGTATGTCTCTCTCCAAGATCCCGGAATTCTGCCAAGACGTTCCCAACACCATGGTGAATCATGTAAAGGCTAGGAGGTTGTTCCAAGAGGTTCCCGTGAAGAACGGAAAGGAGCTCAAGTCCCTGGAGGTCCTGAAAGAAGTGTTGGAATCGGATGTGTTGATTGCGGTTCCCGTGGGCAAGAGCCACTCCTCTGCCGGGATAAGTCTCTCCATGAAAGGTATGATGGGCCTGATCCATAACAGAGTGTCTTTTCACAGCCGTTACGATCTCCATACCGCGATTGTGGACATGGCCAGTGTGCTCAAACCGAACCTCGTCGTTATAGACGGGACCAGGATTCTTAGCAGCGGGGGACCGAGCGGACCGGGAAAAGTGATACCCTTGAACCTGGTGATAGCTTCCACCGACATGGTCGCCGCTGACGCTCAAATGGTTGCGCTGGGCACATGGTACGATCGTAAGTTCACTCCAAGCCAGGTACGCCACATTCGGGGGGCTGCAGAGCGGGGATTGGGGCGGATGGATCTCGACAATTTGCTCATCGTTGACGTGAAATCGTGATGCGCTTTCAACGTGTGGCTCAAGGGATCAGCTTTGGCATTTTTGCTGCTCTGCTGGTGCTGGCGGCATATCCGTTCGCGGAAGGGGTACAGGTGGACTTCTTCCTGCGCATGGATCCCGTCCTCGGCGTCGCCACCCTCATAGCTGCCAAGGTATTCCTGTTTTTCTTGATTCCCGCATTGGTAGTGCTGAGTATTACCGTCGTTGCCGGGAGGCTCTTCTGCGGGTTCGTCTGTCCCATGGGAACGACGATTGACTTGATGGACTCATGTTTAAGGCCCAACCGCAAAGCCACGGCGCGCGAAAGCTCGTATGAGGCCACATCCCGTTTTAGAGGATGGAAATATCTCCTGCTGATCTCGATTCTCGTCGCTGCCGTTGCGGGGACATCTCTGGTGCATCTGGGCTCGCCGCTGTCCCTGGTGACCCGCTTTTTCGGGCTCGTAGTTCATCCCATCCTTCTTCTGGTAGCGGATCAGGGTATTCATTGGAGTGCTCCTTTGGCAACGGTTTATCCTGACCTTCAATATATCCAGTTTCCTCGGAAGGTCTTCGCAACGAACACCTTTGTGGCACTCATCTTCGTCGCGATAGGACTGCTCGTGTACGTGCATCCGCGATTCTGGTGCAGAAACCTCTGTCCGGCCGGTGCTCTCATGGGCTTCCTTGCGCGAAAACCGCTCTTCAGGCGAACAGTGAGCGAATCATGCACAGGTTGCGGGCAGTGCTCGCGAGCCTGTCCCATGGGAGCCATTTCCGAGAACCCTCTGCACACGGTCTTCTCCGAATGCATCATGTGTGAACGCTGCCGGGAAGTCTGTCCGGTGGGCGCGGTTGGGTTCTGGACAGCTCCGTCCCTGGAGGGTGCCAACATCGAGCCCGATCCGACTCGACGCGGTCTCCTGTTTTCCGCGGCAAGCGGTCTGCTTGCAGCAGGACTGTTCCGTACGAGTATCCACCAGCCCTCAGTGGGATCGGCCGACACGGTGTTGGTGGCCGGCGATCTTGTCCGGCCGCCCGGTGCCCTTCCCGAGCCCGAATTCCTCAGCCGTTGTGTCCGTTGCGGGGAGTGCATGAAGGCGTGCGCAACGAACACGCTTCAGCCAATTTGGCTCAAGGCAGGCCTCGAAGGGATCTTTTCACCCGTCTTGGTCACCCGACTCGCGGGCTGTGCTATCACGTGCAATGTGTGCGGCAAGGTCTGCCCCACAGGCGCCATCCGGGACCTCCCCCTCATAGAGAAACAACACGCGAAGGTGGGCACCGCGTGGATCAATAGGAGTAACTGCCTGGTATGGGAACAGGATCGCAAATGCCTCGTCTGCGACGAAGTTTGCCTGTACAATGCGGTTTCGTTCAAGCCCGTGCCTGGCCTGAAGAACGCTGCGCCGTTTGTGGAAGAGAATCGGTGCACCGGCTGCGGGTGGTGCGAGAGCAAGTGCCCCGTGCAGGGAGAGTCCGCCATAAAGGTCAACATACTGGGCGAAGTACGCTTGGCCACCGGTTCGTACGTGGAAAAGGCGAAGGAGTACGGCTTCGTATTCAAGAGTCGAGACAACAGTGGGGACAAGCTCGCACCGGAGACGTTCGACCCGCTCCGGAAATCGGGAGCGCAGCCCCCATCTCTTGGGCCGGAGGATGAGGCTGGGGTGGTCTTGCCACCGGGCTTCCTCCCTAATAAACAATGACAACAGAGCCTTAATTTGCTAAAATGATTCAACACAATCTTTATCCATTTGCTGATTTCGCAGCGCGGCTATGATGTTGCTGACATGAGGTACAGCGACTGAAGGACAGACTCAGGCATGAATCCATCTGGGTCCACACGTAATGATGATATCGACCGGTTGGTGCAGCAGGCGGAGTTCTATGAGACTCAGGGGCTCTACGAACAAGCCGTGCAGGTCTATCGAGACATCCTTACGAAGCAGCCGGATCACGAAAAAGCCCGGTCCAGGATCGCTTTGATCGAGCGCTCCCAGGAAGCACAAAACACATCTGGCCCGGTCGTCACACGACCCGACTCTCTGTCTCCCCGTCTGGCCCTTGACCTGGGGTTGGCGTACATGGGTATGAACTTGTACGCAGAGGCAATCGAAGAGTTCACTCACTCACTCAAGACCTCGCCTGCCGTACGACCGGATCTGTTGCGGTATACCCTCGCGTGTCTCGTGCATTTGGGGAAGCACGAGCGCGCAACCAAAGCAATGCATCAGTTGCTGGACGATCCCTCCCTCACCCTGGCTGAGAAGGGAGACATCGTGGCTGACACAGCAGCTTTGTACTTGGAAAAAGGACAGGTCGAGCGAGCGAGCACCTTGCTGCAGGGGCTGACGGACCAGCAGAAGATGTTCGTCCGTGACTACGATAAACTCCTCGCCCAGGTGTCCCAGCTCGACGAAGAGGACCTTGAGATCGAGGTGGAAGATCCGGAAACCGGGATCGTGTACTCCGAGCCTCTCATGAAGCAGGGGCGGACCCGAGCTGCCACGAAGGATGAGCCGCAGCGTCGCAAAAAGCCGGAATTGCCGTCCGTACCGCTCAAAACCGCTGTGGCATACTCCCTGGACAGCAGAAATTGGCATAATGGGACGTCTGAGAGCGTCTCGCCCCAGTGGGCTGTCCTGCAGCTCGACGAGCAGCTCAATACGGGGGATTCCCTCGTTGTCCGGTTTCGACTGCCCGTTGAGGACGAGAACGATACGATTTCTGTCATCTCACGGGTCGCCGAGCCTCCCTTGCGGGAGAGGAATCATCACCGGGTGCGTGTGCAGTTTCTCTCATTTCTCCCTGGCGGCGAATCGACGCTCAACGCGTTTATCGAAAGAGCAGTGGAAAATCCTGCTGTGCTCCAGGACGCGGCGCATATGGAGTTGATTCCGGGGTTGAGCGAACTGCCGCCTGACGAGCCGAAGCAAACACCCCGCCGGATCGGTGCTCAAGCCGTGAAGAAGGCGATTCGCCAGGCTCCTCCCGAAGATGACGACGCTCCTGCTGAAGGAGCCCTGGCATTGATGGCCAAGCTGGACGCTGAGGGCATTGCCAGGGTGCATTTCGCCTGCGAATGCGGCCAGGTACATGTGGTGCCTGCCAAGAATGCCGGGCGCAAAGGGAAATGTGCGACCTGCGGGAATGTCTTGACAGTTCCCATGGTGGACACCCGACCCGACAGCCTGTCCGACCGGGTCATCGGGAAGGTGGTAGGAGGATGCCGACTTCTGTGCAAGCTCGGCGGCGGAGGCATGGGAGGTGTGTTCAAAGGCCATCACATTGCCCTCGACATACCGGTCGCGGTGAAGATACTGCACGCTCATCTTGCGGAGAAAGACCCCGTCTTCATAAAACGCTTCATTCGTGAGGCACGTGCAGCGGCCAGACTCCAGCATCCCAATATTGTCGGGGTTATGAACGTCGGATTTGAAAACGGGCTCCACTATCTTGTTATGCCGTTTGTAAGCGGGGGAAGTGCGGCTGCTCTTCTGGCCAAGAAGGGAAGGCTCCCCGTCGACACGGTGCTCGACATTGCGGTGGAGATGGCTCGGGCCCTTGTCGTGGCAGAAGAAAACAATTTGTTGCACAGAGATATCAAGCCGGCAAATATCCTCTTCAACGAGAAGGGATCTGCCAAGTTGGCGGACCTTGGTCTCGCCAAGAGCTTCCTCGAGGGACAGGATGTCAGCATTACCCAGACCGGCATTGCATGCGGCACACCCCTGTACTTCTCTCCGGAGCAAGCAAAAGGGGCTCGAAATCTCGACATCAGATCGGATATTTATTCTCTCGGGATCACCCTCTATCACCTGATCAATGGGTCCCCTCCGTACAAAGGGGAGTCCGCGTACGTAATCTTTCAGAAGCACGTGCACGAGCCACTGCCTCCCTTTGATGACGACGTTCCCCCTGTTCCCGCTGCCGTAGTCGATTTGCTTGTGAAAATGACGGCAAAGAACCCGGATAACAGATATTCCAGTGCAGAAGAGCTGCTCTCCGCGATCGAATCGGTGCAAGCCGAGATCAAAGGCGATCCCAATGGCCCTTCCTCTTCCGGTGCGCCCAAGAAGGGACTGCTTGCTCGATTGGGACTCAAGCGATTTGACGAGCCGGAGAAATGAGACCATCGGGACCTGAGAAGCAGGTCCAGACCCAATCCGCAAACAGGGGCATAGACGACCGCGTGAAAGCACCGGCCGCTCTCCACTATCGTGTCGGCCACAAGTAAAGAGCTTCGCACGCAATGTTCGGAAATCGCGACCTCTTTCATGACCTCATGTCGAGCGAAGACTCATTGGCTTTCAACTGCGATTGCTGCCACGCATATTCAATGCCCGGCAGTAAAGATTCGGGCCCGAGACGGGGGAGAATGGAGAAAGCTCATCCTTTACCCTGCCGAATCGCCGTCCTTCTTGGTACAAGATTTCATAAGTACGGCCACCTATTTGGGAAACGGGTCCCTTCTGGGAAGTGCAGGTTCAGAGCCTGTCTCAATACAGTGCAGGTTCCAAACAAGAAGAATGCAGGCTGGAAAGCCTGCACTACATGATTGAAACACGATCTGTGCGACTGCGGGGTTAGATACCCGACCCATGGCTCCGAATACTCCTCCTGCAAGAATCAAGACACGACAACCCACGCGCAGGGGCAAGTTCGAAATCTGCTCCTACCTTTAGCGCGAACATCAATGGGCCTCGCCATATTTAGGTCAGCCGCATTGCCGTGAATCCACTATCGTATTTCCGCCATCGTGAACTTAGCTGCAGCGACTGCCCGAAGGTTCATTCATTAGTTGACAAATGCCCTTCTATATCTTAATATTACAGGGTCTTTCTTACAGCTCAAATTGGTCACTGCGGAGGATTCGTCATGTCTGGTCTCTCTCGCGTTCTCGCTAGCCTCGCCGCTGCTTCCCTAACTGTTTTTGGGTGGGTACAGTATCCCGGCTGGTACTACCAATGGTACTCGACGTGGCCTGAGCTTTATGCATGGCCCGCATCCTTTTCCAACAACTGCGATCCCCGGTGGGGATTTTGGTTCTGGTGAGGCGGAATCGCAGCAGATTCACGAATCCCCCGCCCCCAATCAATAAGGGCAGGCGCGGGGGATTTGTCTTTCGTACGCCTGTGGGTATGATACGTCCTGTGATGTCGTGGTTCCACCGGGCTACTGCAGTGCTGGCTGGGAGCGAAACGGGTCTGAGGCACGACTTCACGCTTCACGCACAATTACCTACTTGCCACGAAGCAGGCCGTTTTCGTAAAAGTACTGAAATACCACAAACTGGTCTATTCCGGTCAGCTCCACGACTTTGAAGATGGTAACGGACTGCCTCGCCATCTTCAATTCGTTGATGACTCGAGTGATTCGACCGTACACTTCGCTGCTTTGATTGATGTCCATGGCTCTTCCTCTCTAACGATCCTCCTCACAATTGGCCGCATTATCCTGTTTCTGTTTAGTTATTCACGTAATCTACGACCGTCTCCAGCGCCTGATCCAGGCATACCACATCCGGGCCTCCTGCCTGAGCCATGTCCGGTCTTCCGCCGCCAGAGCCTCCCAGCATTGCGGCTGCCTTCTTAACGAGATTGCCGGCGTGGAAACGGTGTGTCAAATCTTTGGTAACAAGGGCAATTAGGAGGGCCTTGCCATCGGAGCGGGCGCCAAGAAGCGCCACCCCTGACCCGAGCTTTTCGCGTACTCGATCCGCGTATTCCCTCAACTCCTTGGGGTCTCTCACGCCCTCAACTACCTTCGCGAGGACGCGCACACCGTTCATCTCCCGTACACCTTCGAGGATGTCCGTTGTTACGCCCTTTGCCAATTTGGCCTTCAGGGCTTCAATCTCGCGTTCTCGGGCCTTCTTCTCCTCCAGCAGCTTGTCCAATTTTCGGATCAGCTCTCCCCGTGTTCCCTTGAGCCGATCTGCTAGGCTTTTCAACTCATCCTCGACTGCGCGGAGGTATGCCAGCGCTTCTCGGCCCGTTACGGCCTCTATGCGTCGCACCCCGGAGGCAATCCCGCCTTCGCTCAGAATCTTGAACAGGCCAAGATCTCCTGTTCTGTTGGCGTGGGTCCCGCCACACAGTTCTCGGCTGAAATCACCGATTGAGACCATTCGTACGATGTCACCATACTTTTCGCCGAACAGAGCCATCGCGCCCAAAGCATGGGCTTCCTCCAGCGAGGTGATGCGAGGACTAACAGGGATGTTCGCCAGCACCTTTTCATTTACCAGGTCTTCCACTCGCTGCAATTCCTCGCGAGAGATAGGAGAAAAGTGGGTGAAGTCAAATCTCAGGCGATGAGCATCCACAAGAGACCCTCTCTGCTGCACGTGTTGTCCCAGGACCTCCCTGAGAGCCCATTGGAGCAAATGGGTGGCCGAATGATTTGCCATGGTGGCCTGCCGTTCATCCGCGAGAACGGTCAGATCGACCCGCTGCCCCACTCTGAATGTGCCGCTTTTCACGGTTCCCAGATGAACAATTAACTCGGGCAACGGTCTCACGGTGTCGGAAACTTCGATCTCATTCCCATCGCTCCTGATAAACCCTTTGTCTCCCACCTGGCCGCCCGATTCACCGTAAAAGGGGGTACGGTCCGTTATGACCTCGACCTTGTCACCGGCATGCGTCTCCTGAACTTGATGGCCGTCCCGTATGATCACCTGCACGGTGCCCGTGTCTTCCAGGGTGTCATATCCAGTGAATTCGCTTCTGGCTCCCTGTTCGACAAGCTGCTTGAGTACCTGAGCCTCTCCGGCCGGACCGCCGTCCCAGGCCTGGCGGGCCATGTGCCTTTGGCGCTGCATTTCCGTTTCAAAGCCTGCGTGATCGACCTCGAGCCCGGATTCCCGAGCCAGGTCTTCCGTCAAATCCAGCGGAAACCCGTACGTGTCGTAGAGCTTGAAAGCGACCTCTCCGCTGATGATTCTTCCGCCGCCTTGAGCGATCCGTGCAGCCTCCTCCTCGAAGAGCACAAGTCCTCTGGCCAAGGTGTCCAGAAAACGCTCCTCTTCGTGCAGAATCACCTTCTCAATGAGCACCCTATGCGTCTCGAGCTCCCTGTACGCCGGCGACATCTGGTCAATGACCACTCGAGCGGCATCGAACATGAACGGCTCGTGCAGATCGATAAATTTCCCGTACCGCAGAGCTCGCCTTAAGATTCTTCGGAGCACGTACCCTCTGCCCTCGTTGGAGGGCAAGACGCCGTCAGCGATGAGAAAAGCTCCCGCGCGCGTATGGTCGGCAATGACGCGAATAGCAATCGAATCCAGATCCTTGCCTGCACATTCTTTGCCGGAGATCTGTTCGATGTGACGGATAAGAGGTCGGAATAGATCCGAGTCCCAATTGCTTTCCACCCCTTGCACGACAGCAGCCAGGCGTTCCAGGCCGAGGCCTGTGTCTATAGAGGGCTTGGGAAGGGGGGTTATCCTCCCCGAAGCGTCCCGGTCAAACTGCATGAAGACGAGGTTCCACAGCTCGAGGAACCGGTCGCAATCGCAGTCGGGCCCACAGGCGGTGCTGCCGCAACCCAGCTCTTCTCCCTGGTCAATGTGAATTTCTGAGCACGGTCCACACGGCCCGGTATCACCCATGCTCCAGAAATTGTCTTTTTCTCCCAGTCGGATTATCGGGTTTGCTCCCGCTCCCAGAACTCGCTTCCAGATCTCTTCCGCTTCGTCATCATCCCGGAAGACCGTCACATGGAGTCGCTCTTTCGGGAGGCCAACGACTTTGGTGAGAAAATCCCATCCATAGGCAATAGCGTCTTCCTTGAAATAGTCACCAAACGAGAAGTTGCCCAACATTTCGAAGAACGTATGGTGGCGAGCAGTATGGCCTACGTTCTCCAGGTCGTTATGCTTACCGCTCACTCGTAGGCATTTCTGAGCCGTGGTTGCCCGCGTGTACGGACGTTTTTCCTCGCCGGTAAACACGGACTTGAACTGCACCATTCCCGCATTGACGAAGAGTAGGGTCGGATCGCTTTCAGGTATGAGCGATGAGCTGGGTAGTCTCGCATGATCTCGTTCTTCGAAATATCTCAGGAATTTTTCCCGTAATTCGGCGCCGGTCATAACTCCTCCGGGAGTGAGCGTTGATTCGCAATCCGTTTGTCCCATATACCGGACACGGACAGACTCGACAGGGACTTCCGCATCGTGCACCGCCGGCCTAGAATAACGACTCTTCTGTCGAAGGGGCACTCATGCGAGAGCAAGATCCAACAACCGCGACCGTAGGTCGACATCGGTGTAAGTAAATAAAATTAGCACATCCTTCCACTGCCTTGCAAGGTTCGTGCTTAGTTGCTATGGTGCAAACGTGCTTTGAGCCAGCCTCGACAGAGCTGTCGAAGTCATCGGCAAAAGGAACGACGATCCTCCATGACCATTCGTTTTAGCTGCACGTGCGGCGCAGTGTTCGAAGTCTCCGAGGAGAACGCAGGCCGTCGCGGGAAATGCGCCAGATGTGGCTCAGAGATGACCATTCCTCATGTGTCTGAGCAAACCACGAGTCCGGACCAGTTTGCTCATGCCCATGAAGGCCACGGAATCCTGCCAAGAGAATTGCCGGACGAGGCCCCACCCTTTTCGAGCCCACTCACCCGGTACTGTCCATTTTGCGGAAGAGAGGTGTCCGTTGACGCCGAGACCTGCCCCCATTGCTTGCGACAGGTGGCCACAGGTGGGTGGCAGCGCTTCCCTGCCCCAAAGCTCACGATTGCCGACTGGATCCTCGTCACGTTTCTCGCGCCCCTCGGCTTCCTGGGCGGCTTTGTCAGCCTCATCGTCGGCAACCGCAAGGGATTGTACATGATCGGAGTCTCTACGCTCAGCATGCTCCTTATGTGGTTTGTGGTTACCGTTACGACTCGCTTGGCGGGATAACCCCCCTCTCTTAGGCGGGAAATTCGGAAGAAGGGGGCGGGAAAAGGGCCCTTGGGAGAGCACCTTTTCCCGGATGGCAGGCGTGTCGATCAGGAGATGTTGCCGGCCAAGAACAGCTTGGCCGTCCCTCTCTGAATCTTGAACCGAACCAGATTTTCCTTCTTCGCCTCGGATATTGCTTTCTTGAACTCCTCCAGACCGGTAACCGACTTTCCGTTCACCTCGAGAATTATGTCGCCTTCTCGAATGCCGATCCTACTGCCTACGCCATCAGACTTAATGTCTTTGACTCGCAGGCCTTCGCCGGCCTTGAGTCCGAGCTTCGAGGCAGCGGCGGAGGGCACGGCCTCAAGCTCGAGCCCAAGCTCCGTGGCAGTTTCCTGCTCTCCCGGTTTTTCGAGACTGGCAAAGGATTGAGGAGTCTTCTCACCCACCTGCACATCGAGATTTTGGATCTTGTTGTCCCGAAAGATGGTCAAGCTGGCCTTGGTACCCGGCTTCACGCGGCCGACAAGGTTCTTCAAATGGGCTGCACTCGCCACGTCCTCACCGTCGAACTTCAGGATGATATCACCCGCCTTCACCCCCGCATGCTCCGCAGGGCTTCCGGGAATCACCTGGGACACGAGAGCTCCCGCGGAATCCTTTCTCCCGAAGGACTTTGCCAGAGCTTCGGTCACGTCTTGAATGTTCACACCGAGCAAGCCTCGTCGCACCTTGCCCGTCTTGAGCAAATCATCCATGATGAGCTTCGCGGAGCTAATGGGAATTGCGAATCCGATTCCCTGGTATCCCCCGCTGCGAGTTGCGATAGCAGTGTTGATTCCGATCACTTCGCCGTAGATGTTCACCAGAGGTCCACCGGAGTTTCCGGGATTGATCGCAGCGTCTGTCTGAATGAAGTCTTCGTAGTCAATGATACCCACGTTGGTCCTACCCGTGGCGCTGATGATTCCCGAGGTCACCGTCCGATTCAGGCCGAAAGGATTGCCGACTGCCAAGACTATTTCGCCCACTCTCAGCTTGGATGAGTCTCCCAACTTGGCCGTGGGAAGGCCCTTCGCGTCGATCTTGATCACCGCTATGTCGCTCTCCGGGTCTGCACCAATCACCTTGGCTTTAAAGGACCTCTTGTCCGAGAGTTTCACATCGATTTCGTCCGCATCCTTCACCACATGGGCATTGGTAAGGATAGTACCGTCCTCAGACACAATCACCCCGGAGCCCATGCCCTGTTGCCGAAATTCTCCTGGAGGAGCCTTCTTGAACCGCTTGAAGAATTCGTCCCCAAAAAATTCCCTGAAGGGGTGATTCTTGAAGAACGGCTCCATTTCCTCCGTCATCCCACTGCTCGGGGCCTTCTTCGAGGAACTGATGTTTACCACCGCTGGCGTGACTTTTTCCGCTACAGCCACGAATGCCTGATCAAGTTGCCTGAGGGCTTGTGGAGCCTCCTCGGCTGACACAGGGGACACGCCGGCACAAAAAACTCCCACCATGAAAACAGCAACAAGCATTGCAAGCAACCGAGATAAATTACCTTTCATTGCATCTTCTCCTTCGGGACTCCCATATATTGTAGTTATAAGACTCTCGTCCCCCGTTTTGGTTCTTGCGACAGGAGACCTCGGTGTTATACTCGGATCAGCAGGAGGAAATCTGCCGAAATCATCAAAGACAAGGGGTCAGGCTTGTTTCTTGATCTTCCTGTCATCTCTTAAACTCGCCTGCTCGGTCTACACCGGCCCAGTGGCCTATTCACAGACTATCGTCATCATAGATTCGTCAAGAAACAAGCCTGACCCCCGGTGCGCTGTTCTCAATTCGCTCCGCTAGACTTCTTGGCTTCCTCTATCACCTCGAATCGAGCGGGTTCGGACTCGACGTCCGGCTTCGTTCTGTCAGGATCGGTGTTGATCACTATCCACCGCCACGCGCCAGGCATATCGGGAGTAAACTCGAAGACGGTCCTTCCGCGAGGGACTTTCAAGAGTACGTACGTTCCTCCCGGTCTCACAAACACGATGTAGAATCCATTCCCGGGATGCGTTCCGTCTTCGCACGTCCAACGGAAGGTCCCAGCGTCCCCGAGGAGGATGACGGGGCAAGGCTGCAGCACCGGGCGGCAAATACGTGAGGAATTGTCTGCAGGCTCTGTAGACCCGGACACCCCCACCGCAGTGAGCGCGATTACAATGACTCCAGTGAGAACTATGGTGCTCGTTGACCCTTTTTTCATGATATCAAAGTGCTGGGACCGGATACCGTTTGTTCCCTCGCGGATCGGGTGATCCCGCAATTGATCTGAGTGCGCGTTCCAGAGCCTAACGTAAGGGATTTCTTTTTGCAAGCCATGTGGGCAGGAGGCGAATGATTCAAGTTATTTCTTGGAACTCTTTATAACATATAAATTCATCTTGCCTTTTTTGGCTCAGTTTGGTATAACAATCTCGCACTGTCTACGCGAGGTGATGCCCATGAACACTGTTCAAGAAGGCCAAGAAAAGAGAACGATCCGGGTCAGAGAATTTCTCGACGATTTTTATTCAGGCGCGTCTGACGACAATCTCATGACCAAGTATCGGCTCAGCGCTACAGGGCTTGAGAGATTCTACGACATGCTTCAGGACAAGGGGATCTTAGATCCGGACGAACTGGCGGTACGATATAACCGGCAGATGGCCATCGAGGATGACTGGGATTCCTTTGACGATGTGGAGAAATCCACGTTCATCTGTCCGTCATGCCTGGCCTCTCACGATGCCATGTTCGACATCTGTCCGAAGTGCGGCGTGTCCTTTCAGGAAACGATCAGTGACGAATCGCCTGGTTACGAAGATCCGGCGCAGGATGAATTCCTCGGCGCAGTTGCCACCGAGGACCATACCGAGGATCCCGATCTGGCATCTCTTGGGGAGCATTGGAGCGCTGTCGACAAACAGGAGAGCGCCGAACTACCTCATGACTCGGAATCGGATTCAGAGTTTTTCGGTCCCCCCGCAGTGCCCGAGACTGGGGAATTCGTTGCCGGAGCTGTGGTGGAGGAGCCGACTGGTGATGCGCTGAAAGGGGCTCAGGTCGAGACAATGATTGTGGGTGCCCCTGCTCCAATCGCTCCCAAGGCGGGCTTCGTTGATTCACTGGATGACCTCGAAGAATCCGATTTGCCTTTTGCATCAGACTCTCAAGACGTGGTGGTTGAATCTGCCCCCCAGAGGCGCTGTCAGATCTGTGACAATGTGATGGAGCCAGGGGTGCGGGACATATACGATCACAAGCGATGCCATGCAGCCCTGCTGGGAGCCGGTATATGCATGCTCCTCGTCCTCGTCGGGGCAATTGCCCTGAGCTTCTTTGACGGGTATTCGCTTGCACGGCTTCTTGTGGTGTATAGTACAGGAATGTCTCTTCTGGCCGGATCTATAATGGCGGGGGTCGGAACGTTCATGCTGTTAGCACGGGAGAAAGTGTACCGTTGCACCGGCTGCAAGAGCATATGTCCGAGAGGGTGACCGCCGCCTGATTCTCGGAGGTCGCGCAGGACCGGTTCCCTCTCGAGCTCGCACTGAATGGGCAATAGCTCCTCTCATCCTCGTAGGACAGGAATCACATGGAAGCCGGTCTCATTCGCACCTTCTTCGCCAAGCTGTTGGAAGCCCTGCGATTTGGATCCGCATCGCCGAAGGCTGAAATCTCCGAGCCTGAAGAAAGAAGAAGAGAGAGCTTCTCGGTAATCTCCGAGGGCATCCCTATCAAAGGGGAGATCGTGTTCCCCTCGGCCAAGCCAGCGCGCTTGTTTCCAGGGCTCATCATTTGCCATGGGATACCGGGAAGCGGGGCCGAACGCCCCCCCGACGATCCCGGATACGAGGGACTTGCTACAGAATTTTCGTCTCTCGGCCTTGCGACAGTCATATTCAATTTTCGGGGGTGTGGGGAGTCCGGCGGCAGCTTCGACATGATGGGGTGGACCCGGGATCTCGAGGTGGTACTCGACCACGTCCGAAACACTCCCCATATAGACCCTTCCCGCATCCTCGTGCTCGGATTCAGCGGCGGCGGAGCAGCTTCAGTGTACGTGGCGGCCCAGACAACCGAAATGTACGGCCTCGCTGTAGTCGGGACTCCTGCGCATTTCAGAATCTTTGACAGAGATCCAGTTGACATCGTAGATGATTTTCGTCAACGGGGCATCATCAGGAGTCTCGATTTTCCTCCCGACGTCACCCGTTGGCTGAAGGCATTCGAGGAGATCGAGCCCCGCAGGTGGGTCGCTCATTTCAAAGGAAAGCACCTGTTAATCGTGCACGGTGACCAAGACGAGTTGATTCCCCTTGAGCACGCGAGGGAATTATACGACGCGGCACCGAGAGGAATCACGGAGCTATCGATCATTCCTGGAGGAGAACACCGGCTGCGCACGAATCGACAGTGCCTTGATCTCTTGAAGTCCTGGTTTCTCGGGGTCCTCGGTTGGCGACGGCCTGCCGGTCCGTCTCAGACTTGATAGAACTTCATCCTAGGTAATTCAACTGCAGTGAGCTTGTTTCCATACACCGCGCCGGTATCGATTCCTATCTTGCCAGGGGTGACAAACGGCGTCTCAAGCGCGGTGTGCCCGAAAATCACCCGCTTGTTCCAATCGAAAGCGGAATAGATAAATTCTTCTCTGATCCACAGCATGTCTTCTTCCGACTGGTCGCTGATAGGAATCCCGTCTCGCAGGCCAGCGTGCACGAAGATATAATCATCGGTCTCGTAACAGAGCTGTAGCCCGAGCAGAAACTCCAGATGATCCTCGGGAAGAACGAAGGCTTTTCTCCCGATTCCTCCCTCGACGTAGCTCGCAATCGTTTCTGCACCGCCGTTGGCCACGTAGAGCATTTGGTCTTTCTGGTGAACATAGTAGTCCAGGAGCATCTTTTCGTGATTTCCCTTGAGAAATACGAAATTTCCGCCCCCCTCCCTCAGTCTTACCAGGTATTCGACCACTTCTCTGGATTTTGGTCCGCGGTCAATGTAGTCCCCGATGAAAAGCAGGAGATCACCGTTGGCCCTGTTCCAGGGAAGGATTTTCATCATTGCCGCCAACTTGTCAAAACACCCGTGGATATCTCCTACGGCAAAAATCTTCTCGCTCATTGCCAGCCTCTCATCCTCCCTCAGCAACGCTCGCTCGGGCCGTACGCCGCGCTCGCATAGCGGTGGAGTCCGCGCACTCGCCTGCCGTCCGCCCATTCACTCCGCACACGCGTGCCGCGCCACACTCCGAGCCGCGTTCTCTCCCCTTCCCGTGTCGGTCTCCCTGGAACCCCGGATCGTAGGAACGACGGTGCTTCGGCCCTCAACCCATACTCGCCGCCCTGGTCCCATCGTTCCTTCAGGCAGATGGATAGCCCGACAAACTATACCCTAACGTTGAAATCTTTGTCCACATCTGTCAACATGTCAGTCGCATCTTTTGGCGGCCGTGACGCGCGCTTGTTCTGCCGGACCTCGGTCCGGAAATGGAATTGGTACACCACAGTGAAAAAAAGCTCGCGTCTTGACGTCAATGCGGTTGAGCCCAATACCCTGTGGTCCCTTGATGTTCGCATCACGGGGAGGAGAAAGTTTCGAACCCGCCGTCGCGACAAGAACCGTCAGGACGGTTTCAGCATCCCCCATTAGTGAGACGCGACCGACGCTTGACTCAACGAGTGGCTCCTGCTATCGGGCTCGTAGGAGATAGACTCATGGGACGACGAATGAAAATACTGTTGGCCTTGCTCATTCTGGCAATTGCTGCAGGGCTGGCCATTCTGGCGGCCGTTCGATTCTTGCCCGAAACCGATCTTGTGCGCGATCAGATACGAAATGGGCTGGAAAAGCTGTCCGGCCAGAATGTATCCGTAGGATCCGTGAAGGTGTCCCTCTCCGTTTCGAACCTTCTGGAGTTGAGTCTCGCAGGCCTCTCTGTAACCTCTCAGGATGGCAAACCCCTCCTTTCCGCGGATGCCATCCAGTTCTCTCCATCCTTGGGTGGTCTGTTGGATCGGCGCATTTCCGTCAAGTCCGTGAATGTTCATCGGTTGCATGCATCTATCCGGCGCCAGGACGATGGAACAATCCAGGATCTGGTCAGGGCAACCGAACCGCAGGTCAGGCCGCCGGCCGGAGAACCGGATCGTGAGGAAGCCGTGCCTCGGCCAACACCGCCGGCGAGCACAGCAAGTCCTGTGCCCGAGCCGCCGCACGAAAAACCTCAAAAGGTTGCCTGGTCCGTGGAGGCCATCAGGCTGACAGATGCGCGCCTGGACTGGTTGGATAGGCAGATCGTGCCAGGACAAGAGGTGGCCGTCTCCCTGAAGCAGGTAAACGGAACCCTCATCAGGAAGGGCCAGACAGAGTCTTTTGCGGCCGATTTCACTGGCAAGCTGGCCGGCGACGATCCGGAAGCCGGGACGGTCTCCGTAAGCGGAACCATCACGTTCACCCCGAATTTTTCAGGTCTGGCAAACGCTGCCGTGACGCTCGCGGCAAAATCCGTGAACCTGAAAATCTTCAGACATTACATTCCGCCGTCCGCACGTGCGGGTGAACACTTTCAGTCTGCAGCCGGTACAGCGGATTTGGCATGGCAGGCAGGCCAGCCGAAAAAGGTGATGGTCAACGCGCAGTTGCACTCGGCTTCGGAGCGGTCGGTCGTGAATCTTCACGGCACGATCGTCACCAACGAGGGATTCTCCACCATTACACAGATCGATGGAACCGTGGAAACAGACTCTCTCCCCCTGCGATTCCTCAGGGCCTATCTTCCATCTCAGGTCCCGCTGAATCCGGACACTGGGACCTTGAAAGCCAGAATAGCGGGACGATGGGCTGAGGATGAGGCATGGAGTGTTACGGGTGACATTGGGATCGAGGACGCGGGTCTGGCAGGGAAATTGGGCAAGATCGCTCCAAAGGCTCGGGTGTGGCTCAAAGGATCCGTGAATCCTCACGAGCTGACACTGGAAAACCTGGAGATCGCGGATTCCGCGAAGCTGGCATCCATTTCCGGGGGCGTTACCAGTCCTTTTTCTTCAGCAAGAAGACTAGAGCTGAAGGGAGAGGTGATTGTGAGGCAGCCGTGGCTTGGAGCACTGGGCGTCTCCGTTCCCAGTGAGCTTGTGGTTGGCGGCACTGTTCCCGTCCGATTTGTGGCTCAGGGAAGACCGGACGATCTGTGGATAGACCTTACGGGCGATCTTACGGGGGCAGGAATCAAGTGGACACCCTACTTGGAAAAACCCCGGGGTAAACCGGGAACTGTCTCAGTCAGAGGGAGAGCCCACTTCAACGGGGAATCCGCGCTTGAAAGCATTGTGCAGAGAGCGACTCTGTCGCTGGGCATGAGCGAAGCCACGGTCAAACTCAGGGAGGAAGGGCCCCAACTCTCGGGATGTGCCCTTCAATTCGACGGCAAGATAGCCTTCGAGAAGAGGGGGACGGACCTGACCGATGCAACCCTCGCCATTAGACGTGGGGCAGGAGCGCGGACTCTTCTTCTGGCGAAGGCAAACCTCAAGGATCTGGGGTCGGACGCATTTGCGATTCACGGAACAGCCACTGCTACGTTGGATAAGACTACCCTTGCCCTTGCCGGCCTGGAGCGTGACGCGGGCATCCGGACGGCGGGAAGCGCTCTTCTCCAGGCGCGGTTCAAGGGAACAAAGGGGGGGGTGGACTGGTCGTTCGAGATGCCGTTGAACCATATGGACGTGACCGTACCCGACATTGTCAGGAAATCCCCAGGTGTTGACGGCGCACTCAAGGCCTCGGGAAAATGGACGCCCTCAGAGGTGCTCCTGAGCTATGGACAATTGACCCTTCCGGGAGTTCTCGTCACAGCCCAGGGCATCGTGCGAGACAAAGACGGCCAAATGAAAGATGTCCTGGTGAGCACGAAAAACACGAGGGTGGAGCATTTGGCAAGGTTCGTTCTGCCCTTGCAGAACCGGGGGCTTACCGGAGAAGCTGACATCTCGGTTCGATTGAAGCAGTCGGACCGCGGGATTGCCACTCAAACGTCCATCCGTCCAATATCTATAGATTTTGTCCCAAAAGGAAGCCCGGTGGCAGTTCGTTCCATACGCGGCCTGGTAGAGTCCGATGGAAAGTCTCTCGATATCAAAGAGCTGACAGGGAGGCTCTCAGGACACGTCCAGGGGCCGATCACCGTGGCGGGAGCTCTCCAAAACATTGGCTCAATTCGTGCTTTGCAAGGAGATCTTTCCGCTAATATGGGCAGAGGCAAGATCAATGCGGGCACCATACGGAATCTCCTGAGTCAGGCCAATGCCCTGTTGGGAACCGTGCTTGACCCTGCAAGAGGCGGTGCGCCGGACAACCCGCTCGATTTCGATTCTGCTTCGGGAAAGTTTTCTTTCGCGTCCGGCGTTGCCACCACCGACGACCTGAAGCTGAAGGGACCGGGTCTCGGGCTGGCAGCCATAGGAAGCTATGATCTCACGAGTGCAGTTTTCGATGCTCTGGTGGGCGTAAGGACATCCACCGCGGTACCCGCGGCGCTCGGCAAGATTCCTGCAGTAAGAAAGCTTGTCAAAGAGCACGAGGGCCTGCTCAAGGCGCTGGGAGTAGACAGGGAATTGAAACGGCTCGGCCTGGACGGGTCGACTCCCGAATCCCAGGAGAGCACCTCCGCTGCGGGGAAGACCCCGATCACCGTAATTGTCAAGGTGAAAGGGCCCGCTCGCGACATCACCGTGGTCCCCGTTCTTGAGGCCTCCCTCAAGAAGGATACAGCAACCCGCCTGAAGGATCTTTTGAACTGAGGGGTGTCGGGGAGGGGGAGTGGGTCAGAAGAATTCGACAGTTACCTCGAAACCGTGCTGCTCGATGTCCTTTCGCAAGGCTTGAACAGCAGTTCTGAAAAGAGACTTGTGGTCCCGCGCACAGCCGACTCTCCTCATTTCTCCGGGGTACACACTGTCTTTGGAGTCAAAGATGCCTGAATTGAAATACCAATCCAGGGCCTGTTCCCAGGTTCCTGCCAACTCCTGGTTCGGCGAATGTCGCAAGAAGAATCGTATCTTCGCATCTTGAAATCCTTTGGCCACCCTTACCTCGACGTGGAGTCCCGGTCGATAGGTGATGTCTGCAACGGGGTGTCCATCGCAAGAGATGTAGGCTGCAATGCTCATGCTATGTCCTTGGCGAGCGGTGCTCCGCTTTGTCGAGAGTGTGGAAAACACTCATATGTACCAGCTTTCTCGTCATGGGTCCAGTGGAAACAACGGCCTCCAGCGATGAAGAGTGATGAGAATCCTGTGGTGAGGTAGAGACTGGTTGTAGTGACCAGCCGCAGGAGGTCAGGCCCTGGGGACAGAACTGATCTTGTTCGAT
>Ga0067045_1028658_pt1 | contig 29476 bp, 30 predicted proteins | sample TerdegcTABiofilm_FD_59184 | JGI IMG/M metagenome (GOLD analysis project Ga0067045, IMG submission 59184) | Combined Assembly of (Gp0054472, Gp0054536) Wastewater bioreactor microbial communities from Singapore -Terephthalate degrading...
CCGACTACGCCTCCCTTCGTCCTGACCACTGGGCCGCCTCGCACCCGGAGCACATCCGTACCTACCGGACCGAAGAACGCCGCGACCGCGCCGCCGCCCAGCATTACCGCCGCGCTCATCGCCGCGCCGCCAAGCGGAATCCCAGCTAACCGCCCCCCTCGCTCCCTGGTTCTGCTGCTCGCTCACCCTGGTGACCGGCCCGAACGGGTTCAGCCAGCTTGCCACGCTGGTCAGCAAACCCTCCAAGGACGGGACCAAGTGCAAGGTGACCTACCAGATCACGGCGCCGGGCGGGGCGTGGGACGCGGCGGACAACGGGACCTACACCGTCTCCGTGCAATCCGATCAGGTGACCGACGGCGTCGGCAACGCCCTGGCGGCGGGCGACCTCGGGACGTTCACCGTGAACGTCCCAGCCGCCAAGGCCAAGTCGTCGGCTGCGGCATCGACCGAGACGATGCCCTTTCCAACGCTCGGGCAACGCAAGGGCCCTGAACTTCGAGCGGTGTTCGCCACCGTCGAGGACTGGCTGTAACCCAGGAGGACCTCAACCCGCGAAGCGACGGGCGATGAGGCTGATGTTCTGGCCGCCGAAGCCGAAGCTGTTCGACAGGACCAGATCGCATCGCTGGGGGCGGGCGGCGTTGGGGACGTAGTCCAGGTCGCAGTCGGGGTCCGGGTACTCGTAGTTGATGGTCGGCGGCAGCACGCCGTCGCGCATGGCCAGGAGGCACAGGATCAACTCGGTCGCCCCGGCCGCGGCGATCAAGTGGCCCATCATACTCTTGGTGCTCGACATGGGGATCCGGGAAGCCTCGGAGCCGAACACCGCCTTGGCGGCCAAGGTCTCCACCCGATCGTTGACCTGGGTGCTCGTGCCGTGGGCGTTGATGTAATCGACGCGGTCGACGCCCGCGTCCTTCAGGGCCATGCGCATGCAACTGATGGCCCCACGTCCCTCAGGATGCGCATCGGTAATACGGAAGGCGTCGGCGGTGGAACCGTAGCCGACGATTTCCCCGTGGATCCTCGCGCCTCGGGCCTTGGCGTGGTCCAGGTCTTCGAGGACCACCATGCCTGATCCTTCCCCGAGGACGAACCCGTCGCGCTGGCGGTCGAACGGGCGGGAGGCCTTCTGCGGCTCGTCGTTGCGGGTGCTCAGGGCGGTGAGGAGGTTGAAGCCGGTCACGCCGAAGGGATGGATCATCGAGTGCGTGCCGCCGGAGAGCATCACGTCGGCCTCGCCGCGCCGGATCAGCTCGGTGGCCTCGCCGACCGCCTGGCTGCTGGCGGCGCACGCCGTGAGGCAATTGACGTTCGGCCCCTGGGCGTTGAAGAGGCCGGCCACGTGGCCGACGGGCATGTTCGGTTCCTGCTCCATCTCGGCGATGGGATTGAGGATTTCCAGCCCTTTCTTGGTGAACTTGGCGAGGTCGAAGTCCGGGCCCTCCAGGCCGGCGATCATCATCTGGGTGAAGCGATCGAAGTCCTGGCTGCCTTCGCCGCTGCCGAGGTAGACGCCGAAGCGGGTCGGATCGAGCCGATCGACGTCCAACCCGGAGTCGGCTACCGCCTTTTTGGCCGCTCCGACGGCGAAGAGGGTGTGGCGCCCTTGATGCTTCCAGCGCTGCGGGTCCTCGCCCACTTCGGCGACGCTCCAATCGCGGACCTCCGCCGAAATCCGCGTGGGGAAACGGCTGGCGTCGAACAGGGTGGTGTGGCCCACGCCCGACTCGCCGTTGAGCACCCGCTTCCATACGGCTTCGATGTCGGTCCCCATCGGCGTCACCCAGCCGATTCCGGTCACCACAACGCGTCGTCGCATCGCTGGACTCCTCGCAGCCGCCGGGCGGCATGGGTCAGGGGTTCTGCAACTCGGGCGGTTCGACCAGGGGAGACCCGTCCGCGGCGTGACCCACGTCGTAGGCCTTCAAGAGCCGCATCATGCGGAGGAAGTCGCGCGGCTCAATGAGCGTCTTGTCTTGGTGTCCGCCGTTGAGATGGGCGAAGAAGATCTCGATCTCCGCCTGGAGCGTCGTACCCCGGTGGCTGGTCGCGGTGACCATGGCCCCGTCGTCGCGGATCGATTCCACGGTCGCGGTGTAGATCAGCGTATCACCCGGCATGGCCGTGCAGTGAAACACGACCTTTGGCACCTTGGCCAACACCACCTTGCGGCGGAATCCCCCTTCCTCGCACAGCAGCAACCCGCCGGTCTGCGCCATCCCCTCCACGATGAGGCTATTGGGCATCACCGGGTAGCCCGGGAAATGGTCGTGCAGGTGCTCTTCCGCCAGGGAGATGTTCTTGATCGCCTTGGCGTACCGTCCGCTCTCGAACTCAATAAATCGGTCGATCCAATACCAGCGCATCGGTTATGGGCTCTCCGAGCAGGGACCGGTTCACGCCGTCACGTCCACCTTGGATTCGACGAACCGGCACATGTCGGCCACGGTGAGCAGGTTGGCGAAATCCTGCACGTTGGGATTCTTGGCGAACTCGTCGAGGTTGGCGAAGGGCATGCGCACCTTCAGTTCCGCCAGCCCGGCCTCGGTCACGCGGCCGTCGGCAACGTAAGTCGAGTTGGTCAGGATGTCCTCCGGGAAGAGTTCTCCGCGGGGGATCTTGATGTCGAACGCCTTCTCCAGGCGGAAGACGATGTCGAGGAAATCGATCGACTCGGCGCCGAGGTCCCCGACCAGGGTTGCCTCCGGGGTGACTTCTTCTTCGTCGACGCCGAGGGCCTCGACCAGCGCATTCTGGACCTTCTCGAAGACTTGCTCCTTCGTCGGCATTGCCTTAAACCTCCAAGACTCGGTTTCTAATATGGTGTTGGGCGGACGGCGCCTGTGGCCGCCCGAGGACTTTGGCCGGCCACGCCAATCAATAGCCTCCCAGGCCGAATCCCCCGTCGACGCGCAGCACCTGCCCGGTGACGTAAGCCGCCTCGTCGCTGGCCAAGAAGACCGCCACGCTGGCCACCTCCGCCGGAGTCCCGATGCGTTTCATGGGGATGATATCCTTGATGCGGTCCCCGACCAGGCCGCGGACCGCCTTGCTCAAATCGGTGTCGATCAGCCCCGGAGCAATCGCGTTGACGCGGACGCCGCGGGGGGCGAACTCCTTGGCCATGGCCCGGGTCAGCCCCTCGACCCCGCCCTTGCTCGCCGCGTAGTTCACCTGCCCGCGCGAGGGAAACTCGGCCGCCGTGCTCGACACGTTGATGATGCTCCCTTTGCGCTGATAGCTCATGTGGGGCGCGGCCGCGCGGCAATAGTTGTACGTGCCGAAGAGATTCACCTCCAACACGTCGCGCCACTGCTCGGGGGTCATCGCACCCATCAGTCCGTCGCGGACGATCCCGGCGGAGTTGACCAGCACGTCGATCTTGCCTCGCTGCTCGACCAATTCGTCAACGAGTTGCCGGGCCTGCTCGCCGTCGCGCACATCGGCCTGAATCGCCCGCACCACCGCGCCCTGCCCGGTGAGTTCGGCCACCAAGGCCTCGGCCGACTCCTGGAGCACCAGGTCGACGAAAACGACTTCCGCCCCCTCCGACGCAAGCCGCCGCACCACCGCCCCGCCGATGCCTCGACTTCCGCCCGTCACCAGGGCGATCTTGTCCTTGAATCGCATGGTTGTCTATGTCTCCGGATACGAAAAGCGGGGCATCGCACCAGCCCCGAGTCTTGGAAGCGAACCGTCACCCCCGGGGAGGCCCGGCCGCCACGGCTCCCACCCCCCCCTGACAAAGGAGGGCAAACAACGCCCGAGCGTCCCGTTTCAATGCGGCATCCGTCGAGGCGTGCTGCGGGCACGCCTCCGCCAGGTTCCGCCGCTCGAGCACAAGCCGGCCTTGCACACTGGTCCGCCCGTCGATCTCTCCCCTCGCCTTCACCGTCGTCTCGCGCTGGGTCTGGCTCACGAATTCCGCCGTGACCCGAAGCGTCTGGCCCGGCTCAACGAACTGGCCGTACTTGACGCCCTTGGCTTCCTTCAGCAGAACCATGCTATGGGCGAAGTCCTCGGTGGCACGGACCAGCCAAGCGGCCGCCTGGGTCATGGCTTCGAGCATGAGAACCCCGGGCATCACCGGAAAACCTGGAAAGTGGTCGCCCAGGTACTCCTCCGCCATGGTCAGGCACTTGATGGTCGTGATACTGGCACCAGGCTCCAGGCGTTCAATTCGATCGACCAGAGTGAATCGCATAATTGCCCACGGAGTCGAGTTGCACGAAGCAGGCCCGGTTAAGTCAAACCAAACCGCCCAGTATAGCCACCAAGCCGTCGCTCCACAATCGTGAAACCTAGTGGCCGTTTCCAAACGCAACGGGTTAGTGGGTACTATCTTACGAAAACCCCCGCCGCTCAGGAAGGGCTAAATCGCCAACAGATGGCTACTCTTATGATTGGGTCGCTCCCCCCTTGCGAAAAGGCCAAGCCGACGCCCTGGCATGATCTCCGCCGATCGGTTACCCTCGTCGGGTGTGACCCGAGTTGTGCCTGCCAAAATGGCAGGTCCCTTGGATTCTCGGGAAGGCGAGATCATCTTAAAATATTCAGGGACATAAGGTAACGGCACATGCGTTCGATTTGGTATGGTCTTTGCAACTTCGTTGGAACGGTTTCGTTCTCTTGACAACCCAACCTCGGCCATCGCGCCTCGTGCGGATCGGTCGAGGATACCAAGCGTGATCGTTCACAAAAGGAGGGTCAACTATGGTTTTCCGGTACATTAGTCCGTTGCACCCGGTCCACCAACTGAGGCGGGAAATGGACCGGATCTGGTCCACGGTAATGGGGGAGAACAAAGAACCGCCCTGGACGGGGATCGTTCGAGGCCAACCGGCCGTCAACGTGTGGGAGACCGACGAGGCCCTGTTCGCGGAACTCGAGACGCCCGGGCTGAAGAGCGACCAACTCGATATCTCCGTCATCGGCGACCAGTTGACCATCAAGGTCGAGCGTCCCGAGGTTGAGGAGAGCAAGTTGACGTACCATCGCCGGGAAAGGCCGGTGGGTGCGTTCACTCGCGTGCTGCGATTGCCGGTCGCCGTCGAAGGCGATCGCGTCGAGGCGGAACTCCAGAACGGCGTGCTCACCGTCCGTCTTCCCAAGGCGGCGGCGGCCAGGCCGCGCAAGATCCAAGTCGTAACCAAGTGAGTCGTTGATCAAGGAGCAGGACCCATGGCAGACGAAACCACCAGCATCAAGACCCCGGCCAGCGACGTTGCGCCGGCCGAGCATACGCGGAGCGGCTACCACTTTCAGCCCAACGTCGATATTCTCGAGGGGGAGGACGAACTGACCGTTCTCGCCGATGTTCCCGGGGCCACGGCCGAGGGGATCGACTTGAACTTCGAGGACGGCACCCTCACGATCCACGCGAAGGTGCCGCCGCGCAACGAGGGCGTCGACTTCCTCGTCCGGGAGTATGGCGTGGGCGACTTCCACCGGGAGTTTCGCGTGAATGAGACGATCGACGTGGGCCGCATCTCCGCGGAACTCGCCGAGGGCGTACTTACGTTGCACTTGCCGAAGGTCGAGGCCGCCAAGCCGCGCAAGATCACCGTGAAGACGTGACGATTGTGAAAAAGGAGGTATTTCGAATGAACCTCGTCCCGTGGAAGAACAAGTCGAAGGAGCCGGTGCGTCCGGAAATGTCGCCCTTGGCCACACTCCGCACGGAGTTCGACCGCTTGTTCGACTCGGTCGTGCGCGACCCGCTGGGCGCGCTCGACTGGGCCCTGCCGGGCGGCCGCGGATGGGCGCCGGCCGTCGATGTCGCCGAGAACGACGTCGAGCTCACCGTCCGCGCGGAGATCCCCGGCGTGGACCCGAATGAGTTGGAGGTGAGCATCACCGGTAATCAACTCGTCCTGGCGGGCGAGAAGAAGGAATCGAGCGAGAAGAAGGGCAAGGACTTCTACCAGTCGGAGTCGCGGTATGGCTCCTTCCGCCGCTCGATTCCCCTGCCTCAGACCGTCGATCCGGAGAAGATCGAAGCCGAGTACGCCCAGGGAGTTCTGACGGTCCATCTCAAGAAGATCCAGGAATCCGCTCCCAAGAAAGTCGACGTGAAGGTCAAGTGAGGGCATAGCGTCCCGGGCAGGCGTTGGGTACACTAACGCTATGGGTTGCAGCCTGTTCGCCCAGGCCGGCAGTCTAAATGAGGTCTCACAATCTTGGGAGGGCGAGGCTCCTGCCGAGCCTGCGACAATCGCGCGTTTTGGCGGGTGCATGCCAGCTCGGCAGGAGCCTTGCCCTCCCAAGATCACGCAAGGTCATTTAGAAGCCCGGACAGCGGCGGGAAGAGGACACGTCAATTCGATGTAGCGGCCGGGGGCCATTCTTTTCGGGCTCCCACTTGCGGGATGGAGTGGATCGGGTTCAGTTCGCAGACTCAGGGAGACCGCCATGGCTTGCCGCGGCGTGCGCGGGGCGACGATCGCCGAGGCCAACACCTCGGAAGAAATCCTGAGCGCCTCCCTGCAACTCCTGGCCCTGATGATCCGCCAGAACGACATCCGCCAGGAGGACGTGGCCAGCGCGATCTTCACGACCACGGTCGACATCGACGCGGAGTTTCCCGCCCTGGCGGCCCGGCAGTTGGGTTGGTTCCATGTGCCCCTTCTGTGCGGGCACGAATTGGACGTCCCCGGCTCGATCCGGCGGTGTATCCGCGTCCTGCTCCACTGGAACACCGAGAAGACCGCCGACGAGATCGTTCACGTCTACATCAAGGGGGCGGAGCGGCTGCGGCCCGATCTTTCAAAACTCCCGCCCGTCGACTGGAACGAGTTGGAAAACTGGATCAGCGAGCATCTCAACCGGAGCGCCCGGCCGAGCCGGCAGTAGCCGATCAAGTGCGCCGACAAGCCCATCGGTCCGTGGAGTAGTTTTCGTATCAAGATGGTCGGCGAGAAGGTCTCCGTGTGGCTCAACGGCGAGCTGGTCGTCGACAACGTCGTGATGGAAGACTACTGGGAGCGCAACAAGCCCATCTACCCCATCTACCCCACCGGCCAGATCGATCTCCAGAACCACGGCAACACGCGGTACTTCAAGAACGTCTACTTGAAGGAGATCCCGCGGAAGTAGTTGGGAGTTGGGAGTTGGGAGTGTGCGACGGGACTTCCGTGCGCCGTGCGCGGATCCTGTACCGTAGCCGTTCCGGCGTATCACCGCGTAGCGGGCGGGCTTGCCCGCCGCTCAGTTGCGGCTCACGCGACGAATGGTCTCACACCCTGCGCAACCTTGGCGTTTGGCAACGTCGAGGATGAGGCGGGGTCCTTCCTGCGTAGGGGCTGCTTCCACTTGTGGGAGTGATGCAGATCGGGGTATCTCGCTATCGAGAGGGGTGGTTGACACTTCTGTTCAGCGGCCGGTAGAATTTCGGGTTTACTACCGCCGGCCTGATGGTTGGCGGGCGAGGGTCGACCGTGCTGCGGTCCGCAAGCGGTCTGGCGGTATGACTGGGACGCTATGGCGCGATTCGCGCATGAGTCTTTTCGAGAGCGCTTTGTACCACCCTGTCCACCGATCCGGAGGAAGTCCCCGATGGCAGAGCAGAAAGCAGCCCAGATTGTCAACGTCATGAAGGAAGGGCGGCTGTTTCCGCCTTCGGCCGAGTTCTCGGCGAAGGCGAGGATCAAGTCGATGGCCGAGTATGAGCAGATGTGGAAAGAAGCCGCCGCCGACATCCCGGGCTTCTGGGGCAAGATGGCCGGAGAGCTCCACTGGTTTAAGCAGTACGACAAGGTCCTGCAATGGGACTGCCCGTTCGCCCAGTGGTTTCCCGGCGGGCAGACGAACGTATCGTACAACTGCCTCGACATCCATCTCGACACGCCGCGGCGAAACAAGGCGGCGTTCATCTGGGAGGGCGAGCCGGGCGACGTGCGTGTGTTCACCTATGAGATGCTCCACCACGAGGTGTGCAAGTTCGCCAACGTGCTCAAGGGCCTCGGGGTGGGCAAGGGCGACGTGGTCTCGATGTACATGCCGATGATCCCCGAACTGGCCATCGCCATGCTGGCCTGTGCCCGGATCGGCGCGGTCCACAGCGTGGTCTTCGGCGGCTTCTCGGCCGAGGCGATCGCTGAGCGAAATAACGACTCGAAGTCCAAGGTGCAGATCACCGCCGACGCCGGCTGGCGCCGCGGCAGCCAACTGCCGCTGAAGACGAACGTCGACGCGGCCCTGGCCAAGTCGCCGACGGTCCAGAAGTGCGTGGTCGTCAAGCGCGTGGGCATCGACGTGTCGATGAAGGAAGGCCGCGACTTCTGGTGGCACGACCTGATGGCCAAGGCCTCGGCCGATTGCCCTGCCGAGCCGGTCGACAGCGAGAACCCACTGTTCATCCTCTACACGAGCGGCTCCACCGGAAAGCCCAAGGGGGTGAAGCACACCACGGCCGGATACAACCTCTACGCCAAGAAGACGACGGAGTGGGTCTTCGACGTGCGCGACGACGACGTCTACTGGTGCACCGCCGACATCGGCTGGATCACCGGGCACACGTACATCGTCTACGGGCCGCTGACCGCCGGGGTGACGTCGTTCATGTACGAAGGGGCCCCCAATTTCCCGCAAGAAGACCGGTGGTGGGAACTCATCGAGAAGTACCGGATCAACATCCTGTACACGGCCCCCACGGCGATCCGCACGTTTATCAAGTGGGGCGACCAGTGGGTCGACAAGCACGACCTCTCGAGCCTGCGGCTGCTCGGGAGCGTGGGCGAGGGGATCAACCCCGAGGCCTGGATGTGGTACTACGAGAAGATCGGCGGCGGCCGCTGCCCGATCGTCGACACCTGGTGGCAGACCGAGACGGGCGGGATCATGATGACCCCGCTCCCCGGCGCCATCCCGCTCAAGCCCGGGAGCTGCACCAAGCCGCTGCCGGGCATCGTGCCCGCGGTCGTCGCCGAGGACGGCAAGCCCGTTCCCGCCAACAACGGCGGCTGGCTCACCATCACCCAGCCCTGGCCCGGCATGCTGCGGGGCATTTGGGGCGACGATGATCGCTACAAGACCCAGTACTGGAGCGACGTGCCCGGCAAGTACCTCTGCGGCGACAACGCCCGCTGCGACGACGACGGGTACTACTGGATCATGGGCCGCATCGACGACGTGCTGAACGTGTCGGGGCATCGTCTGAGCACGATCGAGATCGAAAGCGCGCTGGTGAGCCATCCGGTGGTTGCGGAGGCGGCGGCGGTCGGGCGCCCACACGACGTCAAGGGCGAGGCGGTGGCGGTGTTCGTCACCCTCACGTCCGACGCGGAGCCGTCGGAGGAGCTCAAGAAGGAGCTCAAGAACCACGTGCGCAAGGAGATCGGCGCCCTGGCCGTGCCCGACGACATCCGCTTCACCACCGCGCTGCCCAAGACCCGCAGCGGTAAGATCATGCGGCGTTTGCTCCGCGACATCGCCGCGGGAAGGGCAACCACCGGCGACACCACGACGCTGGAAGACTTCAGCGTCCTGGCCCGCCTGCGCACCGACGAAGACTGATTCGCCCCGCACAATCCCGGGAGCGTGAGGCTCCCGTCACCCGGGGAGGGCGAGGCTCCTGCCGAGCCGTGGCTTGACTGCGCGTGATGCACGCCGGTTGCAGCCCCGGGGCAGGAGCCTCCCCGTCTTCCGCTTGCCGCCGCGCCGGCGCGAGGCTATTCTGGTGGTGTTTCCACACCCCAGTTCTCACGCCCCGGAGTACCGCGTCATGCCCGCTCTGAAGTGGTTCTGCTCGCTTGCCCTCCTCACGATCGCCTCGACGACGGCTGCGCTGGCGGAGGAGAAGTTCGTGCCCCTGTTCGACGGCAAGACCTTGTCCGGCTGGTCCGGCGACCCCGAGTTGTGGAAGGTGGAAGACGGGATGATCGTCGGCTCCACCGAGGCGAAGAAGCTCAAGCACAACTCGTTCCTCGCGACGACCAAGACGTACAAGAACTTCGTCCTCAAGCTGAAGTTCAAGCTTCGCAACGGCAACTCCGGCGTCCAGGTCCGGAGCAAGCAGCACGACGACTACGTGGTCCGCGGCTACCAGGCCGACATCGCGGAAGGCCGATTCATGGGCATTCTCTACGAAGAGGGCGGGCGCGGGATCCTGGTCGATGTGAAGCAGAAAGAGGTCGCCAAGGCGGTCAAGCCGAACGATTGGAACGAGTACGTGATCACCTGCGACGGGCCGAAGATCACGCAGGTCCTCAACGGCGTCACCACGGTCGCCTACACGGAGAAGGACGAGAAGAAGGGGGCGAAAGAAGGGATTATCGCCCTCCAACTCCACGTCGGCCCCAAGATGCAGGTCTCGTTCAAGGACGTGGAAATCAAGCTCCTGCCCTGAACGGCATCGAGCGGGAAAGGTATGCCTTGTTGTGATCGAAGCCCACGGGCCGCGGCCCGTGGGCTTTTTTCATTCGAGGCCGCGAACCTCACCGGCACCGGAACTGCTGGCACCAGAACACCGCGCCGCCGGCGGTGCGGTAAGCCGCCACGCCGATCCGCCGGAATCCCCCGTTGAGGATGTTCGCCCGGTGCCCCGACGACCCCATCCAGGACTGCATCACGTGGTCCGTGCTTTCCTGGCCCATGGCGATGTTCTCGGCCACGGGAAGCTGCGTGTGCTGGAAGTATCCGGTGTTGCTCATCCAGGAGCAGTGCTCGCGTGCCGTGCGCATGAGATCCACATCGACCTCCAACGGTTCCAGGCCATACCGTTCCCGCTCGGCGTTGGTGGCCGCCACGATGCTCCTCTCGATGGCAATCAGACGGACCTTGGGACGCTGTACGGCGCCATCGGCCACAACAGTCGCTTCTTCCACGCCAGTACCCAAATACACCGACCACGCGCAGATTGCCAGCTTTGCCAACATTCCGTTCTCTCCTGTCTTGCTTGAAGAAAAGACTGGGCTCCGTCGGCTGGGTGCGAGGAACCCCAGGCAGGGTGCCCGATGCGATGCACCCGCGGCGGGAGTCTCCGCAACCCAATCGCTCGACCCGCAGAGGACTAGCGGCCATCCTGAGGCAACTTGGGCTTCCTGCGGAAACCTTGCGGGTGTGCGGTGCTAGCTTAACGAACTCGCCGCTGATCGCAAGGGGGTGCGCTGGGCTGGCGAGGAAAAATGTGACGGCGGGACCACCCCTACGATGGGTACAGAGCAGCACGGTGTGCCCTTCGAGGACCCAGACACGCCCTGCGTCACACCAGCCCGACGCGCAAGCGAGGGTAACTCCTTGTCAGTCCCTCGCTTGCGCTTCGGGCTAGTGTCTGCCCATGAAGAGGCCGGGCTAATCGAGGAAGTAGGATGCCTCTTCTCTGTTCGCCGTCAAGGCACCGTCAACTTGGAAAAACGGGGTGAATAGAGAAGAGACGCCATACTCCGTTCCCTTGCCGGCGGGCGTGGCATGTCCGGAAAACTGATGGACGCGCTTCAGTCGGATGAACCCTTAGACTGCTCTACCTTTTCCGGCCCGACTACTCGACCTGCTTATCGTCGCCGACGAATTTCTGGTCCTCGTCGCTGAGCCGGTCCAGGGGAACGGGGATGACCGAGCCGTCGGCCTTTTCGAGCCGGACCTTGCCGTCTTCCAGGCCGAGGTACTTGGCGCGGATCTGGAAGTTCCCGGTGCGATCGGTCCAGAGCCTGGGGGCCGAGCGATCGGCCGGTTCCTCCTTCTCCGAGGTGTCGCCTTCGCCCTTCCCCTCCTTGAGCACGGTCTCGACCGAGAGGAATTTCAATCCGTAGCGTTTGCTCAGATTCACGCGCAAGACGTCTTGGGCCGTGCCGAAGCTGGTCATCGCCGAGCCGAGCACCCTGAGATTGTGGTCGCCGACGGCCGTGCCCTCGGCCGAGTTGGCCGCGATGACCGTGGCGTAGTCCTGGTACACGGCGGCAAATCGCTGGGCGAGGTCGGCTTCGGCGATGGCGAAGATGGCGAACTGAGGGTCCGCGTCTTCGAGATCGAAGGTCTTGATCTCGCTGGCGTACTCGGAGTAGGCCTTTGCCTGCTCCCTTCGCACGGCGGCCATCCGGTTGAGCCTTCCCATGATGCCCCGGGCGGCCGTGCCCACGGGAATCGCGACCGCCTTCAGCTTCTTCTCCTGGAGGTCGAGTTTCTTCGTCAGTGCGACCTTCAGGTCGTTGAGCTGGTTCCAGAGGGCCAGGGTCTTCTTGCCGTCACCCTTGGCGGCCTGCTCGCGTGGCTTGGGCAACTCCGCCAGCGGATGGAGCGTCGTGCCGGCCGCCGCGATCATCGGCTTGATGTGCACGGCCGAGAGGGCGAAGTTGAGGTTCTGGCCCAGGGCGTGGACCCAGGTGTTGATCCCCACGACCTCGCCTTTCGCGTTGACCAGCGGCCCGCCGCTGTTGCCCGGAGAGATCGGCGACGTGGTCTGAAGCCATTGGGCGTCGAGGTCGTAGCCGAGCACCTCGTGGTAGATATCGCGATTGGCGAGTCCCTTGAGCGTATTGCGGACGTCTTCTCCGGAACGGAGCGCCGCCACGATGCCATCGGAGACGGAGCCGCTCAGGCCCATCGGCGCCCCGAAGGCGTAGACCTTTTCGCCTTTGGCGGGCGGCTGTTCCGCGACGCGCAGCGGCTGGAGCCGCTTGGTCCCCGGCTCGATGCGAATTAGGGCGAGGTCCTTCTTCGGCAGGATGCCTACAAAACCTTCGACTTTGAACTTCGTCTTGTCGGGGAAGATCACGGTGGCCTCTTTGGCCCCTTCGATCACATGGTAGTTCGTCAGGATGAGACCCTTCTCGTCGACGACGAAGCCGCTCCCCAACGATCGATCGGAAAGGGCGACCGTCACCACGGACGGATCGACCTGGGCCACCAGTTGGGCCAGGTCCTGTTTCTCCTGGGCCGCGGCCATCGGAACGGCCCGAGGCATGACGAGGATCGACCCCACGACGCCCGACACCAGCAGCCACGCCCACCCATTCGCGCTTCGTCCCATCGGTGCGCTCCTGCTTCGAGAGGTGCGAAAACCGGCAACCGTCCTCGAGAGACATGATCCTCCTGAGACTACCGAAAGAAGTGGGGGACTGCAAGTAGGCGACCCGGAGACTCGGACGCCACGTCAGAATCCCCGAACAGTCTCGTCCTGCCGGGAAGACTGTAGGGAACGCCCTCCGTGGCGTTCCGTGGATCGCCATGGATACGGTCACTCCGCTTCACGGAACGCCACGGAGGGCGTTCCCTACAGAGGCCGCGGCGCGACCAGGACTCGCCCCCCTCAAAGAGAGGGATGGCTGTTACTCGAATCGGCCAACTGCCCCCCGTTCAGGCCGCTTCCGGGCGGGGCAAAACGCTCTTGGCCCGAGCGGGGCTTTTCTGGCACAATGCCTGGAAAGGGTGTCCAGGAGCCTCGTGCTCCGTCAGCCGTGCTCTGATGTGTGGCACAGCCGCCCTCGGCTGTGCGAACTGCCCAGCACAGCCGAGGGCGGCTGTGCCACAGAAGATGGTGCTTCATCCATCGGATGAAACGGCACGGTTTTCCATGGAGGGAGCTGGCGTGCAACGCGGGACGGTGATTGACTACGTCGTTTGCTTGGTGGTGCGGCTTTTGATCTGCTTTGCCCAGGCGATCCGGCAGGAGACCGGCTGCGCGTTGGCGAGGGTCGTGGCGTGGTTGGCGGCCGACGTACTTCACCTCCGCCGCAGCGTGGTCGACGACAACCTCCGCCATGCGTTTCCCGAACTCTCGGATTCCCAGCGGCGGCAGCTCGCGCGCCGGATGTGGGAGCATCTCTTCCTGCTCGTGCTCGAGGTGGCCCTTGCGCCGCGGAAGATCCATGAGACGAACTGGCGGCAGCACGTCCGGATCGACGGCGTGGCCGACTTGATCCGGGCCCTCCTGAGCGATCGGCCCACGGTGATCGTCACGGCGCATTTCGGCAATTTCGAGATCGGCGGCTTCATGCTCGGCCTGCTCGGCTTCCCCACGTACACGGTGGCCAGGAACCTCGACAACCCGTACCTTGACCGGTACCTGAACCGTTTTCGAGGAGCGACCGGCCAGCACATCATTCCGAAGAACGGCGGCTACGACGACATTCTCCGGGTCATGGGCCGGGGCGGGGTCATGTCGTTCCTGGCCGACCAGGCGGCGGGCCCGAAGGGCTGCTGGATCGAGTTCTTCGGCCGGCCCGCGTCCGCCCACAAGGCCATCGCGCTGCTCTCCATCGAGCACGACGCCCCCACCGCCGTCTGCTGCGCCCAGCGACGCGATCGCCCGATGCAGTTCGAGATGCGAGTGACCGGGATTGCCGAGCCGCGTGCCGCGGGATCGGGCGTCGAGAGCGTCCACCGCCTGACCCAATGGTATACGAGCCAGATGGAAGGGATGATCCGGCGGGCCCCGGAACAGTACTGGTGGCTCCACCGTCGCTGGAAGGACACGCGTTCCCCAAAGCGCCGGGCGGCAAAGGCGGCGTAGGAACGATCAGCCGTAGGAAGTTGTCGGAAGAAGAGGAAAAAGGCAAAAGCGAGGAAAAAGAAAAAGCGAGGAAAAACAGGAAAAGAACAGGAGAGGGTTCCCATTCAGAATTGTGTGATCAGGGCACGGTTTCTTGCCTTCCCCTATTCGCACTTCATTCCGCTGAACACTTGCGAATCCCGCAACTGCTTGCGGTAAACGATGCCTTCGCCGATCTGCCGGGACCCGAGTTTCCGGCAGAACTCCGTGAAAGCGTCGTTGCGCTTTGGCGGCTGCATTTCGAGCATGGCCACGCCCTGGCCGGAGAGGACTCGGGCCAGTTCGCCCATCAGGTGCGTGGCCAGGCCTTGCCGGCGCGAGCCGGGCTCCACGAACAGATCCACGAGTCCAGAGACGCGGCCGGACCGGGACACGCCGCCCCACTCCATCGCGCGGACCACGGCGTAAGCCACCGGCGCGCCCCCTCCCCGCGGAACGAGCTCGAACCGGGTGGAATCGAAATCGCCCGCCGTCATCGCCTCCCAGCGATCCTTGACCGGCGGATCCATCAGGACCTGCACCAGCAGACGCCGCCGGCACTCCATTTGCCGCCGGTTGAACGGCACGCGGAAGCTGCTCAAGTCCAACTGAACGAGGAAGATCCGCTCGACGGGCGCATAGCCTCGGGCCGGATAGACCGCCCGGCTCACCTTGTCGGATTCCAGCACGCCGGGCACTTCGCAACCGCCGTAGAGCCCTGCGTAGAAAGGGCTCCTCGGTCCGACTCCGCCGCCGTAGACCACCCGCGCGCCGCGTTGCCGGAGATACGCTTCGCAGCGATCGAGGAGTCCGGCGGCGACCGCCGCCTCGTCGCAGTCGGGACGTACCACGATCACGCAGATCGTCCCGGTCTCGGTCGAAATCCCGTGCCCCGCCGCGTCCGGCGCGAAGGACGCGTGCGCAAACCCCAAAGGCCTCCCAGCGTCCCAAGCCAGGATCAGCCCTTCGTAATCGAAATGGAGCTTGCCGAAAACGAGCTGCTCGAACAGGTCGACGGAGACCGGCTGCCACAGCGCCGGATCGCCGGCGCGGCTTCGCCAGATCTCCGTGACCCAAGGCGGATCGGTATTGCGGAACGGGCGGAATCGGAGCATCGTGTTCCGGGTATTATAGGTTGCCGGGCTGGGGCGAGGAAGGCGAGGCAATCGCGGCCACATACGCGAGGAGGGCCTGGCCCGGGTCCGCATCGAGCCGCGCCAGGCGGGCCGATATCGGCTCCGCCGTGCCTTTCTGGCGGAGCGCGGCAAAATAGTCGCGGAGCACGGCGGCCCGCTCCGGGCTCGATTCGAGCAAGAAATGGACCCAGGCCCACGATTCCGCATACTCGGCCTGCGTCAGGTCCCGCGACGGACCGATGCGCTCCAGCCGGGTCAGATCGGGTTGCCACAGGCCCTCGCGCATCTGCTCCCCGAGATATCTCAGATGGTCCCGGTTCAAACCACGATGGCCTCGCGGCGCCTCGCTGTACTCGGCCACGCCCTCGTCGAGCCACAGCGGCACGTCGGAGATCACGGAATGAAGATACCCGTGCGTCACTTCGTGCCGAAGGTCCTCCGCCACCCGGTCGCCCCACTGGGCGTAGACTTGCAGACGCGTGTCGGTCTCCAGAAAGAAGGCCCGGCGAGGAGGGAACTCGGGGTGACGTGCGTGAACGAACTCCTTGAAGTCCGCGGCGTTCTCGAAGAGATAGACGTGGATCGGCTCATCGGAGCCGGGCAGGTCGAGTCGTTCTTCGAGGTCGACACGCCGCGCGGTCAACTCCTCCAGAAGCCGGTGGTTGGCCGGCAGCGGGAAGTCGCTATGGAAGAGCAACTGACCCCGGGCGATCGTGAACTCCCCAGGACGCCGGACCGGCTGCACGCCGAAGGTCGCGCAGCCCGTGACGAGGACGACGCCCAAACACGCAAGCCATGCTCCCTTGGCCATCGCAGCGCGCGGCATCCCCGTGCTCCCGTCGCACCGCCGCCCTCGGCTGTGCGGATGTCCCGGCACCGCCGAGGGCGGCGATGCCCCATGGGTCTTCTCTCAGGCAGCAAACCCCGCCATCGGTCCAGAATATATCCCCTCGTTGGCAAGGATTCCGAGGAGGGATCGTAGCAGAAGGCTGGCGGGCGCGAAAGACCAAGTGGTACGACGGGGTCGGGAGTCTTCTGTCGGCGGAACGCGTCCCCCATGGGGAAAGGCCCTCGCCGCCGACATCGACAAAGCCCCCCGACCCATTCGCCCATCTATAAAAGGGGTTGCACGTCTTCAGAAGCCAGCTTCAAGCCGTTCTCACGGACCAAGGCCTCCAGTTCGGCTTGAAGACGGGGGAGGATCTCCACGTAGGAGAAGGCCCCCAACGAGCGGGTGCCTCGCTTGAGATTGACGAAGTTCGGGCCGCACCAGAGCCCCAGATCGGCGTCGTCGGTCTCGCCGGGGCCGTTCACCCGGCAACCCATGACCGCAATGGTGATCGGGTAATCGGCCCAGGGTCTCGTCAACCGATGGACCTCCTCGGCCAGCTCGACGAACGCTTCATTCTCGACCCGCGAACAACTCGGACAGCTTATGAGGTTCAGCCGGCTTCGGCCCGAGTCGGCCTCGCCCGGAAAACGGCCTGCCGCTACGTCCTCGAGGATCTGCTTGCCGGCGAGCACTTCCTCGTGCTTCCGGGCGTTGGGCACCGTGAGCGACACGCGAAGCGTGTTGCCGATCCCGCAGCGCAGCAGTTCCATCAGGGCGGTCCGGGTCTTGAGGATGCCTTCCGGCGGCATTCCCGCCTCCGTGACTCCCAGATGGAGCGGGACGTCGGGCCGCTGGGCGGCGAAGCGGCGGTTCACCTCGACGACCTTGGCCGGATCGGAGTCCTTCAACGACACGCAGTACCGCAGAAAACCGAGCCGGTCGAGCAGTTCGCAATGCTCCAGGGCGCTGGCAAGCATGGGGCCGAGCACGTCGCCGGGAGCGAAGCGGTCCCGCGTGGCCGGATCGACGGACCCGCAGTTCACGCCGATCCGCATGGCAATCTCGTGCCGTGCGGCCACGTCGGCCAGCCACCGCACCTTGTCCTGCCATGCCCGCTGTGGCTCGTGATGATAGAGGTGCCCGGGGTTGTAGCGGATCTTGTCGACCCACGGCGCGATCGGCTCGGCCAGACGGTAGTTCTCTTGCAGGTCGACCGACAGTGTGGCCCCGCTCCGCTCGCGGATGGCCGGCAGGGACTGGGCCTCGCGGGCGTTGTCGACCGCGATCCGCACCACGGCAGCCCCGGCCGCCGTTAAGGCACGGGCCTGGGCGACCGTGGCCGCAACGTCCGAGGTCTTCGTCGCGCACATGCTCTGCACGGCCACGGGATGCCCAGCGCCAATGCAGATCGAACCAATACGCACGGTCCGCGTAGGGTTTCTCGAAGTCTCCACGGCAATTGACGTCCTCAACAACAGGTTCGACAGGCTACCGGACCATTTCCTTCTGACACCCGTGGGGCAGGTCGCTGACCTGCCCCACGGGACTGTGCGTCCTCCACCCCCCCGATTTGGAGTAGGCGTCCCATCGCCATTTCTCCTTCCGCCACTGACCGATTGTTTCGGCCCGGCACGCCGGCTGCAAGCCCGTCGGGAGACGGGGAGTCAAAGGAATTGGATTGGAGAACCTATAGCGATTTTGCCGATAACGCGGGCACCGGATTATCCCAGCCTGGAGGATTCCCTAAGGCGGGTGGTTCGTTGGTGAAAACGGGGGGCTGAGGTGCGACTCGGCGGGATCCACGATGCGTTACGTGGCGCTAGGCAGTGCCTTGTTCCTGTGCGGCTGCAGCATGCTGCCGGAGATTGCGCATCAGCCGACCCTGCACAATCCGTTTCCGCAGCTTTCCAAGGTGGCCGTCGTTCCGTTCTTCAATCTCACGACGGAGCCGACCGTCGATGGCCGCCGCTTCGCCTTGGCCTATTTCAACGAGCTTCAGCAGGTCCCCGGTTTTGAGGTGGTTCCGATTGGCGTGGTGGAACAGACGATCAAGGATCGTAACCTTCGACTCGCCGGTCCGGAAGACGCCCGGCGTCTTGCCCAGGAGTTGGGGGCCGACGCCGTCGTGATCGGCGCGGTCACCGACTACTCTCCCTACTATCCGCCAAGATGCGCGCTGCAAGTCGAGTGGTATGCCGCCAACCCCGGTTTCCACCTGATTCCGCCGGGGTATGGACTCCCTTGGGGCACCCGGGAAGAACAGCAGATCCCAGGTCCGCTCATCTTTGAGGCGGAAATGGCCCTGGCCAAAGCGCAGCTTGCCACGCAAACTCCCCGCTGTCCGCAGCCGAATTCGGGTGTTGGAAGTGCCATGCCATCGCAAGAGGGGTCCGCTGCCGAAGAGGGCTCGGAGTCTGTACCTGGGAAGCAGCCCGGCGACACGGTGAAACCGCTCAGCTATCAGGAGCCGATCCCAGCCGGGGCCCCCGGGACAAATCGCACCATCGCTGCGACCGGACCGGGCATACCACCCGACTGGCCAGACCCCCGAGGATTTATTCCGCCACCCCCCGGTGCGGCCCCGGCGCCGTGCGTCCCGAGCAATCTGCCGGTTCTCCGACACACGCAAACGTACAACGGGAACGACAGCCGGGTGACCGAGGCCCTGGCGAACTACTATTTCTTCCAGGATGACGCCCGATTCGGGGGCTGGCAGAACTATCTCCAGCGAAGCGAGGACTTCATCCGCTTCTGCTGCCGCATGCACCTTTGGGAGACGCTCTCGGCACGCGGCGGCGCCGGGGAAACGCGAGTAGTGTGGCGCTGGAAGAAAATCCGATAAGAACTAACGATGGAACGTTCCGGCACGCCGAGCCGGACGGAAACGCGCGGCGGTGTGCCCAAGGGTTGCGACTGCGAGGTAGGAGGCCGACACCGGTGAGTCAAGACATCAACGTACTGGCCCTCGTCAAGGGACCGGAGCGCTACGTCTTCCTGTACGACGACGCCAACCGCGCGGAGGCGCTGCGGGTCCTGGGCCGGTTCGCCTCGAATCCGGAGCTCAGCTTCACCTGGTACGATGCGGCGGTCTTGAGCCAGAAGATCCGCCAGGAGAGCCAGAAGCACGCGGTTTCGCAGCGGTTCAATCTGCCGGCCGCCACCGACCGGGACGACTGGGGCTGATCCCGCGCGCCGTGTGGCACCGCCGCCCTCGGCGGTGTTGAGATGTAGGGTGGGACAAGCGCAGCGCAGTCCCACCGTGGTTTTCGCCGGGTCGAGGTGGGACCGCGCTGCGCTTGTCCCACCCTACGGTTTCCGCTACGGCGTTTGCCATGCGTACGGCCACGGCTCGCTTCCTCACGTATCTTGAGGTCGAGCGAAACGCCTCGCAGTTGACCGTCAAGAGCTACCGCGAGGATCTCACCGCCCTGGCCGACTACCTGACGGAGGCCCGGGGCGGGCTTTGCCCCACGCCCGGCGAGATCACGATGCTCGAACTCCGCGGGTACGTGGCCGCCCTGCACGAGGCGGGCTATGCCCAGACCACGGTCGCCCGGCGACTCGCCTCCCTGCGGAGTTTCTTCCGTTTCGGACAGCGTGAGGGGTGGGTGAAGGCCAATCCGGCCAAGCCCCTGAGAAATCCTCGCAAGCCCCGCCGGCTCCCGCACTTCCTCTCGACCGAGGAGATCGGCCGGTTGCTCGTCTCGCCGCCCAACAGCAACCCCGCGGGCCTCCGGGACCGGGCGATCCTGGAGACGATGTATTCCGCCGGCCTTCGGGTAAGCGAGGTCGTGGGCCTCGATGAGAGCGACCTGGACTTCGACGCGGGGATCGTCCGCGTGCGAGGCAAGGGACGCAAGGAGCGACTGGCCCCGATCGGCTCCTATGCCGTCCAGGCCCTGCGCCGGTGGCTCAAGGTGCGGCGCCTCAGCACGCGGGAACCGCAAGGGCCCCAGGCCCCGATCTTCCTCAATAAGTTCGGACGCCGCCTCACGACCCGGAGCGTCGCGCGCATGCTCGAAAAACACCTCCGCGGCACCGGACTCGACCTCCGCACCACGCCGCACTCCCTGCGGCACAGCTTCGCCACGCACCTGCTGGACCGCGGGGCCGACATCCGCAGCGTGCAGGAGCTCCTGGGCCACAAGAGCCTCATCACCACGCAGATCTACACCCACGTGAGCACGGCCGGACTGCGCGAAGTCTACCAGCGCGCCCACCCCCGCGCCGCACGCCGCGAGGGTCCCAAGGGGTAGGGGCACCTGCGGCAACGCCGTTGTCTACGATACAGGGCGGACGGGGCGAAGGGACGGAGTCTGAGGGGAAGGTGGTGGGACTGCGCTGGTGCTTGTCCCACCCTACGGGCCTTTTCGGTCGGTCCTTGGCGAGGTATCCGGCTCTACTTTCAGGTCAAACTGAAGGCGAGGGCTGGTGCCGGACTTCACGGTTGCGGAGAAACCCGAGGTCTCGGGGACGGCGTACTTGGCGGGAAGCAGGTTCGTCACCTTGGGCGCCGGAGGGACTTTTCCCGTCTCGCTGATGAATTTCTTGGCCTCGTCCGGATTCATAACCTTCTCCTCGGACGAGAACTTCGTGACCGTGACCCGGTACTCGCCGGGCAAGGCCCCGGTGCCCATTCCGGCCGTCGTCAGGCTGAAGCGGCCGAAGCGGTCCGTGGCCCCCACCGCGAACCCTCCCTCCTTGGAAATGGGATGGAACGTGACGACCGCGCCGACAAGGGCCTTTCCATCCAGCGTGACCGTGCCGCGGACGCGGGTCAGGTCCGGCCCGTCGGACGACGCGAAGAACCACTTGAACGCGAAGATCGCAAGCAGAAGCCCGACCACCACGTAGGCGATCAGATAGGGCGGTTTGGTCCATTCGTTTTCGGTCGGCCTGGGCGCGCGGGCGACTTCCTCGATCGGAGGCTTCTCGATCAAGGGCGCGGCCGGTGGAGGGACGCTGGGCGGCGCCTTGCCCGGCGGAGACTGACCGGCCGGGGCTCTGGCCTGCGGGGCCCTCGCCGGCGGCGACGCACCGGTTGGGGCCTTGCCCGGTTGGCCCACGGGGCGAGGCATATTCGTCGGTTTGCGCGGTTCAGCCATCCTCGATCCTCCTCCCAAACTGCACGCCAGCACAGCAAGTTGCCGTTATTACGCTTCGCGAGAGCAATCCTCCTTAGGGCGTCAAGCCGCCTCCGGCGGTCTCCCCGCCGCTGATCGAGCCCAGGGCGCCCCAGGCGCCATAAGGACTCACGCCGCCGCTGACCTCCGGGGACCCGAGTTGCCCACTGTTGATCGTCTCGGAAGTGAACTGAACCGACCCGTCGGCGTACAACGAGTTCACGCCGCCCGGATGGAAACTGGTCGGCGAGACGATTCCGGCTCCCCTCCAGTCCGCGCCGAACAGGCACGAGGGACTGTTTGGCGGGAGGACCGTGGTGAACCCATTCATCAGGGGCACGCCGGCGTGCCAGTAGATGCCGACCCACGGACGTGTCTGAACCCCGCTTCGATACGAACCCCCTTCGCCTCGCAGGGCGAGGCAGAGCGAAGGATTGACATCCGCGCCCATGACGGAGAAGGCCGCGTTGCCGCGGATCGTCATCGACTGGCTCCCCTTGACCGCCTCGCTCAGGGCGATCGTGTTGCTCGTGCCGTCGGTGATGCTCGCCATGGAGGTGCAGGAGAAGAACCCGAAGATGCCGCGCGGGCGGCGCAGGGCGTCGTTGTCCACCAGGCTGTCACCGATGCAGAAGTGGTAGTTCGTCTGGCCGGGCTGGCCGGGTTGGCGGTTGGATTGGCCGTTGGACGGGCACTGCAACAGGTTCACTTCGACGTTGAACGGGGCGTATCCGTCGTCGAAGGGCTCGAGGGGCGCCGGACCCCAAGGCGGATAGGTGACCCCGCCCGACGTCTGCGCGGAGGTGAACCGTTCGTACAACGGGCTCTGCTCGATGAACGGAAGCAACATCGGCCAGCCGCTCAGGTACTCGCAGTTCGAGGTGAGGTCACAGGCGCCCGCCGTGCCGCCGCGAAGGAACGGGAAACACTGGTGCGTCCCGTGGTACTGGTGCAGCGCCAACCCGATCTGCTTGAAGTTGTTGACGCAGCTCGTGCGCCGCGCGGCCTCGCGGGCCGACTGCACCGCCGGGAGCAGCAGCGCAATCAGGAGGCTGATGATAGCCATCACTACGAGCAGCTCGACGAGCGTGAACCCCTGCCTCAACGCCGGAAGCGGACGTCGCCGGTAGGGCCCCATCCCGTTGGCCACCTTCCCGAAATCCAGGTCCATGTCTCTTCCCTTCCGATCAACGGCCTGCAAGCCCCGCAAGTACCACAGGCTCCCGCTTGCCGGATGGGACCTCCACGATCCCACTCGCCAAGCGGGACGTACCCGGCATTCCCAACCACCCCGCACCCATGCAAACAGTGCCCATTCTAATCCACTTTTCGACACAATGGACGGGAGCAGGGGGTGAATTTTGAGGGATGTCGATACCACCCGCAGGTGTGTATAACTGGCCATTGCGTCGTTCTGCCTCCTGCCTCGTTCCCACGCTCTGCGTGGGAACGCCCCCCGGCCGCTCTGCGGCCTGGGGTTGCATGGCCATGGAATCGTGGAGGCCTCTGGAGGACGGGGCCTTGAAGCAGACCCGTGCGCCGCGGAGCGGCGGGGTTCGCGTTCCCACGCGGAGCGTGGGAACGAGATTCGGCGAATCGTCGGGGAAGCGTCTTACGCACGCCACGGCCGTTTGCGGTTGGCGGCGCTCCGCACGGCGTTGATGGCGATCTTCACGTCGGCCTCGACCTGGAAATCGAACATCCCGGCGATGACGAAGTCGGCCCCGTTGCGATAGGCGAAGGGGAACGCCATGTTTGGATTGATGGCCCCGGCGGCCATCACCTTGAACGCCACCCAGGGCTTCTCGACCTTCTCCATGAAGGCGGCGGTCTCGTCCGGGTTGTTGCACCACATGCTGTCGTGGTTCTGGTCGTGATCGCTCGAAGCCCGCATCCAGTCGTATTCCTTGCGGCTCTCCTTGGGCGTGGCCGACCAGTAGCGGTCCATGTGGAACGTCTTGACGTAGAAGTCGGCGTTGACGTGGTGCTTTTCGCAGGCCACGGGCATGTTGAGCGAGTGGCCGCCCACCCCGGCGGGCAGGCCCTGGGCCTTGATCAACTCGACCATCTGGGCGATCGCCTCGATCTTGCCGCCGTTCATCATGAACGAGTCGGTGACGCCCCCGTGCGAGTAGATGAACGTCGCCCCCATGTCCACCTGGCGCTTGACCGCTTCGGCCGTCTTCGCCTTATCGTCGGAGAACGGGATGCACACCATGGTCTGCATCTTGGTGCTCCGGCTCTGGTTGTACCTGCTCACCACCGGCCAGCAGAGAGGGTCCAACTGGATCGTATCCACGCCGCACGCCTGGCAGAGTTCCAGCGTCTCGAAGACCTTGGCCTCGGTGTTGTACGACTGGAAGAGCTTCGAGGCGTACATCAGATCGCGGCTGTGCGCCCAGCCGCCGATCAGGTTGCCGCCGACCAGAAGACGGCTCATGGAGACCTTGCCGATCTTGCCGCGCGGGAGACTGCCGGGCGGGATGTCGGTCTTCGGCGCGGCCGGCCTGGCCGGGGCAGCCGCCCCCTCCTGCACGGCGGCCATGAGCGTGTCTTCCTCGATGCTCGTGTGCGCCGCGCCTACCGCGGCAGCCCCCACGATGCCCCTCGCCAGGAAACAACGACGATCAGTCTTATCTGCCATGGCCAGCTACCTCTCTCCCCTTGCGGTCTGGTGGTTGTTCAATGAGGACACACCGTGTAGGGCGGACCGAGCGAAGCGAGGCCCGCCGAAATGGACTTCTCGGAAAGTAAGTGTTCAGCAGAATGAAGTGCGAGCAGAGGAAGAGAAAACGAAAGACCCTGGAAAAATGGGAAGGGCGAGAAATCGTGCCCCGATCGCACCATTCTGAACAGAAACCTCTCCGCGGCTTTTCTCCTTTTCCCACGCTTGTTCCGTTTCCCTTCTCCTCTTCCTGCAACTTCATACGGCTGAAGTGTCACCTCGGACATAACTCACGGGGTGGGGCCGGCGGGCGTCGCTGCGCTCCGTCCGCCCTACACCACTCCTATCGCTCTTGCTGCGGCCTCGCCGCCATAATTCAGTCTACCAGCCAGCCAAAACCCGTTGCAACGGTGCGGCTCCGATCGTGAAGCCCTTGTCATCCCGTGCCGAGCACCTCCTCGATGAGTTTCCGCGGCACGCCGATGTCGAGCACATGAACTTGGCCCGTATAGCTCGCCGCCCCGGGGGCCCCGAACCCAATCTTCGGGGCAATGAACGTGCAGGTGTGTGCCGCACGGACCGTGTGCAAGGCCGGGGCGCCCGTGTCGCAGTCCAACCCGCTGGGCAGATCGACCGCGAGTTTGGGCACGGGCGAGGCGTTGATCTGGTCAATGACCGTATCGAGCGGCGGACGAGGCTCGCCCCTGGCCCCGGTACCCAACAGGGCATCGACGACCCACGAGGCCCCGGCCAGGGCGGCGTCCAGTTGCGCCGGGGCGTGCGACTTGCCGAAGAGCGTCCACGGGACGTTCGTCTTCCGGAGCGCGCGGAAGTTCGTGCCCGCGTCGCCCGTGAGTTCTTCGGCGTCGGCCCACACCAGCACGCGGACCGGGTAGCCCCGAAGGTCCAGGTGCCGGGCGATGACGAACCCGTCGCCCGCGTTATTCCCCTTCCCGCAGCAGAGGACCACCGGCCCGGAAATGCCGAACCGCTCGAGCCGATCGACGACACCCCTTCCCGCGTTCTCCATCAGCACCAGCCCGCAAAGCCCGTACTCCTCGATCGCCCGCCGATCGACCCGGCGGGACTCCTCACGGCGGATAGGACGAAGCGACATAGGTTGCGGCTCCCTGAGACTCACGACCGGGTTACGGGTGGTTCTCGCGGCGAGATTTCACAGCCGGGGGTTCGGGGTTCAGGGTTCAGGGTTCAGCAATTCGGGAATTCGGGGTTCGGGGTTCGGGAATTCGGGAGTCTAGAGGGGCATTCTGCTCGATTCCTGAACCCTGAACCCTGAACCCTGAACCCTTTTTGCGTCCCTCGGCCTCGCTGCGTCTCTGGGCGACCCGGCACGGCCTTCTCCGCCCCCGCGACCTATCCTAGAATAGGGAGTCAAGTCGTTCCCACGCGTTTCGCCTTCGGAGAAGTGAGCCGATGCCGATCTACGAGTATGTTTGCCGCGACTGTGGCCACCCGTTCGAGTGGCTTGTGCGTGGCAACGAAAAGCCTGTGTGCCCTTCCTGCGGGCGAAGCCAGCTCACCAAGCAGTTGAGCGTGCCCGCGGCCCACACCAGCGCCTCGTCGAAGAGCACCTGCCCCGTCCAAGACCGTTGCGGTGCGGCAGACTGCTGCGGCAAGGGCTGCGGCATGTCGCAGTGGCTCTGACGCTGTACGCAAACGCCGGTGACTTGGCCGCATCCGGCCATGAGAGGCTGTCTGGCCCCCTGGGGCCAGACTTCCGGAGTGCTGAAGACTCCGGAAGTCTGGCGTGGCGGCCCCAGTCTGCTACGGAATCAGGAACGCCGCGCCCGCACTGGCTCCGCCTTGGAACAAGACGGCCCGGACGCTCAGCGGCAAGGCATCGAGCATGTACGGCGCGCAACTGCCGGGACGATAGTAGCCGAGCGTGTAGATGCACTCGTTGGGCGGGAACAGGCCCATGGCGTACGGCAGCGCCGGGATGGAAAGGAAGAAGTGCCCGCCCGAGGCAAACGGCTGGAGCCACGGCCCAAGCGAGTGCCCGTACCTCTCCAACTGGACATCCTGGAAATAGGCGGGCTTGTGGCACAACGCCGAGGCGGTCCAGTGGAAGGTCGTGGGAGCCCAGGCGCGAGGCACAAAGGAGTCCTTGCCCATCTTGCACCACTGGGGGAAATCGCCGGGCTTCGGGGTCACGCTCTCCAAGATGTCTTTCTTGGTAAGGGGCTCAAGGACCTTGTCCGGGTCGGGGCACTCCTCGCCTCTCGGGGCGGCGGCCACCTCAAGCTGCTTCTCGATGGTAGGTCCCCGGGCCGGCGGGATGAGCGAGGGCACCGATTCCGCCGGCTTGGCCCGCTCCGGAGCGATCTGCGGGCCGGCGCCTTCCAGCGGCGGCATCACGGCCGATTCCTCGGCGCTGGAGCTGTCGGGCTGGACGACGGGGGCAGCCGTCGGGGCGCTCGAACCGGCCCTGGCATCGTTGAACGGGTCGGCGAAGGCGTCGGTGATTGCCCGGCGGATCGTCCTCGGTCCGCCGCGACGCCCGATGGCTTCCATGGCCGCGGCCTGAACGACGCCCTCGGTCTTCGGCGTCTCCTGCGCGAGCCATTTGAGTTGCCTTCCGCTGGCGCCGGTGGAGTAGCTTACGCCCGTCGTCCCTGTCGTCGCTGCTTCCGCGGACGCGGAAGCCAACCAGAAGATCCATCCGGCCGCGACGGCGACCATGACGAGCAGACTAGATCTCGTCGATCGCGTACTCGGTGCTGTAGTTCGGTGCTTCCTGCGTAATCGCGATGTCATGGGGGTGACTCTCCCGCACACTGGCTGGTGAGACTTGAATGAACTGCGCGTCCTTGCGAAGTTCCTCGATGGTTCGAGTTCCACAGTAACCCATCCCAGCCCGCAGCCCCCCCACGAGCTGGTAAACGAATGGCCCGAGCGGGCCCTTATACGGCACTCTTCCTTCCACGCCTTCGGGGACGAGCTTGTCGGACTTCGTGGCTCCAGGCTGGCGATACCGCTCGCTGGATCCCTGAACCATGGCCCCGAGCGAGCCCATGCCCCGGTAGGTCTTGTAAACCCTTCCCTGATAGAGAATCCGGGTCCCGGGACTCTCATCGAGTCCGGCGAAGAGCCCGCCAATCATGACCGCATACGCCCCGGATGCTATGGCCTTGGTAATGTCGCCCGAGTATCGAATCCCACCGTCGGCGATGATCGGCGTGCCGCTGGCGGCTGCGGCCTCGGCAGCCTGAGCGACGGCCGTGACTTGTGGGACTCCCACACCTGAGACGATTCGCGTGGTGCAGATCGACCCAGGACCAATCCCCACTTTCACCGCGTCGGCTCCGGCTGCGATCAGGTCCTTGCAGCCTTCCGTGGTCGCCACGTTTCCCGCGACGACGTCGATTTCCCAATTCTGTTTGATCTTGCGAACGGTCTCGATGACGTTGGCCGAGTGCCCGTGAGCGCTGTCGACCACCAAGACATCGACCCCCTTGTGAATGAGGGCCTCGGCTCGCTCATAGTCGTGGACCCCAACCGCCGCCCCTACCCTTAGCCTCCCTTGCCCATCTTTGCAGGCCTTCGGGAAGCTCCGCATCATGTCAATATCTTTGATGGTGATCAGACCGGTCAGTCTGAAATTTTCGTCAACCAGGAGAAGCTTCTCCACCTTTTTTTCCATCAAAATCTTCTCAGCTTGTTCAAGCGTTACGGAACCCGTAACCGTTACAAGCCCTTCCTTCGTCATCACCTCAGCGACCCGAAGGTCCCAGTTGGCAAGGAAGCGGAGGTCTCGTCGCGTGACAATCCCCTCCAAGTGGCCGTCCGGGCCGACGATCGGGACGCCCGAGACCTTGAACTGGTCCATCAGGACTCTCGCCCGCTCGACCGTGGCGTCGGGGGGCAGCGTGGCAGGGTTGACGATGATCCCGTTGGCGCTCCGTTTGACCTTCTCCACCTCCTCGGTCTGCCGGCCGATCGACATATTCTTGTGGATGACGCCAAGCCCCCCCTCCTGGGCCAGTGCGATCGCCATGGCGCTCTCCGTGACCGTGTCCATCGGCGAGCTGAGCAACGGGATGTTCAAGCGAATCCGGCGGGTGAGCCAGGTGCCGAGATCGACTTGAGACGGGAGCACCTCGCTGTAGCGGGGTTCGAGCAGGACATCGTCAAACGTGATCGCCTGCAACTTGAGCTTCTCGCGCATCGCAATAGATCCTCTAGGCGGAGAGAAGGGGAATTCGGCATTATCGGCCGTTCGGCGACCGAATGCAATTGACCGGCGAGCCGGAATTGCCCAACACTGCGTCTGGATTGCCGTCTCGAACACCCTGAGAGTCTTCGCGAAGCTCCCTGGCCAGCCGGTTGTAACACGTTGCAGGCAAGTCTCTTCGGGTTCAGGGTTCAGGGTTCAGGGTTCGGAACTTCGAGGAGACGTCCGCGTCAAAATCCTGAACCCTGAACCCCGAACCCTGCCGCCTTGATTGCGGCCATGCCGCGACGCGGTATACTTTGGAGACCTGGAACGCCGCGGATGGCGTTTCCCGGGCGTTGGGATCTTCGCGGGACACGGCGGACGTCGTCCCGTGGGCCCGTGATTGTCGGAGGCAGGCAGGTGAGACCCGTACTCCAGGCCCTTGTCTTAGCGGACCACGTATACCAGGACGTGACCGGCAAAAAGATCATTGCCGGGACGTTCAACCGCGTGTTGTTCAGTCCGAAACGGCCCATGAAGGAGGTGGAAGCTCCCGACGGCTCGAAGCGGAAGGTGACCCTCGGGGGCATGCAGAGCGGATCCCCCTACGTTTACCTCAGTCTCACCGACGTATGCCAAGGGACCAAGCTCTCGCTCCGATTCGTCAATCTGGCCGACAACGCGGTGCTCCTCGCCACGGAGATCCGGGTCGACTGCGAAGACAGGCTTCAGACGGTCGAAGTCGTGGTCCCCTTGCCGGCTCTGCCGATCAAGGAGCCGGGGGCCTATGCCCTCGAAGTTGTCTGCGAAGGCGAGATTCTCGGCTTTCACCGCGTCCGCGCCGACGAGCTCAAGGTGGAATAGCGAGCGCGGCAGGGCGTTCTCTTAGCCGGTCCGGCAGATCCGCCGCCTCGGCCCCCTCCTCCCCACAAAGAGGGTTCATCCGACTGAAGCGTGCGCAGAGGCAAGTTGTTGCACGGGTTGCGGCTGCGCCGCAGGATTTTCTTAGGCATGGGTCCGGTGTCCAATGGGTTTCCTGAGAACGGCCCCTGGTGACATAAGCCCTCAGGGGC
>Ga0067045_1028659_pt1 | contig 29471 bp, 25 predicted proteins | sample TerdegcTABiofilm_FD_59184 | JGI IMG/M metagenome (GOLD analysis project Ga0067045, IMG submission 59184) | Combined Assembly of (Gp0054472, Gp0054536) Wastewater bioreactor microbial communities from Singapore -Terephthalate degrading...
GGGTACGCGCTGGCGGGTGCGGCGGGTGCCCGCCGTTTCGGGGCGGGTGCCCAGCGGCGGATCGACCAGGCCAGCGGCCTGGCACTGCTGGTGCTGGCCGGCGGCATGGCGCTGTGGAGGCGGGATGCGCCCTAGACCCCACGCAGGAATCCTGCGCGGACCGGCTGCCACAATGCCCCGCATGAACACCCCCACCCCCCTCCTCGTCTTCTCCGGCAGCACCCGCGCCGACTCCCTCAACCGCAAGCTGGCCAAAGCCACGGCCGATCTGGCCACGGCCGCCGGTGCCCAGGTCACGCTGCTCGACCTCTCGGACTTCGACCTGCCGATCTACAACGGCGACCTCGAAGCCCAGGGCACGCCGGCCGACGTGATCCGCTTCAAGCAGACGCTGCACGCCCACCCGGCCTGGATCATCAGCACGCCCGAATACAACGGCGGCTATCCGGCCCTGCTCAAGAATGCGCTGGACTGGGCCTCGCGCCCGGTCACCGGCAACGACGAATGGGCCAACGGCCTGAAGCCGTTCGCGGGCAAGGTTGTGGGCCTGCTGGCCGCGTCCCCCGGCGGACTGGGCGGCATCAGCAGCCTGTCGCACCTGACCCCCATGCTCATGAAGCTGCAGTGCTGGACAACCCCGAAGCAGTTCGCGCTGGCCAAGGCCCACGAGGCTTTTGACGCCAATGGCCAGTTGGCGTCGGCAGGCGCCCGCCAGGGCGTGCAGGCGGTGATCGACCAGGTGCTCTGGGCCGCCCCCCGCCTGGCCGCCTGAAGCCCTGGCCGCTCGGGGCCGCTTCGTCAGCGGCTGCGCCGCAGGATCTGGTCGGCCAGGCCGTCGTAGTCGCCACCGAAATGGTGGTCGCCCTTGAGCGGCACCTGCGTGATCTGTCCAGCCGGCAGGTTCGGGCAGATCGCCTCGCGGTCGCTGGTGCCGTAGATGCAGGTCGCGTTCGCCACCGTGAAGCCGCTGCCCAGCTCGGGCGCCACCGGAAACCCTTTGGTGTCGCGCGAAACCCAGTTGGTCAGCCGGAACTCGAACGACGCCCGCTCACCCGGCCCGAGCAGCACGGTCTGTGCCACCAGGGTGCGGGCCGCCGCCGGCAGGCGGTTGACGGCAAAAGGCAGCACGTCGGCGCCCTGCGAATAGCCGATCAGCACCACCCGGGTCTTTTTCCACTGCCGCGCGTAGGCCCGGATGGTGCGCCCCAGATCGTCGGCAAAGCCCTGCGGCGTGCGCGCCGACCAGAAGTACCGCAGCGAATCCCAACCCACCACCGGCAGCCCCTGGGCTGCCAGCAGCGTGGCCACGCGTTTGTCCAGCCCGGCCCAACCGCCGTCGCCCGAGACCAGGATCGCGAAGGCATCGGACGGTGCCGACGACGGCACTTCGACCAGCGGCAGATCACCCACCTCGGCCCCGGCTTCGGCGCTCAGCCGCGCCGTCGTCACCTCGGTCGCCATGCGCCGGTAGGCCACCTGGAAGCTGGCCAGCCCGGCCGGCGCGGCCAGCACGTCGTCGCCGACGCCCGGCACGCTGACCCAGTGGCTGCTCGGCACCTTGGCCACGAAGGCCTGGGTCGCCGCCACCGGGCAGACCCGGTCGGCCGCACCGTGCAGCGCCAGCCAGGGTGTCCGCATCGCCTCGTCCGGCAAGAGAGTAAGCGCTGACTTTTCTTTGATCGCCCGAAAATGCGTGCCTTCGCCCTTGCACAGCGGCTTGGTCAGCGGCAGGCTGGGGCAGAAACCAATCGACACAGCACCGGAAAAGGTGCCCTCGGGCGCCTGCGCCGCCATGGCGTAGGCCAGCGAACCGCCGGCGCCCACGCCCACCGCCACTGGCGGAAAGTAGGCCGGCAGGCGCGCATAACCTTGCACGAAGCGCGAGAGGTTTTCCACGTCGCCTTCGGGCACCACACAGCCGCCACCGTCCTGGTTGAAGTTGGCCAGCAGCGCCGGCGTGTCGATCGCGGCCACCACCGCGCCGGTGTCCAGCAGCACCTGGGCCGCCGGGCCGGGGCCCTGCGGCCCCCAACCGCCCTCGCCCGAAAACAGCAGGGCCACGGTCTTGACCTCGCCCGGCGGGCGGTAAAGCTGCACGTTCTTGAACCGGCCGTGCGACAGGGTTTCCTGCGCCACGGCGGGCTGCAGGGCCACGACCAGCAGCAGCGACCCCAGCCATCCAACCATCTTCATTTGCTCACCACCCGCCGCCAGCCGCCCGCGATCAGCGCGGCGGTGTCGGACAACACCAGAAAAGGGGCCAGGCCGCCCGGAGCGGCCAGGTAACGGGGCTCCCAGAGCGGGTCGAACTTTTCCTTGAACGCCCGCAACCCCTGGAAGTTGTAGAAATTTTCGCCGTGATTGAACAGCAGCCGGCCCAGGCGCTGCCAGCCCGGTGCCAGCCGGTGGCCGGCCATGCCCGACAGCGGCACCATGCCCAGGTTGAAGCACGCCACACCCTGCGCTTTCAGCTGCAGGATGATCTGCGTGAACAGGAAGTCCATGGTGGTCTTGGGTGCGTCGCGCCGCTGGCGCATCAGGTCCACGGCGGCCTCGGCGGCCTGCCCGGTCACCAGCAGGGTGGCGAAGGCCACGATCCGGCCCTCGTGCCGCACCACGGCCACCGGCTGGCGCTCCACATAGCCGCGCTCGAAGGCGCCGAGCGAAAACGCCTTTTCCGCCGCCTGGTGCTGGCCCAGCCAGTCGTCCGACACCGCCTGCAGCGCGCCGAACACCGGCCCCGCTGCGCCCGCCGGCAGCCATTCGAAGGCCAGCCCGTCGCGCTGCGCTCGGGCCACGCCGTGGCGCAGGTTGGCGCGGCGCTTGCCCTCCAGGCTGAAGCTGGCCAGGTCCACGCTGGCGCATTCGCCCAGCTTGTAGACGCGCAGCCCGGCGTCCAGATAGACCGGCAGCGCCTGCGGCCGCACCTGGTAGAAGGCCGGGCGCCCGCCCGATTCGCGCGCCAGCTCCACGAAGCGCCACACCAGCTCCGGCCAGGCCTCGCGCGGGCCGACCGGGTCGTACAGCGCCACCCACGAACGGCCCTTGCGCGCGTACATCAGAAAAGCCTGGCCCGACTCGGCGAACAGCAGGCTCTTGTCGCCCATCAGCGCCAGCCCGGCGCCGGCGCTGTCCTGCGCCGCCACGATGGCCTGGGCCTGCGCCAGGGCCGCCGCGTCGGGACGCGCCAGCGGCGGCGGCGCGCGGTGCAGCAGGTGCGCCAGCGCCACGCACAGCGTCAGCAGCGCCACCGCCACCATGGCACGCAGCGAGCGCGGGGCGTAGGCGTCGAACTCGAACTGCCACCAGACCTGGTCGGCATAGGGCACGTCGCGGTAGACGAAAAACAGCAGCGCGGCCACGGCGCCGACCACCGCCGCCACCGCCAGCAGCCAGCCGCGCGAAAACGCCAGCGAGAACAGCGCCGCGCGCCGGTTGAAGTGGCGGCGCGAGAGCGCCAGCGACACGGCCAGCAGCCCCAGCAGCACCGCCTCCGACACCGCGATGCCCTTGGGCAGGCACAGCACCAGGCTGGCCAGCGCCAACACCAGCCCGGCCCACCAGGCCACGTCCAGCCGCAGCAGCATGCCGCGCGCCACGAACAGCAGCGCCAGCCCGATCACGCTGCCCAGGAAATGCGCCGCCTCCACCACCGGCAGCGGCATGAAGCGCTGCAGGTGCGCGGTGGCGTCTTCGGTGGCGGGCGTCACCCCCGATACCAGCAGCAGCACCCCGATCACGAAGGTGAAGGCCGACAGCAGCAGGGGCGAGAGCGCCGCCGCCGCACGCACCAGCGGCGTGGCCGCCCCGCGCCGCCACGACGCGGCCACCAGCAGCAGCAAAGCCAGGGCCAGCGGCAGCAGGTGGTAGATCACGCGGTACAGCACCAGCGCGCCCACCAGCTGGTCGGCCGGCACCTGCTGGCCCAGCGCCAGCAGCAGCACGGCCTCGAACACGCCCAGACCGCCCGGCACGTGGCTGATCACGCCCACCGCAATCGCCAGCGCGTAAAAGCCCACGAAGGTGGGGAAGGCCACCGACCCGGCCGGCAGCAGCACCCACAGCGCGGCGGCGGCGGCCGTGACGTCCAGCGCCGAAATCAGCAACTGCTGCGCCGCCAGCGAAGCGCTGGGCAGGCGCACCGACCAGCCGCGCAGTTTCCAGGTACCGCCGCGCCAGAAAGCGCCGAGCGCCGCGGCGGCGACCAGCAGCGTCACCACCCCGGCCGCACGCAGCAGATCGGGCGGCCAGCCCAGCAGGTCGGCCACCGCACCGGCGCGCCAGACCAGGGCCGCCGCGCCCACCACCGCGATGCCGGCGGTGAACCCCACCGCGTTGAAGGCGATCACCCGCGAGATCTGCCCAGCCTCCAGCCCCGCCGCGCCATACAGGCGCAGGCGCACCGCACCGCCCGTGAGCACGCCCAGGCCCACGGTATTGGACAGCGCGTAGGCGATGAACGAGGTCTGTGCCACCACGCGGTACGGCAGGCGCGCACCGGCGTACTGCAGCGCCGAGCGGTCGTACAGCGTGAGCGCCAGGAAGCTCAGCCCGGTGGCCAGCACCGACGCCAGCAGTACCCCGGCCGGCGTGGCCTGGGCGGCGGCCACCACCGCGCCGTAGCTCAGCTCGGTCATGACCTTGTGCGCCGCTTCCACCAGCAGCGCGGCCAGCAGCAGGGCCAGGGCCAGGCCCAGCCAGAAACGCCAGCGGGTAAGCCGCGCGGTCAGCGCCTCGGGGGCCGGCATCGCGGGCAAGGGAACAACAGAACGGTCGGCGGGCATGGCACCTCAGAAAACGACACCGCCGGTGTCCCGACGGCCGACAATCTTGCCATGTCTTCCCCCGAAAAACCGGTATGCCGCCCCGGCTGTGGGGCCTGCTGCATCGCCCCGTCGATCAGCAGCCCGATGCCCGGCTGGCCCGAGGGAAAGCCGGCCGGTGTCCCCTGTCCGCACCTGGACGAGGCCCTGCGCTGCCGCCTCTTCGGCCGGCCCGAACGGCCGGCGGTGTGCGGCTCGCTGCCTCCCAGCCGCGAGATGTGCGGCGACACGCGCGAACACGCCCTGCACTTCCTGCGGCATCTGGAACAGGCCACCCGCCCCTGAAGTCACCCAAAATCCAGCGCCCCCAAAAGCACAAGGCCCACCTAAGCGGGCCTTTTGCAAACCATCCGGCGCGAAATTCCCCCACCAGCACACGCTGTGGAACCGGCTCTGCCGGGCCACAGGCGGGGTTCCCCCGCACAGCAGGTGGGAGGCCGCGACAGCGGCGCAGGGGGCTTACTGCTTCACCGCCTCGACCTGCATCACGATGCGCACGTTCTTCGGGAAGCCCCAGTCCACGCCGTAGTTCACACCGAAAGCGGTGCGATCGATGGTGGTCTCGAAGTCGCCGCCGCAGACTTCGCGCTTGAGCATCGGGCTGTCGTAGCAGGCAAACTGGTTGGCCTTGAGGGTCACGGGCTGGGTCTTGTCCAGCAGCGTCAGGTTGCCTTCCACCGCGCTGACCTTGTCACCGGCGAAGACGAACTTGGTCGAGACGAAGCGGGCCTTCGGGAATTTTTCGGCGTTCAGGATTTCCGCGCTCTGCAGGTGCTTGTCGAACATGGCGGTGCCGGTGTTCACCGAAGCCACGTCGAAACTGATATCGACCGAGCCGGTCTTGGCGGCCTTGTCGAAGCTGATCTTGCCGTCCTTCTTGTCGAAGCGACCGCGGTTGGTGGTCGCGCCGAAGTGGCCGATCTCGAAGGTCGCGAAGGTGTGCGTCGGGTCGATCGCGTACTCGGCGGCCTGGGCCAAACCGGTGGTGGACAGCACGGCCGCGGCGGCCAGCAGGGACAGGGAACGGCGCATGGAAAGCACTCCTTGATTGCGTGTTGAGAAAAGAAACAAAGGCTCCGGAGAGCGTGATCAAAACCGGGGGCCCCGTGGAACCGGCTCTGCCGGGCCACCAGGGCCGTCCCCCTCAGGGGGAAGCCGCGAAGCGGCGCAGGGGGTCAAAGTTTCGGCACGCCCGTCAGGGCGATCTTGAACTTCACCTGCACCTCGTCGGCCACCATCGAGGTGTCGGCCCACTCCTTCTCGCCGATGCGGAAGGCCAGGCGCTTGATCGGGAACGCGCCCGTGGCCACGGTGGTGGCGCCGTTCTGTGCCAGCGTCACGGGCACCACCACGTCGCTGCTCACGCCCTTGATGCTGAGCTTGCCGGCCACTTCGTACTGGGTGGCGCCCAGGCGCTTGATGCTGCTGGACTGGAAAGTGGCCTTGGGAAACTGCGCCACGTTGAACCACACCGCCTTGGGCATTTCGGCATTCGCCTCGCGGCCGATGTCGGCGCTGCCGGTGTCGACGGTGAAGGCAATGCTGCTCGACGCCGGCTTGGCCGGGTCGAACGCCACCTGGGCGCTGAAGCTCTTGAACTTGCCGTCCACCGGCACGCCCATCTGGCGGCTGGTGAAACTGATCTCGCTCTGCGCCGGCACCAGCGCCTGCTGGGCCTGGGCAATCAGCGGGGCGAAGGCGGCGGCCGCCAGGGCCAGGGAAGACAGGAAACGGGCAGGCATCATCAAAAATCCTCCAGAAAACGGGTCAGCGCGGGCTCATGCGGGACAGCAGCCCGTCGCGATCGATGAAGTGGTGCTTGAGCGCACCGGCCACGTGCAGCAGCACCAGCGCCGCCATCGCAAAGGCCGACAGCTTGTGCCAGGGCTTGATCGCCTCGGCCAGCGTCTCGCTCACCGGCACGAAATCGGGCAGCGGCAGCGCGCCGAACAGCACGATGGAAAAACCGGCCGCCGAGCTGTACGCCCAGCCCAGCAGCGGCACGGCAAAAAACAGCACGTACAGGCCATGGTGCGTGGCGTGGTGGGCCAGTCGCTGCCAGGGCGGCATGGCCGCCTCGACCACCATCGGCAGGTGGGGCGGGCGGTGCGTCAGGCGCCAGAACAGGCGCACGAACGACAGCGTCAGGATCACCACCCCGGCCCACTTGTGCCAGTTGTAGAGCTTCAGGCGCTGCGGCGAAAACGGCAGGCCCGTCATGTACAGCCCGACGACAAAGGCGCCGATCAGCGCCAGGCCCAGCAGCCAGTGCAGCGCGATGGCCGGGGTGCTGTAACGCGTGCGGGTAGCGGGCGAATTCATGCGGCGCAGTTTAGGGAAAACCCCTGCACGCCAGAGCGCACGCGCTTGAATCCGGTATTCAAAAAATTCGAATGAACCAACCCGTCTCATTCGGATCGCAGACCACCATGACCGGCACCTTCAGCGCCCACCCGCTGCCTACAATGGCCGCATGTCCACCGCCCCCAACGCCACCGATGCCGCGTCCCTGATCGCGCTCTACCCGGCCCTGTCGGGGCTGCCGGCGCTGGCCGGGCAACTGCCCCTGCTGCAGGTGCCGGCCGGCACCGTGCTGTTCCGCGAAGGCGACGCCTGCCAGGGCTTCCCCATGGTCGTCAGCGGCGAGGTCAAGGTCTGCCGCAGTGCCCCCAACGGCCGCGAACTGGAGCTCTACCGCGTGCAACCCGGCCAGTTGTGCCTGGTGTCCTCGGCCGCGCTGTTCGGCGGCGAAGCGCTGGGCGCGCGCGGCACCACCACCGCCCACGCCACCCTGGCCCTGCTGCGACCGGCGGAATTCCAGGCCGCGCTGGCCGACCCCGTGTTCCGCCAGTTCGTGCTCGGGTTGTACGCCTCGCGCATGGCCGAGCTGACCGCGCTGATCGAAGCCGTCGCCTTCCAGCGGCTCGACAGCCGCCTGGCCGCCACCCTGCTCGGCCACGGCACCCAGGTCCGCGCCACCCACCAGGCCCTGGCCGACGAACTGGGCACCGTGCGCGAAATCGTCACCCGGCTGCTGCACCGCTTTGAACGCGAGGGGCTGGTCGAACTCTCGCGCGAATGCATCACCATCCGCGACAGCGCCGCGCTGCGCGAGGTGGCGCAGGGGGCGGGGCGCTGAGGTGAGCGGCGGGCGACCCAACGCCGTGTGACCGCAGTCACAGACCCTTGCCGCCCCGTCCCCTTCCAATACACCCGACCCCGGCCCGCCGGGCTGTGGTGGCTGAAGCCGCCGTTGGCACAACGCCGCAGCATCGGTCGGCCATTGCCCATTTCTTCAGAAGGAAGCTGAACATGACCAAGAACGTTGGCGGTATCGACCGCACCCTGCGCATCGTCATCGGCCTGGCCCTGATCGCGGCAGCGGCCACCGGCACCGTGGGCCTGTGGGGCTATATCGGCGTGGTGCCGCTGCTCACCGGCCTGATCGGCTGGGGCCCGCCGTACGCGATCCTGGGCTTCAACACCTGCAAGACCAAGTAACCCCCCTGCGCCGCTGCGCGGCTTCCCCCCAGAGGGGGGACATCACGTGCGGCCCGGCAAAGCCGGTTCCGCCGTGATCGCTGGATCAAGGCACTTCGCTACGGACACATGGCTTGTCCGTCCTGCGACAGCCCGCATGCCCTCTGCGCGCGACCATGTCGCGCACAGCCGCGCACCCCCGACGCGGCGCAGGAGACACGGCATGCTCAATATCCCTTCCCTCAAGGACTCGGTCAGCGCCGAGGAATGGCAATTGCGCTGCGACCTCGCGGCCTGCTACCGGCTCGTCGCCGCCTACGGCTGGTCCGACCTGGTGTTCACCCACATCAGCGCCAAGCTGCCCGACAGCGTCACGGGCGGCGAGCACCAGTTCCTGATCAACCCCTACGGCCTGATGTTCGACGAGATCACGGCGTCCAGCCTGGTCAAGGTCGACATGGCGTGCAACAAGCTGCACGACTCGCCCTTCCCCGTCAACCCGGCCGGTTTCGTGATCCACAGCGCGGTGCACGAGGCGCGGCCCGAGGTGCAGTGCGTGCTGCACACCCACACCCGCGCGGGCGTGGCGGTCAGCGCGCAGAAGGCCGGCATCCTGCCCATCAGCCAGCAAAGCACCTTCGTGCTGGCCTCGCTGGCGTACCACGACTACGAGGGCGTGGCCTTCCGCCCCGACGAGAAGCCACGCCTGCAGGCCGACCTCGGCAGCGCCAACTTCCTGGTGCTGCGCAACCACGGCCTGCTGACCGTGGGCAGTTCGATCCCCGACGCCTTCCTCTCGATGTACACCTTCGAGAACACCTGCCGCATCCAGATCGACGCGCTGGCGGGTGGCGGTGAACTCACCCCGGTAGACCCGCGCATCCTCGCCGGCATGGCCGAGGTGATGAAGATCGCGACCGCCGGTCAGGGCGCGATGCTGGCCTGGCCGGCGCTGCTGCGCAAGCTGGACCGCGCGGACGCTTCCTACAAGACCTGAGGGGTCGGCCTGGATGCCCGCGGACGCGGGCATGACGGACGCGGGAGCCGGTCGGAGGCGCCGGGCGGGCGCTGTCGCTGCGGCTCAGAACGCGTCGGCGTAGCGCTGCTGCTCCCAGTCGCTCACCTGCTGCGCGTAGGCGTCCCACTCGGCCTGTTTGAGCGCCAGGAACTGGTCGCAGAAGGCGGTGCCCACCGCGTCGCGCAGCGTGTCGTCGGCGCGCAGGGCCGCACAGGCGGCGTGCAGATCGCGCGGCAGGCGCGGCGGCAGGGGCCCGCCATCGGCGTGGCGCTGATAGAGATCGTCGTCGCAGGCTTCGGGGGCGGGCAGCGCGCGGTGAATACCGTCCAGCCCGGCGGCCAGCGTGGCCGCCAGCGCGGCGTAGACGTTGCACGACGCGTCGGGCAGGCGCCATTCCAGCCGGCCCTCCACGGTGCGCAGCACGCAGGTGCGGTTGTTTTCGCCCACGGCCTTCCACACCGGCGACCAGGTCGTGCCCGAGGCGCTGTCGCTCACCGCCAGGCGCTTGTAGCTGTTGACGGTGGGCGCGCACAGCGCGGCCAGCGCGTCACCGTGGTCCAGCAGGCCGGCGGCAAACCGCAGGCCTGTGGTGCTCAGGCCCATGGGGCCGGCCGGATCGGCCATCACCGCGTGGCCTTGGGCATCGGTCAGGCTGATGTGGCAATGCAGGCCGCTGCCGGGCGCATGCGCCAGCGGTTTCGGCATGCACGAGAACACCGCGCCGTGCTGGGCGGCCACGCTGTGCGCGGTGAGCTTGAAGAGCTGGAAGCGGTCGGCCGCGGCCAGCGCCTCGTCGTGCCGGTAGTTGATCTCGTACTGCCCGGTCGCGTCCTCGTGGTCCATCTGCTGCAGCGCGAAACCGAGCGCGGCCAGGTGGCGGCGCATGTCGTCGAGGAAACCGTGGTTGCGCACCAGGGCCTTGAGGTCGTACGAGGGTTTGCCCAGCCGGTCTTCGCCATCGGCCACCTGCCAGCGGCCATCGGCGCCGCGCCGCAGCAGAAAGAACTCGGGCTCGATGCCGACGTGCAGCGTCCAGCCGCGTTCGCGCAGGCGTGCCAGCTGGCGCCGCAGCATCTGGCGCGAGCAGGTGGCCAGCGGTTCGCCGCCCGCAAAGCCGTCGCACACGGCGTGCGCCACGCCCGGCAGCCAGGGCAGCGGACGCAGGCTCTCGGGCTGCACGCGGCCGAAGTACTCGCTGCGCGCGCCCATGCGCGGCAGGCCGGTGCCCCAGATGCTGGGGCCGGCAAAGCCGGCGCCCGTGGCCACGGCGGCGGGCAGGCCGTCGAGCGGAATCAGCTTGCCCTTGGGCACGCCGTGCAGGTCGGTGAAGGTGGTCATCACCGAATGGATGCCCTGGGCCTGCAGGGCCCGCATCTGGTCGTTCAGGTCGGCGGCAACGCTCATGGGCATCCGTTCAGCCAGTGGCACAAAAAAGCCGGGACAGGGCCCGGCTGGTGAGGGTCGGGCGATCAGCCCAGCGCTTCGGCCAACGCGGCATCCAGGATGCCCAGGGCCTCGTCGAAGACGGCGTCTTCAATGGTCAGCGGGAACAGGAAGCGGATCACGTTGCCGTACACGCCGCAGGTCAGCAGCAGCAGGCCGCGCCGGAGCGCTGCCGTCTGCACCGCCTTGGTCACATCGGCATCGGGCGCACCGCTGGCGTCGGTGAATTCGCAGGCCACCATGGCGCCCAGGCCGCGCACGTCGCGGATGCGCGGGCGCCGGGCCTGCTGCGCCTTCAGGTGCGCCACCAGCTTGTCGCCCAGCACCTGGGCGCGTTCGGGCAGCTTTTCCTCGGCCATCACGTCGAGCACGGCATGGGCCGCCGCAACGGCCAGCGGGTGGCCGGCGTAGGTGCCGCCCAGCCCCCCCGGCGCGGGCGCGTCCATCACCGCCTGCCGCCCCGACACCGCCGACAGCGTGGTGCCGCCGGCCAGGCTCTTGGCCATGGTCATCAGATCGGGCTGGACACCGAAGTGCTCCATGGCGAACAGCTTGCCGGTGCGGCCATAGCCGGTCTGCACCTCGTCGGCGATCAGCAGGATGCCGTGCTGGTCGCACAGCGCGCGCAGCCACTGCGCCGCCTCGCGGCTGATGGGGTTGAAGCCGCCCTCGCCCTGCACCGGCTCGAAGATGATGGCCGCCACGCGCGAGGGTTCGATGTCGCACTTGAACACCTGCTCCATCGCCTTCTGCGTTTCGGCCAGCGAGGCGCCTTCGGCCGGGAACGGCACGTGGTAGATCTCGGGCGGGAACGGACCGAAGCCGACCTTGTAGGGCACAACCTTGCCGGTCAACGCGACCGAGAACAGGCTGCGGCCGTGGAAGGCCGCGCCGAAGGCGATCACGCCGCTGCGGCCGGTGGCGCTGCGTGCGATCTTGATGGCGTTTTCCACCGCCTCGGCGCCGGTGGAGAAGAACGCCGTCTTGGCCGGACCCGCCACGGGCACCAGCGCGTTGATGCGTTCGGCCAGCGTCACGTACTCGGCGTACGGCACCACCTGGTAGCAGCTGTGCGTGAAGCGCTGCAGCTGCGCGGCGATGGCGGCCTGCACCTTGGGGTGCACGTGGCCGGTGTTGAGCACCGCGATACCGCCCGCGAAGTCGATGAAGCGGCGGCCCTCGATGTCCCAGAACTCGGCGTTCTTGGCGTGGTCGATGAAAAAGTCGCCCATCACGCCCACGCCGCGCGGCGTGGCCGCCTGCCGGCGCGCATGCCAGGCGGCGTTGGTGTGATCGGTCTTGAAGTCGTTCATGGCGTTCATGGAAAGCTCCATTCGAAAGAGGGTTTCGTCATGCCCGCGCAGGCGGGCATCCAGCGGTGACAGCGGCATCCGGCGCGCTGGACGCCTGCCTGCGCGGGCGTGACGGGCCCGCCACACCCCGGTTCACAAAGGGCTGTCGATGCGAATCCAGGTGGTCTTGGTCTCGGTGTACTTGTCGAAGGCGTGCAGCGACTTGTCGCGCCCCACGCCGCTCTGCTTGAAGCCGCCGAAGGGCACGGTGATGTCGTCTTCGTCGTAGCTGTTGACGTGCACCGTGCCGGCGCGCAGCGCGCGCGCCACGCCGTGGGCCTTGTTGATGTCGCGCGTCCACACGGCGGCCTGCAGGCCGTAGATGTTGCTGTTCGCCTGCTTCACCACGTCGGCCGCGTCGGTGAAGCTCAGCACCGACAGCACCGGGCCGAAGATCTCTTCGCGCGCGATCGTCATGCTGTTGGTCACGCCGTCGAAGATGGTGGGCTGCACGTAGCAACCGCCGGCCACGGGCGCGACGCGCTCGCCGCCAGCCAGCAGCTTGGCGCCTTCGCTCTTGCCCGATTCGATGTAGCGCAGCACGGTGGCCAGTTGCGTCTCGTCGACGATGGCGCCCATCACCGTGTTCTTGTCCAGCGGGTTGGCGGGCTGGTACTGCGGCACCAGCTTCAAAGCCTTCTCCAGGAAGGCGTCCTTGATCGAGGCCTCGACGAACAGGCGAGACGGCGCGTTGCAGCTCTCGCCCTGGTTGAAGAAGATGCTGCCCACTGCGGCCTCCACCGCCTTGTCCAGATCCGGGCAATCGGCGAACACGATGTTGGGCGACTTGCCACCCAGCTCGGTCCACGCGCGCTTGAGGTTGCTCTGGCCGGCCATCACGTGGATCTGCTTGCCCACGCGCGTGCTGCCGGTGAAGGCGATGCAGTCCACGTCCATGTGCAGCGCCAGCGGGCTGCCGGCCTCGGGGCCGAAGCCCGGCACCACGTTGAACACGCCCGGCGGGATGCCGGCTTCCAGCGCCAGCTCGGCCAGCTTGAGCGCGGTCAGCGGGCTTTTCTCCGACGGCTTGAGCACCACCGAATTGCCCACCGCCAGGGCCGGCGCGATCTTCCAGGCCGCCATGATCATCGGGTAGTTCCAGGGCACGATCACACCGACCACGCCCACCGGCTCGCGCGTGATGAGCGCCAGCGCGGTGTCGGGCGTGGGCGCGATCTCGTCGTAGACCTTGTCCACCGCCTCGCCGTACCAGCGGATGCAGTTGGCGGCGCTGTTGACGTCCACACCCTTGGCGTATTTGACCGGCTTGCCCATATCGAGCGCCTCGGTCAGCGCCAGCAGATCGCCGTTCGCCTGGATCAGCTCGGCGAACCGGATCATCACGCGCTTGCGCTGCGAGGGCGCCTTGCCGGCCCAGCGGCGGTCTTCGAAAGCGGCGCGGGCCGCGGTCACGGCGGCGTCGATGTCGGCCTGGCCGCAGCGCGCGACCTGCGTCAACAGGCGGCCGTCGACCGGCGAGAGGCAATCGAAGGTCTGGCCATCGCGGGCGGCCATCCGCTCACCGTTGATGAGGGCGCGGCCGTCGAAGGTCGGGGCGGCGGTGTCGGTCATGGGCAGGGATCTCCTCGGAAAATTGGCACCATGCTACGCCGATTCCCGCCTTCAGGAACCATCCACTTTGGCCCCGCGCCACGCGTCCAGTGCCGGCCCCCAAAGGCGACGGGCCGGCAGGCATCACGCCCGACCGGCCCGTCGCCGCAAAACCCCTGCCTTATTTGGCGCCGCTCAGGGCCGCAACTTCCGCCCGCGCGGCAGCGGCGATCTCGCGTTCGCGCTTGCGGGTGGCGCGCGCCACCCAGACCGCATAGGCCACGATGACGATGGTCACGGTGGTGATCAGCAGCGTGGCGGCGGCGTAGATGGTCGGGTTGATGCCGCGGCGCGCGTAGCCGAAGATCACCTGCGGCAGCGTGTTCACGCCCGGGCCGGAGAGGAATTCGGCGATCACCACGTCGTCGAACGACAGCGTGAACGCCAGCAGAAAGGCCGCCAGGATGGCCTGGAACACATTGGGCAGGGTCACCAGGAAGAACACCTGGTACGGCTTGGCGCCCAGATCCATGGCGGCTTCTTCGAGGCTGCGGTTCATTTCCTGCAGACGGCTCTGGATCACCACCACGCCGTAGGCCATGCCCAGCAGGGTGTGGCCCAGGATGATGGTGAGCATGCCGCGCTGCGGCCAGCCGAAGGCATTCTGCGCGCCCACCGCCAGCAGCAGCAGCGACAGGCCGATCACCACCTCGGGCATCACCAGCGGCGCGTTGACCATGCCGCTGAACACGGTGCGGCCCAGGAAGCGCCGGTAGCGCACCAGCACGAAGGCCGCGAAGGTGGCCAGCGTGGCCGAGAGCACGCCGGTGATGGCCGCTACCTTGAGCGACAGCCAGAAGCCCTCGACGATCTTGGTGTCGCGCGTGAGCGCCTCGTACCAGCGCAGCGAGAAGCCAGTGAAGCGCGCGTCCTGCCGCGTGCTGTTGAACGAGAACACGATCATGAACAGCAGTGGCAGGTACAGGAAGCCATAGACCACCGCCAGCCAGAACTTGCCGAAGTGTTTTTCGAGGAATGCCTTCATGCCTTGCCCCCTTCGCTGCGGTCACCGGTGTAGTGGTAATAGACGGCCAGCGGCACGACGATCAGCGCGATCATCACCACCGCCAGCGCGGTCGCCTTGGGCCAGTCGTTGGCGGTGAACATTTCGTCCCACACCACGCGGCCGATCATCAGGTTTTCCGGCCCGCCGAGCAGCGAGGGGATCACGAATTCACCCACGCAGGGGATGAACACCAGCATGAAGCCCGCGATGATGCCGGCCTTGGACAGCGGCACCGTGATGAGCCAGAAGGCCTTGAAAGGCGAGGTGCCCAGGTCGTAGGCCGCTTCGAGCAGGCGGAAGTCCATCTTCACCAGGTTGGCGTAGAGCGGCAGCACCATGAAGGGCAGGTACACGTACGTCATGCCCACCAGCATGGAGACGTTGGTGTAGAGCATGGGGATGGGATCGGACGTCAGGCCGATGGTCATCAGGAAACGGTTGAGCACCCCCTGATCGGCCAGGATGCCCTTCCAGGCGTAGACACGCAACAGGAAGGAGGTCCAGAACGGCAGCATCACCATCAGCAGCAGCGCCGGCCGCACACTGGCCGGCGAGCGCGCCAGGAAGTAGGCGAAGGGGTAGCCGATCACCAGGCAGAAGATCGCCGTCAGCAGCGCGTACCAGATCGATCGCAGGTAGGCGTCGACATACAGCGTCTTGAACAGCGGTGCGCCCTCTTCCGTGCGGAAGATGGAGAAGTAGTTTTCGTACTTCAGGTGCAGCAGGCCGGTGGTGGTGTCCCAGATCGGCTTGAACGGGTGGATGTCCGTGCCCATGTCCACGAAGCTGATGTACAGCAGGATCAGGAACGGCAGGAAAAAGAAGATGAACAACCAGGCGTAAGGCACCCCGATGACGAAGCGCTTGCCGGGGACGGGGAGAGAGGAAGAGGCCATCATCTGCTCCGAAAAATCGACCGAAAGAAAAGACCTGAGACGAAGATGCGGTGGAACCGGCTTTGCCGGGTCACCCGCATCGCCCCTTTGAGGGGGTGACGCGCCGGAGGCGCGGCGCGGGGGGGACCATCAGTCCCGAAGCACCACCGCGTCCATGTCCTCCCACCAGAAAAACACGTCGTCCTCCCAGGTGATGCCCAGCATTTCGTGGCGCGAGCCGTTGGGCTCGGTGATCTTGACCTTCGTGCCCTGCGGGGTGAGCAGGATGTAGGTGTTGTAGGAGCCGAAGTAGGCAATTTCCTTGACCCGGCCGGAGAACAGGTTGACCTGCACATGCGCGGGCCGGGTCTTGGCGATGCTGATCTTTTCGGGCCGCACCGCCACCGCCACCGGCATGCCCAGCGAGCCGCTGATGCCGTGGCCGATGCTGATCTCGCCGATGCTGGTGCTGGCGGCGCAGCGGTCGGGCTCGTCCACCGTGAGCTGGCCTTCGAACAGGTTGACGTTGCCGATGAAGTCGGCCACGAAACGGTTGGCCGGGTATTCGTAGATCTGCTGCGGCGTGCCCACCTGCAGCACGCGGCCCTTGCTCATGATGGCGATGCGGCTGGCCATGGTCATGGCCTCTTCCTGGTCGTGCGTCACCATCACGCAGGTCACGCCCACCTTCTCGATGATGTTGACCAGCTCGAACTGGGTCTGCTCGCGCAGCTTTTTGTCGAGCGCGCCCAGCGGCTCGTCCAGCAGCAGCAGCTTGGGCCGTTTGGCCAGGCTGCGTGCCAGCGCAACGCGCTGTTGCTGGCCGCCCGAGAGCTGGTGCGGCTTGCGCTTGGCGTAGGGCGAGAGCTGCACCAGCGCCAGCATCTCGTCGGTGCGCTTCTGGATCTCGTCCTTGGGCAGGCCCTCGCGCTTGAGGCCGAAGGCGATGTTTTCCCAGATGTTCAGGTGCGGAAACAGCGCATAGCTCTGGAACATCATGTTGACGGGGCGCTCGTAGGGCGGCATGCGCGCCACGTCCTGGCCACCGAGCAGGATGCGGCCCTTGGTGGGGGTCTCGAAACCGGCCAGCATGCGCAGCAGGGTCGACTTGCCGCAGCCCGAGCTGCCCAGCAGCGCGAAGATCTCGCCCTTGCCGATGGACAGCGACACTTCGTCCACGGCCACCGCTTCGTCGAAACGCTTGACCAGTTTTTCGGTGACCAGAAAGCCTGCTTGCTCAGCCATGTGGGTGTCCGTTTCTCGTGCGATCGATAAAAAAAGGGCTGCTCAACCCCAGGGATTGAACAGCCCGCTCCCGGTGCTGCGACTTACTTGCCGCGCTTGAAGGCGTTGTAGGTGTCGTTGACCACGCCGGACACTTCGTTGGAGAAGCCGCCGGTGGGGATCAGACGCGCCGTGTCTTCGTCCGACAGGAAGATGGTCTTGTTGCCCTTGACCTCGTCCTTGATCATCGGCAGCGCGGCCTTGTTGCCCGTGGGGTAGTTCATCTCGTTGGCCATGGCGGCACCGTTTTCGGCGCGCAGGTAGAAGTCCATGAAGGCCAGCGCGTTGTTCGGGTGCTTGGCGTCCTTCGGAATGGCCATGGTGTCGATGAACACGAGGCCACCGCCGGTGGGCAGCAGCGGCACGATCTCGTCCTTGCCGCCGGTTTCCTTGACGCGGTCTGCCGCGATGTTGATGTCACCCGACCAGCCGATGAAGGCGCAGCCCTTGCCGCCGGCGATGTCGTCGATCATGGTGCTGGAGAACAGGCGCACGTCCTTGCGCACCTTGGCCAGCATGGCACCGGCTTCCTTGAAGTCCTCGGGGTTTTCGCTGTACGCGGGCTTGCCGACGTAGTGCAGCGCCACCGGCAGGATTTCGCTCGGCGAATCCAGGTAGATGATGCCGCAGCCCTTGAGCTTGTTGGCGTACTCGGGCTTGAAGACCAGGTCCCAGGCGTTTTCGGGCATCGGCATGCCGCCCAGCGCCTTTTCCACCTTCTGCTTGTTGATGCCCACGGTGGTGAAGCCCCAGGCCCAGGGCACGAAGTGCTTGTTGCCCGGATCGACGCCCGCGATCTTGGCCATGAACTCGGGATCGAGGTTGGCGTAGTTGGGGATCTTGGTCTTGTCGATTTCCTGGTACAGGCCACCGTCGATCTGCTTCTTGCCGAAGCCGGCCGTGGGGATCACGATGTCGTAGCCCGAGTTGCCGGCCACCAGCTTGGCGTGCAGCGCTTCGTTGTTCTCGAAGGTGTCGTAGTTCACCTTGACGCCGGTTTCCTTCTCGAAATCGGCAATCATGGTCTCCGTGATGTAGTCGGGCCAGTTGTAGATGTTGAGGACCTTCTCGTCATCGAGCACCGGGCCGGCGGGAGCGGCCGGTGCTGCAGCGGTGGTCTCGACCGGGGCCGGCGCCGGTGCGGGTTCTTCCTTCTTGCCGCAGGCGGCCAGCAGGACAGCGGAGATGGCCAGGGCCAGGACATGCTTTTTCATCATGATGACGAACACTCCAGGAGAGGATGGGGGTGGAAACCAGAGATCGGCGCAGCGAAGTCGGTCGTGCACTTGTACGCTGAAATAGCAAGTCGCGGACCAACCTTGTCCCCAAAATGGGGCGAAACGCACTGCAGACGCATTCTATTCACGCCAACAGGCCCTGGTCACGCACATCGGCCAGCGTCGCGTCCAGACAGCGGCGGATCAGGCCCATCATTTCGTCGATCTGCGCCACCGTCATGCTCAGCGGCGGCGCGATGATCATGCGGTCGCCCACGGCGCGCATGATCAGGCCGTTTCGGAAACAGTGGCCGCGGCAGATCATGCCCACCGCCCGGTCCGGGTCGAACATCTGCTTGTTCGCCTTGTCCTTGACCAGCACCAGGCCTGCCACGAAGCCGCAGGTCTCAGCGTCGCCCACCAGCGGGTGGTCCTTGAGCGCCTCGAACTGCGTGGCCAGATACGGCCCGGTTTCGGTGCGCACCCGGCCCGGCAGGTTCTCGCGCTCCATCAGGTTCAGGTTGGCCAGGCCCACGGCACAGGCCACGGGGTGGCCGCTGTAGGTGTAGCCGTGGTTGAACTCGCCGCCCTTGTCGATCAGCACCTCGGCCACGCGGTTGCCCACCATCACACCGCCCAGCGGGATGTAGCCGCTGGTGACGCCCTTGGCGAAGGTCACCAGGTCGGGCTTGATGCCGAACTTCTCGTAGGCAAACCAGTGGCCCAGGCGGCCAAAGGCGCAGATCACCTCGTCGCAGATCAGCAGGATGCCGTACTGGTCAACGATGCGCTGGATCTCGGGCCAGTAGGTTTCGGGCGGGATGATCACGCCGCCGGCACCCTGCACCGGCTCGGCGATGAAGGCGGCCACCTTCTCGGGCCCGATTTCGAGGATTTTTTCTTCCAGCCAGCGCGCGGCGCGCAGGCCGAAGTCGGCCTTGCTCTCGCCACCGCGGGCGTTCTCGAAGTAGTAGGGCTGGTCGATGTGGGTGATGTTGGGAATCGGCAGATCGCCCTGCGCGTGCATGCCGCTCATGCCGCCCAGCGAGGCGCCGGCCATGGTGGAGCCATGGTAGGCGTTGTGGCGGCTGATGATGACCTTGCGCTGGGACTGACCCAGCAGGTCCCAGTAGCGGCGCGCCATGCGCACGTTGGTGTCGTTGCTTTCGCTGCCGCTGCTGCTGAAGAACACGTGGTTGAACGAGCGGTCGCCCACCTTCGGTGCCAGCGCCGCCAGCTTGGCGGCCAGTTGCACCGCCGGCACGTTGGTGGTCTGGAAGAAGCTGTTGTAGAACGGCAGCGTCATCAGCTGCTGGTAGGCCGCATCGGCCAGCTCCTTGCGGCCATAACCGGCATTGACGCACCACAGGCCGCTCATGCCGTCGAGGATCTTGTTCCCTTCCGAATCCCAGACATAGATGCCGTCGGCATGTGTGATCACCCGCGCGCCGCGCGTGGCCAGATCCCCGTGGTCGGTGAACGGGTGGATGAAGTGCGCACTGTCCAGCGCCTGGATGGCCTGGGTGTCCTGCTTTTCAGCGCGCTGCACCAGCGCTGGCGGAGCGATGAGGGTGGAAGTGTTCATAGGGTCTCACTTTCGGGATGTATTCGTCGAGAACGCCGCGGAACCGGCTCCGCCGGAGCCGCCAGCGTTGCCCCTGGGGGTGACGCCAAAGGCTGCGGGGGGGCCTTCCCTGCGGCGCGGGGGTCAAACATGCAGCAGCAGGTGTTCGCGCTCCCAGGGCGAGATCACCTTCATGAATTCTTCGAATTCCAGTTCCTTGATCTCGGTGTAGATGGTCACGAACTCCTTGCCCAGCACCTCGTGCAGGTCGGTCTCGCGGCGCAGCCAGTCGAGCGCCTCGCCCAGGCTGCGCGGCAGCGCGTAGGGCGAGAGGTAGGCGTCGCCCTTCATCTCCGACTTGGGCTTGATCTTGTTCTTCATGCCCAGGTAGCCGCAGGCCAGCGTCATGGCCATGGCCACGTAGGGATTGGCGTCGGCGCCGATCACGCGGTTTTCGATGCGGCGCGCGGCCGGGGTGGAGATGGGCGAACGGATGCCGACAGTGCGGTTGTCGTGGCCCCATTCGATGTTGATCGGTGCGGCGGTGTGGCGGCTCAGGCGCCGGTAGCTGTTCACGTAGGGCGCCACCAGCACCATGGCCGCCGGGATGTAACGCTGCAGGCCACCGATGTAGTGGTAGAAGGCCTCGGAGGGCGTCCCGTCCGGGTTGCTGAAGATGTTCTTGCCGGTGGCCTTGTCGACGATGCTCTGGTGCACGTGCATCGCGCTGCCGGGCTCGCCCGCAATGGGTTTGGCCATGAAAGTGGCGTACATGTCGTGGCGCAGCGCGGCCTCGCGCACGGTGCGCTTGAAGAAGAACACCTCGTCGGCCAGACCCAACGGGTGGGCGTGGAAAAAGTTGATCTCCATCTGGCCCGCGCCCACCTCGTGGATCAGCGTGTCCACGTTGAGGTTCATCTTGTCGCAGTAGTCGTAGATCTCTTCGAACAGCGGGTCGAACTCGTTGACCGCGTCGATGGAATAGGCCTGGCGCGAGGTCTCGGCGCGGCCGCTGCGGCCGATGGGCGGCTTGAGCAGGGTGTTGGGGTCTGTGTTGCGTGCGGTCAGGTAGAACTCCAGCTCGGGCGCCACCACGGGCTCCCAGCCTTCCGCGTCGAACAGGTCGCAGATGCGGCGCAGCACGCTGCGCGGTGCAAACGGCACCAGCTTGCCCTGGTGGTCGAAACAGTCGTGCACCACCTGCGCGGTCGGATCGACGGCCCAGGGCACGATGCGCACGGTCGAGGGATCGGGCCGCAGCTGCATGTCGCGGTCGGTCGGGTCGACCACGTCGTAATAGGGTCCGCTTTCAGGAAACTCGCCAGTCACGCCCATGCCCACGATGCCCTGTGGCAGCCGCATACCCCGGTCTTCGGTGAACTTCTCGCGCGGCAGGATCTTGCCGCGTGCCACGCCGGTCAGGTCGGGCACCAGACATTCCACCTCGGTCACGCGGTGCTGGTTGAGCCATTGCTCCAGGTCGTTGAAGGTCTGGGGGCTGGACATATGCGGGTTCCTGTTTGGCTGTTTGGGTTGGTCGGTGACGCGATATTGCCCGATCTGCGGGCGGAGTCAGGCGGGGGTATGGCGCGCCAGGTCGGCCGCCTGCAGGCGCAGACTCTGGCGCGAGCGGCAGGCCCGCCCGAACGCCTCGAAGATGGCCCCGTAGAACGGGGTTTCCCAGCAGCGCCATTCCGGGTGGAACTGCACCGCGTAGGCAAAGGTGCGCGCGCCGCGCACGCCGAAGGCTTCGACCAGACCGTCCGGCGCATGGGCCAGCGCGTCCAGACCCGGGGCCAGGCGGTTGATGCCCTGCCCGTGCAGCGAATTGACCATGACCTCGCTGCCGCCAGCCCAGGTCTCGAACACGCTGCCCGGCACCAGCCGCAGCGGGTGGCTGGGCGCGTACTGCACCTCGAACGGGGCGGTCTTGGGTTCGCGGTGGTCCATCAGGCCCGGCACCTCGTGCACCCGCTGGTGCAGTGTGCCGCCCAGCGCCACGTTGATTTCCTGGAAGCCGCGGCACACGCCCAGCAGCGGCACGCCTTCGTGCACGCAGGCCCGCACCAGCGCCAGCGTGAGCTGGTCGCGCGCCGGATCGAGCGGCAGGCTGGGGTCGGCGACGGCTTCGTCGAAATGCGAGGGGTGCACGTTCGACGGCGAACCGGTCAGCATCACGCCGTCCACCATCGAGAGCAGTTCCTGAATCTGCCCGGTGTCGGCCAGGGGAAACATGACGGGCTGGGCCTCGGCCCCCACCTTGACGGCGCGGGCGTATTTGTCACCCAGCACCAGAAAGGGCATCTGGTGCCCATGGTCGCCCATGAGTCGGTGATCGGCCGGCAGCCAGACCATGCAAGGCGGGTTTTTCATGGTGTCTCCAAGACTGAAACCATTCTGTTCTGCAAATTGGATCACAATCAGAGCCAGTTGATGCCACCTTATGGTGCCATTTGACGCGATCCCGGCACCGATCCGCGTCCGGGCCGGCACCCCGACCTCCTGCTCCGCACGGAAATCCACAGACATGTTGTCCGAGTACCTGCTGGCCGAAATGAACCGCCTGGGCGCGCGCGACGCCCTGCCGCTGCACCGCCAGCTCTACGAGGCGCTGCGCCGCGCCATGCTCGAAGGCAAGCTCGGGGCCGGCGAGCGGCTGCCCTCCAGCCGCGACCTGGCGCAGGATCTGGGCTTGTCGCGCAACACCGTGGTGGCCGCCATCAACCAGCTCAGCGTCGAAGGCTATCTGGCCAGCCGGGTCGGCAGCGGCACCTATGTCAACGACTCCGTGCCCCGCGCCGGCGGCAACCCGCTGCGCCGCCCCGGCCTGGGCCTGGCCCCCGCGCCCATGGCCCGGCTCTCACGCCGGGGCGAGGCGCTCACCGCCGCTTTCCGCGCCAGCGAGCTGGAGGTCCAGCCCTTCACGCCCGGCATTGCCGACTTCAGCGCCTTTCCGCTCACGCTCTGGCAGCGGCTGCAGAACAAGCACTGGCGCATGACCTACCCGGACATGCTGGACTACAACGACTCCGGGGGCTACGCGCCGCTGCGCCGCGCCATCGCCGACTACCTGCGCGTGTTCCGCAGCGTGCAGCTCGACGCCGACCAGGTCATCGTCACCACCGGCACCCAGCAGTCGATCGAGCTGTGCGCGCGCCTGCTGGCCGACCACGGCGACACCGTCTGGGTGGAGGACCCGGCCTACTGGGGCGCGGCCAAAGCCTTCATGGCCTCCGGGCTGCAGCTGCACCCAGTGACGGTGGACGATCAGGGCATCCGGCCCGGCGGACCCGACGACGCCCACCCGCCACGCCTGATCTACGTGACGCCTTCGCACCAGTACCCGACCGGGGCCGTGATGTCGCTGCCGCGGCGCCAGCAATTGCTGGCCACCGCGCGCGCGCACAACGCCTGGATCCTGGAAGACGACTACGACAGCGAATACCGCTTCAGCGGCCCGCCGCTGTCCAGCCTGGAAGGCCTCGATCCCGACGGCCGGGTGTTCTACATGGGCACCTTCTCCAAGGTGCTCTACCCCGGCATCAAGCTGGGCTACCTGGTGGTGCCCAAGCCGCTGGCCGACGCCTTCCGCCAGGCGCACTACGACTTCAACCGCCCGGGGCAGATGCCGCTGCAGGCCGCGCTGGCCGAATTCATCGAAATGGGCCACTTCAGCAGCGCGCTGCGGCGGGCCCGGCAGAGCTACGCCGAACGGCGCGGGGCCCTGCTCGACGCGCTGCGCCCCGTGCTCGCGGGCGACACCTTCATCAGCGGCGCCGACCAGGGCCTGCACCTGTGCCTGCGCCTGCCTCCCGGCGTGAACGACCGGCAACTGGCCCAGCGGCTGGCCCAGCAAGGGCTGACGGTGCGGCCGCTGTCGGCCTACTGTCTGCGCCGCCAGGACCTGCAGGGCCTGGTCATCGGCTACGGCTACGCCCCCATGGCCGGCATCGGGCCGGCCGGTCGCCAGCTGGCGGCCGTGGTGCGCGACGCCCTGGCCCGGGCCGGCTGAACAGCCGGCGAACTCAGCGCGTCGGCGCGGCCGGCATCTCGCGCAGCCAGGCCTGCATCTGCGCGATCTCGGCCTTCTGGGCGCGGATGATCTCTTCGGCCAGCTGGCGCACGCGCGCATCTTTGCCGTGGCGCAGCACCACCTCGGCCATGTCGATGGCCCCCTGGTGGTGGGGAATCATGCCGGCGAGAAAGTCGCGGTCGGCATCGCCCGTGAGCGCCACCCCCATGTCGCGGTGCATGCGGTCGTTGGCCGCCTGGAACTCCTGAGACGAAGGTGCGGCCTTCTGCGCGGCCGCCGCCGGGGCACCATGGACGCCGTGCCCGGCGTGATCGGTCTGGGCCCAGGCCGCAGCGCCATGGACGGTGAGCAGGACAGCGGCCACCAGGGCCGGAACACGGGAAACGGTCGAAGCAACGGACACAGAGGCCTCCAGCCAGAAAAAAGGGACGCCCATCAGAACCCTGCCCTGGCAGAAAGTTGCACCACCGGCCCGGCCACGCCCGCCAGCACCAGCACCACAGAGGGCGCCATCCGCCGCAACAGCAAGGGAAAACCCGGGAGGTGCGCTCGGGCTTTAATGCAAAAAAGAATGTTTCTCGTTTACATTCGCTTAACTTAAGAAATTAAGTGAAACCGTCTGGGCCTTTGGCCCCGCCGTCCGGACAGGCCCGATGGCCTGGCACCGCGAACCGGCTCCCTTTCTGTCCTTGAGGAGTTTGAGCATGACCCCCTCCGCCCGCCCGCGTGTCCGCGCGCTTCCGTTCACCCTGCGCGTGACCGTGTTCGCGGCCCTGGGTGCCTGCGCCAGCCTGGCCAGCGCCCAGACCGAAACCGTCCTGCCGGAGGTGGTGGTGACCGCTTCCGGTTTCGAGCAGGACCTGAAACAGGCACCGGCGTCCATCTCGGTGGTCACGCGCAGCGAACTGGAAAGCCGCCCGTTCCGCGATCTCGCCGAGGCGCTGCAGGGGGTCGAAGGCGTCGATGTGCTGGGCACCACCGGCAAGACCGGCGGGCTGGACATCAGCATCCGCGGCATGCCCAGCGAATACACGCTGATCCTGATCGACGGCCGGCGCCAGAACGCGGCCGGCGACGTCACGCCCAACGGCTTCAGCGCCGCGCACACCAGCTTCCTACCGCCGCTCTCGGCCATCGAGCGCATCGAAATCATCCGCGGCCCCATGTCCACGCTGTACGGTTCCGACGCCATGGGCGGCGTGGTCAACATCATCACGCGCAAGGTGGCCAAGTCCTGGAGCGGCAGCGCCGGCCTGGAAGTGGGCATTCCCGGCGCCAGCAGCGAAGGCGATCAGCGCAAGCTCAGCGTGTACGCCAGCGGTCCGCTGGTTCCGGACACGCTGGGCCTGGCCGTGCGCGGCAACGTCTACGACCGCGACGCGTCCGACCGCATCATCCAGGGAACGGGCCGCGATCCGCGCCCGGGCGAGAGCCGCCAGCATGCCGTCGGCGCCAAGCTGACGCTCACCCCCAGCAAGTCGCACGATCTGTGGCTCGACGTCGAGCAGGACCGCACCTGGTACAACAACGAAGATTGCCGCCTGGGCACGCGCGATTACGTCAACTGCGCCACCGGCGCCACGACCCCCACGGCGTCGGGCTACCGCGACTTCATGCGCTTCAACCGCGACCAGGTGGCCATCGGCCACACCAGCCGGCTGGGCATCGGCCTGATCGAATCGAGCCTGACGCGCAACGTCACCGAAACCATCGGCCGCACCATTCCCACGGCGGCCCGTCCGGCCCGCGACCCCAGCGCCGGCACCGCCCGCGAACTCAAGGCCACCGACACGGTGCTGGACACCAAGCTGGTCACCCCGCTGGGAGAGCAACACGTGCTCACCACCGGTGCCCAGTGGTGGGATGCCGACCTCAAGGACGGTCTGCTGAGCCAGCGCTACAGCCAGACCATGTGGGCCCTGTTCGCCGAAGACGAATGGCGCCTGAGCGACAGCCTCACCGCCACCCTGGGCGGCCGCTACAACCACCACGACGCGTTCGGTGGCGAGTTCTCGCCACGCGGTTACCTGGTCTGGACCGCGAACCCGAACTGGACCGTCAAGGGCGGCGTCAGCCAGGGCTTCAAGGCCCCGCGCGTGAACCAGCTCATCGACGGCATGAACAACGTCAGCGGCCAGGGCACGGTGCTGAGCATCGGCAACCCCACGCTCAAGCCCGAGACCAGCACCAGCACCGAACTGGGCGTGGCCTTTGACAACCAGCGCGGCATCACCAGCTCGGCCACGCTGTTCCACAACCGCATCAAGGACCGCATCAGCAGCGGCGGCGACTGCAGCAATGTGTGGATCTCCAGCTGCTCGGTCAACCCCACCGCCACGTACTCGATCAACATCGACGAAGGCAAGACCTGGGGTCTGGAGCTGGGCAACAAGTTCGCGCTGAACAAGCAGTGGTCGCTGGGCGTCAACTACACCTGGACCGACAGCGAAGCCATCGTCAACGGCCGCAAGAGCGGCCAGCTCAGCGACACCGCCGAACACGTGGCGTCGGCCCAGCTGAACTGGACACCGGGCGAACGCTGGAGCGTCTGGCTGCGCGGCGAATACCGCGGCGAAAGCCGCCGCTTCGACGGCGATGCCACCCAGCTCACCGGCGACAACCGCCGCGAATACCTCGCGCTGGGCGACCTGCAAGCCTATTCGCTGTTCCACCTGGGCACGTCGTACAAGCTGAGCAGGAACGTCACGCTGAGTGCCAACCTCTACAACCTGTTCGACAAGGACTTCGACAAGTACAAGGCCTGGACCAACAGCGCCGGCGAGACCGTGCTGGGCAGCGTCTATTACAAGACCACCTCCGCCACCAAGGGCACGGCGCCGGCCGGCCGCACGCTCTGGCTCAAGGCCAACGTGACGTTCTGATTTCCCCCGCACCGCATCAGGAGATTCCGTTTTGAAAAGCTTGAAATTCGCCCTGGCCGCCGGCCTGACCACCCTGGGCCTGACCTCGCAGGCGCTGGCCCAGCAGGCGGTGACCGTGTATTCGTCGCGCATCGAACAACTGCTCAAGCCCACGCTGGACCGCTACACCCAGGAAACCGGCGTCAAGATCAACCTGCTGACCGACCGCGGCGGCTCGCTCGCCGAGCGCCTGGCGGCCGAAGGCGCCAGCTCGCCGGCCGATGTGCTGATCACCGTCGACATGGGCAACCTCTGGAACGCGGCCGAACGCGGCCTGCTGCGCAAGGTCGAATCGCCCGCGCTCGACGCCAACGTGCCGGCCAATTTCCGCGACCCGGGCAGCCGCTGGTGGGGCCTGTCGCAACGCGAGCGCACCATCTTCTACGCCGAGGGCAAGGTCGATCCCAAGAACCTGTCCACCTACGAAGACCTGGCGCTGCCGAAGTGGAAGGGCAAGCTGTGCCTGCGCACCAGCAAGCAGACCTACACGCAGTCGCTCACGGCCATGATGATCGCCAAACACGGCGAAGCCAAGGCCGAGGAAATCGCCAAGGGCTGGGTCGCCAACCTGGCCACCGACGTCTTCACCAACGACAACAGCCTGCTCAAGGCCATCGAGGCCGGCCAGTGCGAAGTGGGCATCGCCAACACCTACTACTACGGCCGCATCCTGTCCAAGGAGCCCAACTTCAACCAGAAGGTCAAGCTGTTCTGGGCCAACCAGGGGGCTGGTGAAGGCGGCGCGCACGTGAACCTCTCGGGCGCTGGCGTGACCGCGCACGCCAAGAACCCCGATGGCGCGCGCAAGCTGCTCGAATGGCTGTCCAGCCAGGCCGTGCAGACCGCGTACACGCACGGCACTTTCGAGAGCCCGATCAACCCCAAGGCCGAGGCCGATCCCATCGTCAAAGCCTGGGGCAAGTTCGTGCCCAGCCCGCTGAACGCGGCCGACATCGGCTCCAAACAAGCCGCCGCCATCCGCCTGCTGGACCGCATTGGCTACCGCTGATACCGACCTGACGACGGCCAGCCCCTCACCCGCCATGCCCCTCCCTCGGCCGCTCAAACGGCCCTGGAGGGGCATGGCCGCTGTGGGGGCCATCGCCCTGCTCACGCTCATTCCCCTGGGCGTGGTGGTGGCGCTCGCGCTCACGCCCCAGTCGGACGTCTGGCAACACCTGTGGCGGTACGTGCTGCCGCGCGTGCTGGCCAACACCGCGCTGCTCATGGCGCTGGTCGCCGCCGGCGTGCTGCTCATCGGCGTGCCGCTGGCCTGGCTGACCACCCTGTACGAATTCCCGGGCCGGCGCGTGTTCGCCTGGGCGCTGGTGCTGCCGCTGGCCTTTCCGGCCTACGTACTGGCCTTCGTGCAGATGGGGCTGTTCGAGTTCGCCGGCCCGGTACAAAGCGCGATCCGGGCCGTGTTCGGCTCCAGCCGCTGGTTCCCCGAAATCCGGGGCAGCCTCTGGGGGCTGACGCTGGCCCTGGTGTGTGCGTTCTATCCCTACGTCTACCTGCTCGCCCGCAGCGCCTTCCTGACCCAGGGCCGGCGCGCCATGGAAGCGGCGCAGTCGCTCGGCCACTCGGCCACTGGCGCGGTGCTGCGCGTGGCCGTGCCCATGGCGCGGCCCTGGATCATCGCCGGCCTGGCACTGGTGCTGATGGAGGTGCTGGCCGACTTCGGCGCCGTGGCGGTGTTCAACTTCGACACCTTCACCACCGCGCTCTACAAAGCCTGGTTCGATCTGCACAACCTCGGCGCGGCGGCCCAACTGGCCGCGCTGCTGGTGCTGGTGGTGCTGCTGCTGATCGCGGCCGAACAGCGCTCGCGCGAGGCCCAGCGCTACCACACGGCCGCCAGCCGCCAGGGCCGCATCGCGTTGCGCGGCCGCGCCCGCTGGGGCGCCTTCGCCGCCTGCGCCGCGGTGCTGGCGGTCGCCTTCGTGGTGCCGATGGTCCAGATCGTCGCCTGGTCGCTGAGCGTCTGGCGCGAAGACCTCGACGAGCGCTACTGGGGCTTCGCCTGGAACTCGCTGCAACTGGCCCTGGCCACCGCCAGCATCACCACCGTGCTGGCGCTGCTGCTGTCCTGGCTGCGCCGCCTGCACGCCGACGCCGGCACCGCCTGGCTGGTGCGGCTGGCGGTGATCGGCTACGCCTTCCCAGGCGTGGTGCTGGCCGTGGGCGTGTTCGTGCCCATCGCCTGGCTCGACGACCAGCTGCTGCCCCTGCTGCGCCCGCTCGGCTACGAAGGCCTGACCCTGCTCAAAGGCACGCTGGCCACCATGTTGCTGGCGCTGTCGGCGCGCTTCGTGGCCGTGGCCCACCAGGCCACCGACAGCGCCATGCAACGCATCAGCCGCAGCCAGGAAGACGCTTGCGCCTCGCTCGGCCTGACCACCGGGCAGACCCTGCGCCGCCTGCACCTGCCCCTGCTGCGCACCGGCCTGCTCTCGGGCTTTCTGATGGTGCTGGTTGACGTCATGAAGGAAATGCCCATCACCCTCATGACCCGCTCCTTCGGCTGGGACACCCTGGCCGTGCGCGTGTTCCAGCTCACCACCGAATCCCTGTGGGACCAGGCCGCGCTGCCCGCACTGGCCATCGTGCTCGTCGGCTTGCTGCCCGTGGCGCTGCTGGTGGCCCAGACCGAGCGCCAGCCCACCTCGACCGCTGCTCCCCATGACGACACCCATGCTTGAAGTCGACCGCGTCACCCTCGGCTACGGCCGCACCGACGTCGTCCAGGCCGTCTCTCTGGCCCTGCCCCGGGGCGAAATCGGCTGCCTGCTCGGCCCCTCGGGCTGCGGCAAAACCACGCTGCTGCGCGCCATCGGCGGCTTC
>Ga0067045_1028660_pt1 | contig 29470 bp, 23 predicted proteins | sample TerdegcTABiofilm_FD_59184 | JGI IMG/M metagenome (GOLD analysis project Ga0067045, IMG submission 59184) | Combined Assembly of (Gp0054472, Gp0054536) Wastewater bioreactor microbial communities from Singapore -Terephthalate degrading...
TCCTACACCTAATACCACTAAATTTTGGCTCTCTTTATATTTCACATAGAGATTTTGAATCCGAGGCATTTCATTGCGGCAATGTGGACATAAAAAACTAAAAAAAGCGACCAATACTGGTTTCCCGCGAAATTCACTGAGTGAATATTGGTTTCCATCAAGATCAGAAAGAGTAAAATCGATCGCATTGGGAGAAACATATGGAGTTGGCGTGGGATTCGTAGGAGTTTCAGATGGAGGGTTTGGTTGATATGGATTATCAACCAAAAAACATCCTGGAAGCAAAACAAAAACGAAAAAAAATAGAGGAATATATTGGAATAATCGTCTTCTTTTTACATTCTTCAAAGTGAAATCACTCCTATCTCTTGATTTATCACATAAAATTTTTTTCCTTAATTTAATTCTCGGTCATAGAATTTACTGCATTTCCACCTCCTATTAATTTATCAATATCCCTTTTTAAAAAATTCAATGCTTCACTTGGTGGATTTGGTTGGGTAGATTTTGATTGATTTTCAAAATAGAGATGATAAACCGCCTCAGTATATACCTTGATTTGATTAATTGTGGATGGATCCATGGTTTTGTTCTGAGAATTGATGAAATTTAAAAAAGCAAAAAGAATCTTTTCGTAATTACCTAAAACCATTGGCGCAAGTTCCATCGAAAACCTATAATTATTCCAAGCCTCGTTTAATTCTCCCTTTAAAAGGAATAGATCCGCTTTTTGCCGTAAATATTCATAGTTAAAAGGTTCGATTGCCAAAGCTTTTTGGTTTTTTTCCATAGCCAGTTGCAAAAATTCATCTTTTTTGGTTTGTAAATATATATCAGAAGATAAATTGCTCATTTGATAAAGAGCACTATCATGCCACGGGTTGAGTCGAATGGCTGTTTCCCAGGCTTGTGCTGAATGAACTAAATCATTATTCACTCGATATTCATTCCCTAACTGATAATAATATTCAGCATTACCCCAAAAAATGCTTACAACAAAAAATAATAACGAAAATAATAATGGGATTATTAAGGGAATAGATAATTTTATTTTTTGTAAAGAAATTGAACTCAGTAAAAGAGCAAGCAATGTCCATGCAAAAATTTGATAAGCTCCCATGGCAAAATTGAGATCTATACTGCTATGTAAAAAAATAAAAAAGACTCCAACACCTAAAAAATGGGTAATTGAAAGAGACTGATCCTGATAACTATGAATAATATAAATGCGTAACGAGTAAAAAAGGAATAATAAAAGGAAAGCTAATCCTATGATACCGGTTTCGATTAATGTATTTAAAAAAAAGGAATGTGGAAACTTGGTGTAATAAGTATGAGACTGAAAGGAGAAATATCGCGCTGCCCAACCTCCACCACCCCAACCCAAAAAGGGCTTTTTTTGAATCATCTTTATGGCATCATGGTAAAAAGTGAACCTATAGACAACATTTTTTGTCTCAAAACTTATATCCCTTCCTTTTTCACCAAATCCACGAACAAAAGTGAGGTTCTTTAAATCAAATTGAACAAAAAAAACGAAAAAACATTCTAATACAAAAATAATGATTAGAATAAGAAAAAAAGACAATTTTTTATTGTTTTTTTTCACCAAGGCAATTTGTGTAGATTGCAAAAACAAAAAACTCAATAATAAAAATAGGCCTAAACCAAATAAAAATAAGATTATAAACTGATAAATGAGAGCTTGAGATAAGTCCCTATCCATTTCTATCAGTAAAAAAACAAATGGTAAAAAAAGGAAGGAAAAAGTTAAAAAAACCTGAATTATTTTCGTTCTTTCTCTTATTAAAACGAAAAGAAAAAGAAGTACAATCAAAAAAACAAGGTTCGCTCCTCGCGAAAAAGCAAAAAGAAAGCCAAAAAAAATTAAATATAAAAGAATGCCATTAATTATTTTTTTCCATATGATTTTTTCTTCAAGGTAAACATAGAGTCCTAAGAAAAAACAAGTAGCAAAAAAAGAAGCTGATGTGTTCTGATATTGAAAAGTCGTTGCAAGTCTACCTGAAAAATATAAACCCCAAAAACTCATCCCTAAAAAATTTTGAAATTTTTCTGAAATAAGGTGAAGTGCATCAAAGATTCCTAAAAGGGATAATATAGCAGCATTATAGAGAATTGCTTGAATTAAAAATATTTTTAAGGATTCCCTTTGGAACAGTTCAAGAATGAACCAAAAAAGAAATGCCCATGCCATATAACTTATAAAAGTAGCGATTGAAGAAGATTTACTATCCGCAATTCCAATTGTTATACAATACACAATTGCTAATGAGAAAAACAGAATTTCCGGAAGATTGAATTGAAACAATTTTTCTTTTTTCCTAACCATTGTCAGGAGATAAACAAGGAGGGTTAAGAAAATGAGGCTTAAAAAAGGGAACTTATAATAATCGGGGTAAATACCCCGATAATAAGGAGATATTAATATGATAATAAAAAGCAAGAAAAAAGTGAGCTTCTCGGTAATTGAGGTCATTGCCTAATTTCCTGAAGCTTGGTTTTTAAATTTTGAAGAATGTTATTATATTCAGTGGTCTTCTTAACAGGTCTTATTGATTTATTCAAATAAGCTGAGTATATATCATCGATTTGCAAACCCTTTTCTAAATAAATAATAGCGGTTTTTTTATTCAATTGTGTTAAATAAAAATCAGCGACTGACAGGCAGGTTTGAAGGTAATGCTCGTAGTTTGTTGATATAAACGGTGCTAAATATATAGCTCTTTCAAACTCTTTCAAACCAGTTTCAAAATCTCCTTTTTCAACTTTTAAAACCGCTTTATTTTCTTGATACCGATAATTATAGGGAGAATAGGTGGTGGCTTTTTCACTATGGTATTCACTTTTTATTCTTAATTCTGCTTTTTTCTGTGTATTAAATAATTCTCGATAATAAGTACTTAAAAGGTAATGGCTTTGAGAATTGAAAGGTATTAAATTGACCGCCTTTTGTTGGTATTGAATAGCTTGATCGATATCACCATGGGACACATAAAAACCGCTCCAAACTTTTGCTCGTTCTCCAGAAATTAAAAAAACAGAAAAAATCATTAAAAAGAGAACTATGGAGAGGAGCACCCAGGAAGGAATTTTCATTTCAAATAAATGCCGGTTCTTTATTGTGATTTCATGAGATCGGGTTATTTGGTTTATGAAAGCGATAAACACTATAATACCAAAATAAAAAGAACCGAGAGCGAAATCAACATCAATGAGTCCATGAAAAAATCCTAAGAAAATTACAAATCCTAACCCTATAACGAAAAGAATATCCCAATTATCTTTATTTAACTTTTTAAAATGATAAATTTGATAAAAAATACCCATTATTAACCCAATTGTTAATAATAAACCAATCAAGCCAACTTCAATCATGACTTGTAGAAAATAATTGTGTGTATTTTCACTAAAATAGGGGTAGGATTGATAAGCCAAGTAACAAGCTTTCCATCCTCCTCCTCCCCAACCAGCAATAGGTCTGGCTTGGAATATTTTTAAACCATCACCATAAAATATCCATCTCTCTTGAGAAATGATGGTATTGAGTGTAATTTGTCGAAAACGATCACCTAAGAAGGCAGGTTTCAATCCTATAAGAATCAAAACAATAAGAATGAGGAAAACAATTCCAATCCCGATTGATAAATAAGAGGTAGAAATTGATGGTTTAAACAAATTGCCAAACTTTTTCGATACCAAGGAAAGGGAATATATACTAAAGGCTTGAACAAAACTCCCTAACAACAGGAAACCAAAAAAATGGCCGGGTAAATTGTTAAACAAAAACCCTTCTAAGCGGGGAGCAAAGAGGATTGTCAAAAATAATGCGACTATGAGAATAAAGAGATACTTTATCTTCTCGTTCCTTTTCAATAAAAGGAAGAAAAAGACCGAGGTTATGATAAATACCAACAAAGCTCCTCGAGAAAAGGTAAAAAATAATCCGATTTGAAGAAAAAAAAGAAGAAATCCCCATAAATTATGATAAACTTGTTTTTCTTCCAATAAGTGAAGAAGAACTAAGGTTATTATCCCCATGGCAAGATAGGAAGCAAAGGTATTTGGATATTGCATGGTTGAATGCAATCGACCTGATGACACCAAAAAAAGATCCTTCATGCTCATCCCCAATGGTCGAGATAGAGGATTAATCCATCCAAATCGGTAAAAAAACCCCAGCAAAACGAGCAATACAGCGTTGATATTGAATGCTATGAGAAGAATTTTTTTTGATTGCTTGGTCAGGAATAAATTTGTAACTAAAAGAAAAAAGATGAAATAAGCTACGCTACTAAAAAATTCACGAAAAGCTATCCCTTGGTCTGCTGCCCAAAAAATACTAATCCCATAGAATAAAACAGTAAGGAGGAAAAAATATTCGACTGGTGTTTTTATAGAAATCCCTTTTTTTTGATAAAGTAGTTGATAGAAGAAATAAATAATAGCAATGAGGAAAATTGCGAAAAAGAAGGGGTACCTTTCATAATCAAAATATAAACCACGGTAATAGGGAGATAAAAGTACAATCAACAATAAGCAATATTGAAGTATTTTTTCTAAAAGTGGAAGCGTTGTTTTTGGGGATTCAACAACAGGAAGTTTTGATTTGGTAATTTTTACCGACTTTACCTTTTTCTTAGCCGCCATTTTATCTTCCCTTCTCCAATCTTCACACTATTTTATTTATAATTCAATGAGTTTTCAATGGGATTACATTGTTTTCTGATTTTTGTTTACTTTCCCTAATAAAATTCCATTTTGTTCTCCCTGAATCAATATTGGAAGAATTCTCCCATAATCAGAGGTCAAAATCCCCTCCCCTCGAACAGGTATGTAGTTTTCAGAATAACCAGTTATCTTCGGGTTTTCAGTGGTTGTCTCAATCAATACTGATAAGGTTTTTCCAATAAAAGACCGATAATATTTGAGTTGACTATTGAGAATAATTTTTACTAATTGTGCTTCCCTGTTCTTTTTGGTTTGAAAAGGTACTCCTTCGCTTTTTTCCCACTGGAAAGAAGGAGTAAAAGGACGCGGAGAAAAAACAAAAATATGAGCACGAGAAAAACCAATTTCCTGACAAAACTCAGTTGTTTCGTTAAATAGTTTTTCCGATTCCCCTGGAAATCCAACAATAATATCAGTACTAATTGCGACTTTATCATCATACTTCCGAATGAACTCTATCAATTTTCTATAATATTGAGTGGTATAGCCCCTTCCCATCTTTAATAATATTTCATCACTCCCACTTTGAAGAGGAATATGAAAATGAGGGCATGCTCGGGGAACCAAAGTAAAATATCGATCTAAAAATTCATTATCAATGAGAAATGGCTCAATCGAGCTTAAACGATATCGAACATTTTCAGTTGATTTTATTAATTTTTCCAATAAAGTGATAAGGTTAGTATGACCACTATCAATACCAAACCTTCCTAAATTTATACCACATAAAACAATTTCTTGAATTCCTCTTTTTTCTAAATGAATTGCTTGATCAATAATCTTTTCCGGTTCTTTACTACGAACCGCACCACGTAAATGGGGCACAATGCAATAATTGCAAAAGTGATCACATCCATCTTCAATTTTTAACCAAATTCGAGCTCGTTTGGTTTCGGGTATAATTTCGGAAGAGAATGAATTATTCGCAGATATATTGATTATTTTCAATACCCTCTTGATTTTCTCTGGAGAATCAACCACATGAAGACGCGGTGGTGAGGGTGGGGATTGGCGAGCATACAAAGTGCTGTAACATCCGATAAGAATAACCTGTGATGCTTGGTTTTTCCTCAAAGCTCGGCTGATCCATTGACGAGTTTTTTTTTCTGACATCTTCGTTACTGCACAGCTATTAATAATATACCAGTCAGCTTGATCCTCAAAATCAACTAAGGATATATTTTGACTTTTTAGGATAGCAGCAAGAATATCGCTTTCTGATTGATTCACTTTACATCCAAGCGTTTTAATGGCAATTTTCATGTTTTGACTCCAAGCTGGTTATACATACAATACTTGCATATAAAGTGGCAGTTTCGCTTCGCAAAATTTGGTTTGAAAATTTTAAAAAACGCGCATGAGGAAGAGACTGCAACTGTTCTTTCTCATCGTCATTAAAATCACCTTCCGGTCCAACAACGATCTGCAAAGAAGATAAATTTAGATTTTTTAAATAATCCGTAATTGATTCTGAAGAACCAAAATCTCCAATAATGGTATTCAGATGAGTGCCTCGACATTGAGCAAGAAAATCATACCAGTTTTCCGCCAGTTTAAGAGTTGGAAAAACTATTCTTCCGGACTGTTTTGATGCTTCAATTATAATCTTTCTCAAACGATTTACTTTTGTTATAGAAATATGATCATGAGTACATCGCTCACTATAAAAAATTCCAATATCTGTAACACCAATTTCAACCAACTTTTCTATGAGCCAATCTAAACGTGACCAATTTTTTAGAAGAGGCTGCCACACAAAAAGTTGATAAGCTTTCACTTCTTTTTTTATTCTTCCGATGACTTCAACGTGGGCAATTTGTGAAATAAATCCTTTAAAAATCCCTGAGTATAAATTCCCATTTCCATCTGATAATAGAATCTCGTTATCAGGCTGAATTCGATTCACTTTAAGGTGAAGACTTTCTTCTCGACTAAGAGCGAGGGTGGTTGAATGGTTTAAATCCGGATGGTAATAAAATCGACTCATCCTAATCGTTCTAACCTTCAGCGCTGGTGAAAGCTTCTTTTATTCGTTCAAATATTCCACTAGATTTTTTATTTTTCTCTTGACCTTCGAGTACGGCTAATTGCTCTATCAGTTTCTTATGTTCACCAGTTAATCGTTTTGGAATATGAAGCTTGAGTTGGATAAATTGGTCGCCTTTTGATCCATTACTTGGATCAATTAATCCTTTCCCTTTTAATTTTAAAACGGTATGTGCGTCTGTTCCTGGGGAAATTTTAATTTTCTCAATACCTAATAAAGTAGGAACTTCAATTTCATCGCCTAAAACCAGCTGAGTATAAGTCACCTCTGCATCAAAAAAAAGGTTTTTGCCTTTTCTTTCTAAAATTTTATGTGGTTTTACGGTTATTGAAACATACAAATCACCTGCGGGACCATTATTTTCTCCGACTTCTCCTTCTCCAGATACTCGAAGCCGATAACCACTATCAACCCCAGCAGGAAATTTTAGTTTTAATTTTCGAGTAGCTTTCACCTTCCCTGAACCATGACATTTCTGACAGGTATCTTCAGCCACATAACCTTTCCCATAACAAAAATTGCAAAGACGTGACGTCACAATTGAACCAAAAATTGATGTTTGAGTATGCTTAATTTCTCCTGTACCCCGACAATGAGGACAGGTGACTTTCTTTTTCCCACCAATTCCCTGACATTCTTTACAAATTTCTACTCTGGTATATTCGATCTCTTTCTCGATTCCAAAAGCAGCCTCTTCAAATTCAAGTGTTACATCAATATTGACATTTGCTCCTTTAGTTGGTCGTGATGCTGTATCTCTTCGACGTGACCCAGTAGAGCTTCCAAAGAACATATCGAAAATATCGCCAAAACTGCCAAAATCTCCAAACGGATCAAAATCTTGTCCAAAACCACCTCCACCATATCCGGCTTGAGCACGTGAATCAAAAGCGGCATGACCAAAACGATCATAAGTCGCACGCTTTTCAGCATCAGAAAGAACTTGGTAAGCTTCATTGATTTCTTTAAATTTTTCCACAGTATCTTTATTTCCAGGGTTGGCATCTGGATGGTATTGTCTTGCCAGTTTTCGATAGGATTTCTTTATTTCTTCTAAGGAAGCGTTACGACTCACTCCCAAAACCTCATAATAATCCCTTTTCATGCTCAAATCACCTTTATGAGTTTCCAGATTAATTGGTGAAGAATACGATTACTTTATATCAATTTTGGAAAAAAATCAAAGAAGTTCAAAAAATAAATGGCTTTGAAGTAAAACGGGGAAATTCAATAAAAAGAATGTCCTTAGACCAATAATAATTTGGTCTAAGGACATTCTTTTGCCTATTTCTGATCATCATCAACGACTTTATAATCTGCATCAACGACGTTATCATTTTCATGACTTGAACTCGAACCGGTTTCGGCTTTTGTCCTTGCTGTTTCATCTGGACCCTGCTGACTAGCGGTCTTTTGATATAGTTCTTGAGCTAATGCATGTGACGCTGTTTGGAGTTCATCCATTTTACGTCGAATATCTGCTACATCACTGCCTTTTAGCGCTTCTTTAAGATTATTCAAAGCAGCTTCTGCATTGTTCTTGGTTTCAGCTGACAATTTGCTTCCAGATTCTCTCAAAGTCTTTTCTACGGAATAGGATAAGTTTTCGGCTTGGTTTTTCAGTTCAATTTCTTCTTTCTTTTTCCTATCTTCTTCAGCATGAATTTCTGACTCGCGTAACATGCGATCAATGTCTTCTTTTGATAAACCACTAGATGCTTTTATGGTAATGGTTTGCTCTTTATTGGTTGCTAAGTCTTTCGCTGAAACATGAAGAATTCCATCAGCATCGATATCGAACTTTACTTCAATTTGAGGCACTCCTCGAGGTGCCGGTGGAATTCCAGAAAGTTGAAATCTTCCAAGCGAATTATTATCTTTTGCTAAAGGTCGTTCTCCTTGAAGCACTTGTATTTCAACAGTTGTTTGGTTATCGGCAGCTGTAGTAAAAACCTGACTCTTCGAAACTGGTACCGTCGTATTCCGTTCAATAATACGAGTAAAAACTCCTCCTAAGGTTTCTATTCCTAAAGAAAGTGGAGTTACGTCTAAAAGAAGGACATCTTTTACTTCTCCTTTTAAGACACCAGCTTGAATTGCTGCTCCATCAGAAACTACTTCGTCAGGATTGACCCCACGTTTCGGTTCTTTCTGGAAAATCCTCTTGACAACTTCTTCCACTTTTGGCATTCGAGTCATTCCACCAACCAAGATAACTGAATCAATGTCTTCCGGTTTAAGGCCAGCATCTTTCATTGCTCGTTCGCAGGGTTCAATGGTACGTTCAATAAGATCTGCAGTTAATTGCTCTAATTTCGCTCTGGTGATAGTCATTACTAAATGTCTGGGTCCAGAAGCGTCTGCAGTAATAAAAGGTAAATTGACTTCGGTCTGGAGCGACCCGGACAATTCAATTTTTGCTTTTTCAGCTGCCTCTTTTAAGCGTTGAAGGGCCATTTGATCTCCCCGGAGATCAATCCCTTGGTCTTTACGAAATTCTTCAATAATGTAATCCATTACTCTTCGGTCAAAATCATCACCGCCAAGGAATGTATCTCCTGATGTAGATTTCACTTCAAAAACACCTTCGCCAATTTCAAGAATTGAAATATCAAAAGTACCGCCACCTAAATCATATACGGCAATAACTTCTTCTTTACCTTTTCCCAAGCCATAAGCCAGCGAAGCTGCGGTCGGCTCGTTAATAATTCTTTTTACTTCAAGTCCGGCAATTTTGCCTGCATCTTTGGTTGCCTGTCGTTGATTATCATTAAAGTATGCTGGGACAGTGATAACTGCTTCGGTTATTTTCTCTCCTAAGAATTCTTCAGCATCCTCTTTTATTTTCTTCAATATCATAGCTGATATTTCCGGAGGAGTGTAAATTCGATCTCCAACTTTGACGGCAGCTTCTCCGTGTTTTCCTGGTACAATTTCATAAGGAAGTACCTTTCGTGCTTTTTCAACTTCCGGATCGTCATAACGTCTTCCCATTAATCGTTTTATTGAATAAATAGTATTCTTTGGATTGGTTATTGCTTGTCTTTTCGCTAATTGGCCAACCAATATCTCACCATTTTTTGTAAATGCAACAATTGAGGGTGTTAATCGCGAACCTTCTTTATTAGGAATGATGGTTGGTTGACTACCCTCCATATAAGCTGCAACAGAATTAGTAGTTCCTAAATCAATACCGATTACTTTCGCCATAGTGTTTGCCTCCTCTACCTTTCTTTTTCATTTTTATCCCAACGATTTACCGATACCTGGGCTGCTCGTAAAACTTCTTCATTTAACATATATCCTTTCCTTAACTCATCAACAATTGCATAATCCTCATAATCTGGGGATGATATCGTCATCATTGCTTCATGATACTTTGGATCAAACTTCTCGCCTAAGGTGGTAATTTTTCGAACTCCCTCTTTTTCCAAAATATTTAACAGTTTTCGATAAATCAACTCAGCCCCTTCTACAAAAGATTGATGAACTTCATTTTTTTTACTTTCAAGAATTGCATTATCCATATCATCTAATATTGGAAGGAGTTTGAGAATTAAATCCTTATTCGATGATTTAATAAAACTTTCACGATATTGCATTTCTCTTTTGCGATAGTTATCAAATTCTGCCTTTAATGATTTTAAGTTTTTTAAATACTCTTCGGATTTTTTTTTATATTCTTCCGCAGAGTTACGATACTCTTCACAAACATTTCGTAATTCTTCAAAAGAAATTTCATCACAACCGGATGCCTCATTATTATTAACGACTTTTTGTTCCTCCTTCTCATTGTTCATTCTCATATCACCATCCTTATTGGTTTCTGCCCTCTTTCTACCTCATCATGGTCGTGACCTTTAAAATTTTACCATCTTAGACTATCGTATTTAATCACTTATTTTCTTATTTGTCAAGTAAGGTCAAACTACAAAATTTAAAAAAGCAATGGAATCCCCGGTTGTCTCACTTTTTCTTTTTTTAATACTTTTAATCCATTTTTGACAATATGTATTCCTCTGAATCTCCCAATAACGTTCTTCCTAAAACACTGAGCTAACAGGAGACTCACAGATTCAAAATTAATAAGTTATAAGAAGTATAGGGGGAAGACAATCAATCATCGCTGTCTTTCGAGAATCGCTTGTATCAAAAATTGTTTTATTTTAAACTAATAAGAGATATGTCTAGGAAAAAGGGAGGGGGTATAATGTGGAACAGAAAATTTCGACAAGATGTTTTTTGGGTATTGTTTTATTAATAGGTTTTTTCTGGTTTTTTTTACTCATCAGTATTTCAGCTTTTGCTCAAGTGCCTAACACTATAGTTTGGAACTTAAATGAGCTTGTTGGACAAGAAAACGATATTCGATTAGAAGGATATAAACCGACTTATGTCCTTTTTTTACCAAACTTTAAAGGAGTAAACTGGAACGAAACTCACCTTGCTTTAAAAATTTGGTTTTCAGAAGTATTAAATCCAGAAAGCCAAATATCTCTCTTCATTAACGATCAATTCGTTCATACTAAACTTTTAAAAGATATCCAAATGCAACCCGGACAGGTTGCCTATCTTGATATCCCAATTCCTGAAGCTGCAATAAAAATGAATAACCAACTCATAAAAATTGAGATTCAGCCAACTCTTTTTATCAGTAACAACCTTTGCAAGGATATTTTTTCTGGAAATCTCTGGATTATCATCAAAAAAGAAAGCTTTATAACCTTTAAAATGAAAACCGATTGGGTTCCCCAAACCATTGATGACTTCTTACAAAGTATCAAGGAAACAATAACTATCGTTCTTCCTCCTCAACCTTGGTCAGATCACATTCTTCAATCTTATTTCAGTCTCTATGCTTTTCTTCATAAAACTCATCGAGAACAACCTTTTCAGATCCAAACCACTATTGCTCCTTCACAATTTACTTCTTCTGATCTTGCGAAACACTATCAAATATATCTTTTAGAACGTTCAAGCAGTGACTATCAAATGTATGGGAAAAAACTATTTTTAACCTTTGAAGGAATAGAAACCATTACAGCTCGATATCACAAGTTTCTTATCGGAAAAAGCGGAAAAATCTTTTATTCAAATCAGGAAAAAAAGCTTCCTCAGATTAATAAAACAACCTTCTTTGATTTAGGATATTCTTCTTTCAAATTAATTGGGTTTGGAAATATGGAGAAAAACCTTCGTTTTTATTATTCTGATATTTCAAATCAACCAGCTCCATTAACTTTGCGACTTTTTTTTAGTCACACTCCTCTCCCCCCAGATTTTAAAGGAGAAGCCTTAATCAAGGTATCAATAAATTCTCAACCAATTTATTCTCAACTCCTTGAAGCTAAGAGTGGTGGTCAATTATTTCCTATTGATTTGAGTCTCCCATTTCAATTTCTGAAACCGATGAATACCTTAACCTTAGGATTAAGCTATTTTCCTGGTGAAGAAAATTATCGACCGGGTATAATGCCCTTCGAAGGGTTTTTTTCTGAAGATTCGTATTTCCAAGTAAAAAGTGGCGTTCATCCTACCATTTTGTCAAGCTGGAAAACTATAACTGCTCTATCCGGTAACAAAATAAAAATAGTGCTTCCTTCTCAATTTGACGAAAATACATTACAAATTGCTGCCGAAATTCTCTCCTCCATTCAACTTTATAACTCATCGTTTATCCCATTTGAAATTATTTTTGGGAACACCGATCTCGGTAATCTTTTTACACAACCAAAAACTGAATTCAAATGGAATCCTCATTATTACTCTGAAATGTGGAATTATCATTGGGTTAACTTCTTTCATATACCAAAAACGATTACACATGCTTTATCATCTTCAGATTACCTTCATCGTAGTTTTCTCCAAAAGATACCAATAACCATTTATAATATTACCTTACCCTTTGGTCAATTTGTCTATCATTTGCTTACCTCTTTTTTGTCACATCCGATCCCTATACAAACCAATCAACAAAACAATTATCTCATCATTATCATCAGTCCAGAAATGATTCCAAATTATCTTTTGCCACCAGTTTCTTTGGAATCTGGGAAAATGGTTTTAAAAGATACAATTCAAAACAAAGCCAAACTCTCTACAAGTCTCAACGAACCGATGAGTTGTTTGGTATTTTTTTATCAGAATCAAGTTCCTGTAATTCTTTTCACATCTTCAGGTCAAAAATCAATCGCTGCTGACTATTTTAAAAAATACTTCAATCCAAAGACCACTTTCCTTGATATCTCAGGAAATTTCGTCATCTTTGAGAAAAATGGAATTATTGATACCACCTTTACAAATAATTCTCAATATGGAAATCAAAATAAACCCGGTGGGTATCTTTATCAATTGATATCCAATCCCAATGAAAGAATTCTCTTTATAATTATTCTGGGTATTATCATAGCTTTAGTAACAATTTTTTATTCCCAAAAAAGAACAAGCTAAAAAATGGAATTAAAAGAGAAGATTTATCTTCATTCATCACTTTGGATTTTGAAGCAGCAAAAATCTTATTATTTTTTCTTTCCTGAAAATATAATTCACCATATACACACAATGCTGTCATCCTGAGCGGTGCTTTTCCGCGTGAGGATCTCATCTTTTCCTAATTTAAAAAAGAATTAATAAGATTGCCAGGTCGCCCAAGACGCTCCTCACGATGACGGATTGAGATATATAGTTTCATCATTGATTGGTGCTGCTATGCAGCATGAGAGTCTAGCTCCAAGTTAAAACAAGTTCGCATCGAATACGCCTCTTAAAAATAGATAAAACAATCAATCAATGTATTCATTATCTCAATGAAAATGGACTTTTTGATTTATTTTAAATGTTCATCATTGATTCATAGTATTTGATAAATTCTTTTTCTCATCTTCCTTCGTTTCAGAAATCTTTTTCAATTTTTCATTCGCTATTCTAATTTTTTCATCCACCTGTGCTTTAATAGTTCCGGATTCATAAGTCCCATCATCAAGAATTTTTCCCGCTTTCATTCCAGTAAGAATTTCTATGGCTTCATCAACAGTTTTGACTGCGTAAATATGAAAAAGGCCATCCCGAACTGCCTGAACAATTTCATCATCTAACATAAGATTTTGAACATTACTAGCGGGAATAATGACTCCCTGTTTCGAAGTTAATCCTCGATTTTTACATAATTGGAAAAAACCTTCAATTTTTTGGTTCACACCTCCAATAGCCTGAACTTCTCCTTTTTGATTAATAGAACCAGTTACAGCAATATATTGTCGAATAGGGATTTCACCAAGACTTGAAAGGATAGCACATGTTTCTGCTAATGAAGCACTATCTCCCTCAACTCCTTCATAGGATTGTTCAAAGCAGATACTGGCTGACATCGAAAGCGGCTTATCTTGGGCAAAAGTATGACCTAAATATCCACTTATAATTAATATTCCCTTATCAAAAATTTTTCCACTCATCCGAGATTCACGTTCAATATTTATTAAACCTTGCCGACCCAAATAAGTCCTTACGGTTATTCTTGAAGGTTTCCCAAAACTATAATCACCTAATTCATAAACTGACATTCCATTGATCTGACCAATAACTTCATTTTCAATATCGATTAAAACTATTCCTTGATTAATCAATTCTTGAATTTTATCCTCGATTTGGTTATGTCGGGCCTTTCTTTCTTTTAAAGCTCGTTCGACATGACTCCGAGTAACGTTCTCAGAATGATCTTGTCTAGCCCAATGATCAGACTCAACCACAATATCCTTAAGATAACCAAATTGGGATACCAATTTATCCTTATGAGAGACTCTTTGTGAGGCATGTTCCAAAAGACGGGCAATCCCTGAATTTTCAAAAGGAAGAAGATTTTCATTATCACAAATTTTCTTTACATAACAAGCAAAAGAATGAATAACATTATCATTTTTATCTAATTGGAAATCAAAATCGGCTTTTACTTTAAATAAATCTTTAAAGTCTTCATCATAAATGGTCAACAATCGATAAATCATATCATCTCCAACCAAGATAACTTTTGCATGAAATGGCAGAGGCTCTGGAGTTAAACCCTGGGGTGCTACTAATCCATATTGTTCCCAAGGATCTTCAATTTTAATTTCCTGATTTTTCAGAGCTCTTTTCAAGCCTTCCCATACTCCGGGATTCATAACAAGATCACGGAAATACACGATAAGATATCCACTATTTGCTAAATGAAGTGATCCTGGTTTAAGCATAGTATGATCGCTATAATAAGTCCCCATCATTGCCTTTCGTTCTATTCGACCAAAGAGGTTCGTCCAATTGGGGTGGGATTCAAAAATGACTGGTGGCTCATTCTTATCAGAATTATCAACCAAAATATTAATCTTAAAGGGTAAAAAGGGATCTTGTAATCTTTGAAAGGGAAGAAGCTGGGGAGTTGTGGTTGTTTCCTGGGAATCTCGAAAATATTGGAGATATGTGAGAGTATATTTTTTTAGAAATTCAAGAAATTGAACGATTTCTGTTTGGTTTTCATATGGTTTGATACATTCCTTAAAAAGGGGGGTAATGGCAAAATCAGCAATACGATTATCTAAATCAGATATTTTATTTTTAAGCTCTATTTCCAACTCATGAATTTTTTCGAAATAATTGTTAATTTCATTTAAGAGCGTTCGACGTCTATCTTCGATGGTTTCTTTTTCGGTATCAGATAATGCAATATATTGCTCTTGTGTCATCGGTTTTCCCTCGACCAATGGAACCAAGATTGGCCCCATGGAAGTCATACGAAAAGCAAAATTTTCCTGGAGAGCCATTCGTTCCAGTTCTTGAATGATTTGCCGATTCTTTCTTTGTTCCTCATCAATCAAGATTTGTTTCTGATTTTTGTACTCATCTCCAGCAAAAGCTTTGGGAAGGATCTCTTTAATATTCTTTAAAAGGTTTTCCAAGCGTAAAGATAATTTTTTGCCCTCTCCAGCTTGAATTTTCAAAACTCGTGGTCGATCGGGACTGTCAAAGTTAAAAATATAACACCAATCAGAAAGCTCTGGAAGAATTCCCTTGGCTTGTTGATTCTTTAGCTTTTTTGTGATGCAATATCTGATAGCCCCAACCCGTCCAGTTCCTGTTAGACCAGTTAAAAATAAATTGTATCCAGGTCTTTCTAAATCCAAACCAAATTCGATCGAACGAATCGCTCTTTCCTGACCAATAAATTCATTAAATGAACATAATTCTGAAGTATTTTTAAAGCCTAAGCTTTCTGATTCACAGTACCATCGGAGTTGTTCGGGTTTTAATTCTAAATCGGTATCCATCGAACTCCCTCTTTCTTTTAAAGACTAAAATTTTATTATTTTAAATGAGTTTAGCATATCGCTTCCAGTTATTGATGCTTTGAGTAGTAAAAATCGATTCGAGGAAAAAATTTAAAGTCATGGAGAATAAAATAGTGATATTTATTTTAAACTTTAGTTATATAATACGAAAATATTGATTAAAATAATCCACTATGATTCCTTTCTCTTAAAACATCAAAGAGGGATTAATTGTATATCGCCTCGAACACCTAAAACATCCTGAAAAACAACCACAACACCAATGATCTCTTGAATATTTTCACAGTATTTCAATGCTTTTTCAACATCTTTTTTGGAATGAATTAAATTACCAATGCTGGTTGCCCAGGCATCTGCTAATGCTGAAGACTCAGCAACGATGGTAACGGCATCTGCTTCACCAAAGCTTAAAGAATGTCCAATTTTACCTGATGATGTTGCCACTCCATAAGTCTTTCCTGGTGAAATCAATAATCCGATGTGTGTTTTGAAGGGAGAATTTTCACCTGTATAAATTGCAATAACTCGTTCCTTCAAAGAATGGATAAGTAAGTCTCCTCCGTTTTCGATAATCAACTCGGCTGTTTTAGCCAAGAGCCCATGCGCCAGACAATCATTTACCGCTCCAGCAACCGCAGCCATTGGACCAACTCCTGCCTTTTTTACCGACTCTGCCATAATTTTACAAATAGGAGGAGCAAAATCATCGATTTTTATTGGCACCAAAGACTCCTGAAACTGTGAATTGTATCGAATATAAGCTTCAAGATTTCTTCGTTCTTTATCTAAAAGAGAATAAGAGAGCGAGCTTAAGTCCTCATTGGCATAGATCATGAGATCGCTTTCTTTGATTTTTACTTCGAATGCGATTAAACCAGCAGGTTTCACCATCTTTCGATAAAACCGCTCCACATAATCGGTCATGCTTTAAAATAAAGCCTCCATTGCTCGAGTAGGACAAGCTAAAACACAAAGTTCACAAGCAATGCATTTTGATTCCTCAAATTTTACCTGATAAGAAGCCTTGTCCATATAAAGAGCTGTAGTAGGGCAAACTCCTAAGCAAGAACCACAATCAATACAAAGTTGATCGTTTTTCTTAATATCTTGGCTTAAAGGTTGGATTTCAACTCCTTTTTCTTGAAGGTACTTAAGGCCTTCTTCATTTTTTGCATTTTCCCCAATAATCTCTAAAACCATAAGCCCTTCATGGTGAGGAGATATTGAGGCTCGTAAAATATTAAAGGTTAATCCAAAACGAAGCGCTAATTCACACACAACCGGTCTCTCAGCTGCTTCTCGGGGAAAATGTAGAACCACTTTCTTAGTCGATACCATTTGGTTTACCTCCTAACCCCATTGGTATTATTATATGGTCGTTCAGCAAGATTTCTAAAACGAACACCTGAATCGGTACTTGGAAGAACGAATGTTGGTTGGGTTAAAGTAAAATCACCATTTTGAATCCACTTTTTTAAAATTGAACAAATTTCACGGGCACGTGAATAACTGGAAATTGGTGAAGTCGGTATTTCCTTTCCAGCATGGTATATTTTACCACTTCTTAATTCCGCATAATTTACATAACCCAAAATCTCACCAGTCCCGTTAGGATAAGCATTACTATAATCAATGATTGGTGCCTCAATATCTTGATCTCGAACAGCACAATACTGGAGCGTTTCTTCATCAAGTATAGGAATAGGCACACCCAATCCAACTGCAAGAGAACACCCATAACCTCGAATACTTAATCCCCATAGCCAATTCGGATCCATGCCCTTCATATCACCAATGACTGCTAAGGTGCCCGCACCTCCTCTGGGTATTCCTTTATCGTTTCTCTCTACACTTGGGTCATGCTGAGTCCCCTGCCATGCAACATATCCAACGCCACCACCTAAAAATATCTTCGTTCCCACACCAATAACTCGATAATACGGATCATTCAATAAAGGACTTAATTGTCCAGCAGAAGAAAAACCAGCATTTCCTAAATGTGGAAGAAGTACTCCAAGATAAGTGTAAATTATTTTGTCTGAACAATTCACTGCTACATTGTAATTTTGATAAGCATTACGTGGATTAAAGAGATAGGCTTGATTCAAGTCCTTGATATTAATCCAGGTTAGTAATTTTTTTCGTGGATAATCATCAGTTCCATAACCGTATGCTTCCAATAAAATATCTTTACCAGAAACTAAATCTTGAATAACATGACCTCCACCATACTTAAATTCACCGGGATAGATTTTATTCAATGGATCATCTTTAGCAACCTGTGTTGCACCAATATAAAGGTCAACCGCTGCTAAACCTCCATATGCCATCACCCCATTTAAGTATGCCTCGCTGATTTTCATCCTTGGTTTGGTATGGCCAATATTTATCATTGCTCCAGAAGAGCACATTGCACCAAAGGTTCCTGTAGTGACGACATCAACTTCACGAGCGGTTTTTTCAATTCCATTTTTATCAATTAATTCAATGATCTCTTCAGCGGTGACAACCACCGCTTTTCCCTTTTTAATTTTTTCATTAATTTCTTGGTAAGATCTCAAAGCACTACTCATAATATTTACCCCCTATTTAAAAAATAAGAAAACCCCCGCCCAAGGGGCGGGGGTTCATCCGCGGTACCACCCTTATTCAGATAGTCTAAGGCTATCTACTCATTCCCCATCCTAATCATAAGATGGAAATCGAATAACGCCGATTAAACGGTTATGGTTACTCGGTTTTCACCACAACAGCTCCCGGGCCATGTTCATTGAGTTCTGAAGGACCGGCTTCCACCTAACCCGGTTCTCTATCCCTTCTTCCCCAATTACTCATCCCGTTCTAAGCCGATTAATATTTTACGAATTATAACTAGGGGAATTAAGATTGTCAAGCATAGTTTGTTCATTTAATCAGTAAACATTCTAATTTATATAAAAACCCTCCTCAAAAAATAGAAGAGGGTTTTTATTTTCATCAACGATATCCAGCAGTGATAAGCTCTTCCAATTCACCAATTGTCTCTGGAGTTACAGTCCCTGCACCAGTATTAATGTTGAAACCAGTTATTTTATACTTTTTGGTTAAAACAATTTGAACAATAGGAATAAACCCCTGCAAATAGAGCTGTTGATCAAGAACCGCACTAATATATCCAGTTTTAAGACCTTCAATAGTTGCTGGTGATAAATCAATACCAGCTGATATTATTTCACCTGGTTTCTTCTTCAAATTATCTCTTAAAAGATTTACTAAGATTCCAGTTATTGCTCCATGTTGAGTTCCAATTGCTTTACAATCTGGATGGGCTTGAAAATATCCAGTTAATATTGGTATGGCTGTCGAGGCATCAGCATCAGCTTCAGGAGAAATTTCTTGGCGATCAACAATGATTCCAGCATCTTCAAGTGCTCTTGCCATTCCTTCTTCGCTTTGCCCACGGAAGGGTTGCGAGAAAAGACCATATACGATGGCTTTATCTCCTGGTTTTAAACCAGCTTTAACCATCGCTTGGCCAGTTAAATAACCACCCGCAAACAAATCAACACCAGCATATCCAAACCCTTTTGCTAAAAATTCTTCCTGGATATCGGGAAGCGGTGTATTGTTCACAGTAACTATAATTCCCTTACTATCAGCTTCTCTTACTAAGTCCCACATTGCCGCTGAACCTGGGTGTCCCATAATAACGATCCCATCAGGTTGAGCAGCAATAGCTTCTTTAAACTGTTGAACCATTTTTTCCGGCTGCCATTGTGAATATTGTTCAATAAGCTTTACTCCTAATGCTTTCGCGGCTTCTCTAGCGCCTAATGTTCTCTGTATGGTTGCTACTGCCCCTTCAGCCCCTCCCATTTGACAATAAATCACCATTCCTTCCCCTAAAAGCTTCTCTTGCGCATAAAGTGGAAGTGTAAAAGTCATAAATATTAATGTAACAATGAGAATAATTGAAAACCTTTTCATTTCTTTTTCCTCCTTAATAATATTAAACTTATAAAATAAAAATTTGTTTTGTATTTTCCTAATTTAAGAGCTTTACCTCCTTTCTATTTAATATTTTAATGACGTTTTCATATTTTCAAAAATAGATTTATTCTTTCTTTAACCCTTTAGTAAAAACCGAGTTTCTCAAATTTTCAAAAAAACAAACCCTTTTCCCATTGGTTCGATCTAATACAATATTGAGCGCAATTGAACCCAGCATAATAAGTCCAGTCGTCAAACGAGTCCAGAATCCACCTATACCCGAAGCTGTAACTCCAGTTTCAAGAGAGCCGACAATAAACATACCAAACAGCGTACCTATTACCCGACCTTCTCCACCAGAAATTGAAGTTCCTCCAATGAATACCGCTGCCATAACCGGAAGGAGAAACCCACTTCCCTGATTTGTCCAGAAATTGGTCATTTCAAAAGTCAGTAAACAAGCCGCAAAACCACCCATGAGTCCCATTAAAGTAAAAACTTTAATTTTAGTGGAATCAACATTGACTCCCATGACTCGAGCGACATTGACGTTGTCTCCGATAAACATGATGCTTTCCCCAAAAGCATGACGATTCAATAAGTACCAAATAAAAATTGTCAAACCAATGGACCAAATGGCTTGAGCAGGGAAAAGATCACCAATTCTTCCAACAAGCAAGGTATGAAGAAAAGAACCTTTTATAGGGTTGACATTAAGAGAAACCCCTCCAGAAATTAAAATTGTGAGGCCAGTCCAAAAAAAGTTAGTTCCTAAAGTTGTCATTATTGAAGGAATTCCAATCTTGGTAAGGATCAACCCATTCATATAACCAATAAAGGCACCAGTCGCTAAAGCTGCCAAAAATGGAAGGAAAACCATCCCGGTAATATGATAAAGATAGGCAAAAACCATTCCACAAAAGGCAATAACCGATGGGAAAGAAAGATCAATTTCACCAGCAGTGATAATAAGGGTTAATCCAGCAGCTAAAACCAGAGTAGGGGCATTATAGGTTAAGAAAGACATATAAATGGTTGGCCTTAAGAAAGCATTTGGCGCAGTTTTCATAAAAGCTAAAATTATAACAATAAAAACCAACATGACCGGGAATCCTTCTATTGCTAATAAACCCTTTTTTTCGGTTTTTATCATATCTCCAACTCATCTCCCCTCTTTTTCGATGCATATCGTAAAAGAAACTCATCTAATTTTTCTAAAGTCATTTCTTTTTTGGAGAAATTGGCTACCACCATTCCCCGATCAATAATAACGAAACGATCAGCGATGTCATAAACATGTCCGATATTATGAGAGATATAAACACAAGATCTGCCAGAGATTCGAATTTTATCGACAAATTGAAGAACTTTTCGGACTTCCTTCACTGATAGAGCAACCGTTGGTTCATCAAGAATAATTAAATCAGCATCAAAGTGCATCGCTCGACCAATAGCTATCCCTTGGCGCTCACCACCTGAAAGCTTGCTCACTTTAGAATCAACACCGATACCTACACCACGAAATCCTATCATGTCCATAATAATGTTATTGGCTATTTCTTTTTCCTTTTTTATGTTAATGAAACCGAATCGGTTCGTTATTTGCCGTCCTATAAAAAAATTTCTCCATAGTGTTTGTTTTTCACCAAGGGACTTATCCTGATAGACGGTTTCAATGCCGTATTTGTGGGCTTTTTTAACATTGTAGTCTTTCGCAGTAACTTTTTGTCCGCGAATATAAAGTTCTCCACAGGTGGGATGGAGAACTCCTGTCATAATTTTAACCATAGTTGATTTTCCAGCACCATTATCACCAAGTAAACCAACTACTTCATTTTTCCCAACTGAAAAATTAATATTTCTCAACGCTTCGACGTTCCCAAAACGCATCCCAACATTTTTCATTTCAAGAATGTACTGGAAATTCTTATCCCCCATTTTCATCCCGCCTTAATGCTTCTTCTACTCACTGATTATTTAATTATAATTTTCATTTTTTATTTTGTCCAGATAAACAAGTATCATATTTTTTTATAAATAAATTGGTTATTTTCTTTCATTCTTAGATAAATTCAATTTTTAATATTTTATTTTATATTCTTTATTTAATAATTTATTCTTGCCTTTTTGAAACTCATTTTGTTGTTTATAATACTTTTACCAATTTATCACTTCCTATAAGGTTTGATTTTTTATAATATTCCTCATTTTACCTTTTAAGGATGAAAAGAGTTATCCCTCACCTTCTTCCTCTCCCATCAAAGGAGAGGAAAAAAGGAATAAGGCCTCTCCCGCCGAGGGCGAGGGAAAAAGAATCTTCTCTTTGCGAAAGGGAGATAAAAAGGGGTATTTAAGTTTTTTCCTGCTCCGTCATTGCGAGGAGCGAAGCAACGTGGCAATCTCATTGAGCAAATCTTTTATGTTACTTACTCATTATCTCAGGCAATCATTAAAAACTGAAAGGTGCCCTCCCCGCCATAAAACGGCATCCCTCCAAGGAGAGGAATTGTTCAATATATTCCCCCATTGAGGGGGGATTCAGGGGGGTGTGCCTTTTTCTTTTTTGTTTGATTACTTTTATTACTCATTCCTGTAACTTCAGGATAGGAAAATATAAAATTTCATAAAACTTTTTCGCCACAAAAGTAGAACACATTACGCAAGGAATCATAATGAATTTGTTCACTCAAAAATCCCATTTCTAATTTCAAAAAATTAAGTCTTAAAGTTATAGTAGCTTACTTTCATTATACCCTTTTGTTACAATAATGATGGAGGTGAGTAAAATGGCTCATAAACTACTTATTGTTAAAATTGAAGCTCGTTCAAATCAGGCTACCAAAGTCCAAGAAGTATTAACAAAGCATGGTTGCAGCATTCGAACTCGTTTAGGACTTCATGAAACTTCCCCGAATTATTGCGCTGAAGATGGATTAGTCATTCTCGAATTAGCTGATAATCAAGAGGATATTCAAGCATTAAGAAACGATTTAGATAAACTAACAGGAGTCACCACTCAATATATTGAACTATAAAAAAAGAAAAAAACCTCATTATAAAATGAGGTTTTTTTCTTTTTCGTAAATATTAAAAAAGTTCATTGACCCATTATGCTTGAAACTGTTTCGATTTGATACCCTCGCTTTTGCAAGGTTTCAATAATTTCTGGTAAAACATCAACTGTTTGAGAAAGACTGTGAAATAAAATTATAGAGCCAGGTTTTACATTATCTAAAACATTGTTAAGAATGGCTTGCCGATTATCGGTATGGAACCAATCTCGTGAGTCTACTGTCCAAAGGACAATACCGTATCCGCTCATTCCACAAGCTTTTTTGATATTTTCATCAATGAAACCCCCCGGTGGTCTGAGATATAATGGCATATGACCGGTTATATCCACAATACAACGTTCAGCTTTTTCGATATCTTGAAGGAGCGCATCAACGGTTTTTCCACCATCCCAGCGATGAGAATAGGAATGATTCCCTACTTCATGACCATAGCTTACAATTTCCCTTGCTAAATCAGGATTATTTTTTACCTGATAACCAACCATAAAAAAGGTTGCCTTAACCCGATAGTCCCGGAGTATTTTTAGTATTTTTTTAGTATAAATATTGGGAACATCATCAAAAGTTAAAGCGACCTTTTTACCGATTCGATTATTGCTGGATAATAGACGAACACAATTATATCCAAAAACCTGATCATTATTTAACCTTAAACCCCAGGCTACTTCACCAAAAATCACGATTAGAAAAAAAATCAAAGTAACATTGATCAGGTCATTTTTATTTATCATAAATTTTATTATAAGATATTATTCAATTTTGTTTCAATGGCCTTTTTAGCAACATAACCTACAATACGGTCTACTTCTTTCCCGCCATTGAATATAATAAGAGTCGGAATGGCACTGATCCCATACCGAGCAGCGATTTCACCATTATCATCAGTATTTAATTTCCCGACTTTTATCTTATCTTTCATATCGTTGGCAATTTCTTCAACAACTGGAGCCATCATCCGGCATGGCATGCACCAACTCGCCCAGAAGTCAACAAGTACCGGTTTAATTGATTGAAGCACCTCAACTTCAAAATTTGCTTTGTTCAATTCAAGAATCGAATCTGTCATTTTACTCACGCCCCTTTTTCCCTATTTTATGTTCTTTTCCTTTAAGTAACCTTTTTATATTCTCATTGTGTCTTAAAAACACCAAAGCACAAGCAAATATTCCCCACCAAATGACTTCTGGTGACTTTTTAAAAAAATAAAGACCAATAGGCATTAAAAATGCACCAGTCAAAGAACCCAAAGAAGAATAACGACTAATCAAAACCATTCCTACCCAAGAAAGAAAGCTAATAATCGCCGTTTGGTAAGAAAGATAAAAGAGAATTCCAACTGTTGTAGCAACCCCTTTCCCACCCTTAAAAAGAAGAAATACCGACCAGTTATGACCAATAACAATCATAAAAACAGCCAGAAACCAAATCAAGGGATTCTGAATAGAATGAGTTGCTAAATAAGCACCTAAAAAACCTTTTAAAGCATCTGCAATTCCGGCAAGTAAGGCTGGAAAAAACCCTAAAACTCTTGAAACATTGGTAGCACCAATATTTCCACTCCCATATTTTCTTATATCAATACCCTTAAATAACCATCCGAGAATAACCCCAAAAGGGAGTGACCCGATGAGATAATTAATACCAATAACCCACCATCCAGACATAATAATTACTCCTTATATTGTCCAAAAACCAAAGAACCATTATGTCCTCCAAATCCAAATGAATTAGAAATTGCATTACGAATTTCCATTTTTTGAGCTTTCTGGGGAACATAATCTAAATCACAATCTTCGTCTTTCTCTTCAAGATTGATAGTTGGATGAATGGTATGATGAAATATTCCTAAAATAGTTGCTGCTGCTTCCATGGCTCCTGCTGCTCCTAAAAGATGACCGGTCATGGATTTGGTTGAACTAATTTTTAGTTGATAAGCTCTTTCAGCAAATACTTTTTTTATTGCTAACGATTCCATTTTATCATTTAAAGGTGTGGATGTCCCATGGGCATTGATATAATCTATGTCCTCAATCTGAAGCCCTGCATCACGAATTGCATATAGCATAGAACGTGCTGCTCCTTCGCCTTCTGGATCAGGTGCAGTTATATGATAAGCATCACAACTTGCTCCATAACCTTTTAATTCAGCATATATCGGTGCACTTCTTCTTTCTGCCGATTCTTTCGTTTCTAAAATCAACGCAGCAGCTCCTTCAGCCATAACAAAACCATCACGATTTTTATCAAAAGGTCGGGAAGCTTTTTTTGGTTGCTGATTATAAGTAGAAAGAGCTTTCATCGCACAAAAACCAGCTAAAGCTAATGGTGTTATTGACGCCTCCGAACCAACTGCTACCATTAAGTCAGCATCTCCTCGTTGTAAGATTCGAAAGGCTTCTCCAATTGCATGAGTGGACGCCTCACAGGCTGTTGATACGCAACTATTCGGACCTTTTAAACCTAAATGTATAGCTACATTTGCTGCTCCCATATTAACAATCATCATGGGAATAAAAAAAGGGCTGACTTTTTGAGGACCACGATTCATTAATACTTCATGCTGTTCTTCAAAAGTAAATATTCCACCTATCCCTGAGCCCAAAATAACACCCGAACGCTCATGATTGAGTTTCTCCATATTTAATTGTGAATCTTGAAAAGCCATGATAGAAGCACTTACGGCAAACTGGGAAAAGCGATCCATCCGACGGGCGTCTTTACGGGGTAAATAATCGTCACAATTAAAATCTTTCACCTCACCAGCTATTTGACTATCATATGAGCTGGCATCAAACCTGGTAATCGTATCAATGCCCGATTCTCCATTAATCAGAGCTTGCCAGAAATTTTCTTTTCCAATCCCAATTGGGCTTACCACCCCAATTCCGGTAACCACAACTCTTCTATCCAAAGTTGAAACCTCCCTTACCATCGAATAAGGACTGAACCCCAAGTCAAACCCGCACCAAAACCAACCAGTAAAATGATATCTCCTTCTTTGATTCGATTCTCTTGAAGGGCTTCCGAAAGTGCTAAAGGTATTGAGGCAGAAGATGTGTTTGCGTATTTATGAATGTTTACGAAGATACGATCTTCAACAATACCAAGACGTTTTGCAGCCGATTGAATGATTCGTATATTAGCTTGATGGGGAATAAATAAATTGACATCTTCAATCTTTATTTGCCCTTTTTTTATAACTTTTAATGAAGCCTCTTCCATAATTTTTACAGCAAACTTAAAGACTTCATTACCAGCCATTTTTATATAATGGAGTCGATTTTGAACTGTATCAATTGAGGCTGGAAGACGGGAAACACCGGCAGGAACTTCAATGTAGTTGGCACCCCCTCCATCAGAACCTAAATGGGTTGAAATAATACCCGGTTTTTCTCCGAGTCCAATTACAGCTGCTCCGGCACCATCACCAAAAAGAACACAGGTAGCTCTATCTTCCCAATCGAGAATTTTCGACAACGTTTCTGCTCCAACTACTAATGCAAATTCCCCTCCTCCAGCGGAAAGATACTTTTCAGCAATCGAAAGAGCATAAACAAAACTGGTACAACCAGCTTCAAGGTCAAAACAGGCAGCATTTTCCGCTCCCAATTCACGTTGGAGAATACAAGCTGTCGCTGGGAAAAGCATATCGGGAGTGACAGTAGCAACAATGATTAAATCAAGGTTTGATGGCTTAATCTGGGCTTTTTTCAGAGCTATTCGTGCCGCTTCAATTGCCAGTGTAGATGTGGTTTCATTTTCCGAAGCGATTCTTCGTTCTCGTATGCCACTTCGGCTAACGATCCATTCATCACTGGTATCAACTATTTTTTCCAGATCAAAATTGGTTACGACTTTTTGAGGAACACATGATCCAACCCCCAGTATTTTCACTGGTCGATTATTCAAATCACTTCCTCCTTCTTTTCAACAAGTGAAAAACCTATTTCTCCCTCAGCTACAACTGTTTCATTGACTTTCGCTATACAGTTCAATTTACCCATTCTTTTACGAATCTTGAGAAGCTCAACCTTAATAATTAATTGGTCCCCAGGGACAACCGGTTTTCGAATTTTCACTCGATCAATCGTGGTAAAATAAGGAATACAATCATGATACTCATCCAAATTCATCATCATTGTAGCACCCACTTGAGCCATAGCTTCAATGATGAGTACACCAGGCATGGTTGGTAACTCTGGAAAATGACCTTGGAAAAACCATTCATTGATTGTCACATTTTTAATACCCACTGCAGTCATTTTTTCAATGGAGACTCTATCTACTAATAAAAATGGAAAACGATGGGGCAAGATTTTCTGGATCATTCGATTATCCAGGTCCATTTTTAAATACCTCCACTCTGAAAAAGTTTTCAATTGTATCACTTACTGGTTCGTGATATTAATATTGGACAATGAAGAGAATTTTAGAAAATTGACATAAAAGAATAACTGGAGTAGTATTTTACCAAAAATAACAAAAAATGTCTCAAGGGTGGGAGAATATATGCTGAGAGGACTTCGCAAAAATCTCGATATTATCATAATAATTATTGTTGTTGCTTTTGTTTTTACCATTTTTTATGGCACTTTCACTCGTCGGTCGCAAAATCCTTCACAAAGTGCTGCAGCAGCTGCAACTGTTAATAACACTGTTATAACTATTTACGATCTTGAAAACCAATTCCGAAATTTTATCTCTCAGTTTGACAATAAATATCTTAATGAGCTTGATGAAAAAGGAATTAATTACCTTAAAAGGCTAACTTTAGAAAGTATGATCAATAATGAGCTTCTCTACCAAGAAGCAAAATCACGAAAAATTAAGGTTAGTAATAATGAAATTAATAACAGACTAAATGAAATCAAAGCTAATTTTCCGTCTGATCGGGAATTTCAAAATTATCTTCAATATCAGGGAATCCGGATAAATGATTTGAAAGAATCAATTAAACGGGACTTGATGATTACCTCCCTAACCAATTCATTATATGAAACTATTGTTATTCCGCCTGAAGATATCAATAATTATTACGAAGAAAATAAAAGTTTGTTTTCAATCCCAATTCAATATCATCTTTATCAGATGACATTTGCTTCCCAAGAAGAAGCCGAAAAAATTTATAAAAGAGTCAATTTGGGAGAAGATTTTTCCAATTTAGCTAAATCGTTTTCTACTGACAACTACGCTCAAAATGGCGGAGATACCGGTTGGATATCAGAAAATGCTCTTCCTAAAGAATCAAAAGATTTTATTATTGAATTAAAAGATAAATTGGGAAGCGTTACTCCTATTATAAAAGTCGGAAATAACTATCAAATCTTTAAACTTGTTGAAATAAAACCGGCTGAGGAAAAAACTTTAGAAGAATCCCAAGAAGAAATAAAAGAAATTCTCGAAAATGAGCAAAAAAGAGTTAAATTAGAACATTTAATTGCTGAAATTCGTAATAAATCAAAAATAGAATACTCTGAAAATTTATTAGCCTTAGGCATAGGGAGTGAACCATCACCAACCGAGCCATTGGAATCTGAGAATTCAGCAGTTACTTCTCCCAATTTATCAGAACCAACTGAAATGCCAGAAATAACATCGACACCAAATCCTTAGGGGATTTTTTCTCTTGAAAATGCACAGATATTCATCAAAACTTCAAACTGTCATGTTTTCTCTTCTGGGGATTTTAATTATAGGTTTATTTATTGTCTTTATCCCTCGGGTCTTTTCCTCTACACCTCAAAACGTTTTTTTTCTTAATCAAAATTTTAGGAATACTGCTAAAAATGACATTATTCCTTATCTCCAACTCATGGAAAAGCAATGGATATCTGAGCAACTTCAAATTGAAGCTCTCGATAAAAACTTTCTTATTGATAAAAAAGCTCTATCGATTCAATGGGACATAAATCGAATAAAAAAAGCCCTTTTGCAAAGAAAAAATGAAAATCAGCATATACCACTTTTTTTTTCTTGGGATGAAAAAAAAGTTGAAGAAGCTTTTCATTTTATTGCTGAAAAAACCAATTCTTTACCTCAAGATGCCTTACAAATAAATGGACGCATAATTCGCTCGAAAGTTGGTTATCGTCTTAATTTGTCAGATGCTATTCGTGAAACTCGTGACGGAATTTCTCAAGCTAATAATAGAATCGTTATAAAAAGCTACGAGGTTTTGAACCCAACTATCGAGACGAATAAATTACTTCAGACACTTGGATTTCAGCATTTACTTGCTCGTTATGAAACTTCATTGGCAGAAAAAGATGACAATACCCGTTTTAATATTGATAAAAGTGCCAAAAAAATTG
>Ga0067045_1003970_pt1 | contig 29451 bp, 26 predicted proteins | sample TerdegcTABiofilm_FD_59184 | JGI IMG/M metagenome (GOLD analysis project Ga0067045, IMG submission 59184) | Combined Assembly of (Gp0054472, Gp0054536) Wastewater bioreactor microbial communities from Singapore -Terephthalate degrading...
GGCGCGCTGGAACTGGCGTTGGACTACCACTTCGACCCCGGCGGCGCACGCGACGGGGTCAGCGTCACGGTGCCGCTGGCTGCGCTCAACCAGATTCCCGCGCAGCGGCTGCAATGGTTGGTGCCGGGGCTGCTGAAAGAAAAAATCCTCGCGCTGCTCAAAAGCCTGCCGCAGCGCCCGCGGGCGCGGCTGGTGCCGCTGCCGCAGACCGCCGAACGTTTTGCCGAGGAACTGACGTCGCCCGAGCGCTTCGCCCAGGGCGATCTGCTCGACGCGCTTCGCGACCGCGTGCGCGAGGCCACCGGGCTGCCGATCGCCCGCACGGACTTCAAGCTCGAAACCCTGGGCGCGCATCTGTTCATGCATGTGCAGGTGGTCGATGCCCACGGCCGCCTCGTGGCCAGCGGCCGCGATCTGGACAAGCTGCGCGCCGAGCATGGACAAGCGTCGCGCTCGGCGTTTGCCGCACTCGCCAGCCTGCGCGGCAAGCTGCCGGCACAGAAGGGGGAGAGTGCAAAACCCGCGAAAAGCGACGTGGCTGCGGGCGAAGCGGCCGCGACCCCGTCGCCGGATGCGCCTGCCGCGCCCGCCGGCGAGGTGCCGATCGACGCGCTGCAAGGGCTGACCGCGTGGACCTTCGGCACCCTGCCGGAGCTGCTCGAGCTGCGCCGCGGCGGCCACACCCTGATCGGCTTTCCTGCGCTGGTCGACCGCGGCACCAGCGTCGACGTCGAGGTGTTCGACACCCCGGAAGACGCCGCGCGGGCGCACCGCGCCGGGCTGTGCCGACTGTTTGCGCTGCAGATCAAGGAGCAGATCCGTCACGCGGAAAAAAACCTCCCCGGGCTGCAGACCGCGGCGATGCTCTACCTGCCACTGGGCAGCGCCGAGCAGCTGCGCGAGCAAATCATCGCCAGCGCGCTCGACCGCGCGTTTCTGCTCGATCCGTTGCCCACCGACGCGGCGTCGTTCGCGCAGCGGGTGGGCGAGGGCAAGCCACGCTTTGCGCTGCTCGCTGCCGAGGTGATGCGGCTGGCTGCTGCGATTCTCACCGAATGGTCGGCGACGCAGAAAAAGCTCGCCGCGTTCAAGCAGCAGCCGGCGTTGCAAGCCGACGTGCAGGCGCAGCTGCAGGCGCTGGTCGGCCCGCGATTCATCGCCGACACCTCGCCGGCGCAGTTGGCGCATCTGCCGCGCTATTTGCAGGCGGTGCAGCGACGGCTGGACAAGTTCCGTACCGACCCGGCGCGCGACGCGCAGCTGCAGGCGCAGCTGGCGCCGTGGCTGGCGCGCTGGCAGCGCGAGGCGGCGCAATACCGCGGCGCGCTGCCACAGCGCTTGCAGGAGTTGCGCTGGATGATCGAGGAGCTGCGCGTGTCGCTGTTCGCGCAGGAACTGCGCACCCCGACCCCGGTGTCGATCAAACGGCTGGAAAAAGCCTGGGCGCAGTGGCAGGGTTGATCGCACCGCTGCGGGTTCACCCTGATGAATAGATAGAAACTTCTTGATACATCTCAATCCGCCGCGACGCAGGGGTTTTTACGATGCCCGACATGTCGAGTTCCGCCTTCCCTCTGTCGTCTGCCGCGGCTGAAGACAGTGCGTCGCCGCACCTTGCCCAGACGCACTGCTACCACTGCAGCCTGCCGCTGGGCGACTCGCCGGTGCGCATGGAGCTCGACGGTCAGTGGCGGCAGTTTTGCTGCCAGGGGTGCGCTGCCGCGGCGGAAATCATCGTCCAGGGCGGGTTGTGCGCCTACTACGACCGCCGCACTGCGGGGGAGGGCGCGCTGGCTGCACTGCCGCCAGAGGAAATCCGCCGTCTACACCAGCAGTGGATGGCGCTGGCCGACCCCGAGTTTTTGTCTGCCTACGCCACGGCGTTAGGAGACGGTAAATGGAGCACACAGATCGCCGTCGAGGGCATCCACTGCGGCGCTTGTGTCTGGCTGATCGAGCAGCGGTTACGCGCCATCCCCGGGGTGCTCGCAGCCACGGTCAACTATTCCACCCGTCGCGTGGCGCTGCAGTGGGACGCGGCGCAGGTGCAACTGCCGCAAGTGTTTCAGGCGCTGGCCGAAGTGGGGTACCGGCCTTTGCCCAACGCACGGCACCAAAGCGAACTGGCGCACCGCCGTGCCCGGCGTCTGGCGATTTTGCGCACCCTGGTGGCGTGGCTGGCGATGATGCAGGTGATGATGTTCGCCTGGCCCGGCTATATCGACCCGAATGGGCTGAACACCGCCGAACGCGGCATTTTCCAGTGGGGCAGCCTGGCGCTGACGCTGCCGGCTCTGTTGTTTTCCGGCTGGCCTTTCCTCCTTGGCGCGCTGCGTGACGTGCGTACCGGCCGGCTGGGCATGGACGTGCCCGTCACCCTCGGGCTGTGGAGCGCATTCGCCGCCAGCGTCTGGAGCGTCGCCCACGGCCAGAGTCATGTGTACTTCGATTCGGTGGTGATGTTTCTGGCGCTGCTGCTGACGGCCCGGTTGATCGAAGACAGCCTGCGTCAGCGCAGCCTCAACGCCGCCGAGGAACTGATGGAGCAATTGCCTGCCGCGGTGCGGGTGCGCGCTCACGCCGGCGACGACTGGCGCAGCGTGGCCATCACTCAGGTGCGCCCGGGCGACGAGGTCGAGCTGCCCAGCGGGAGTGCTGCAGCGGTCGATGGCGTGGTGATCGCCGGGGAGTCGCAAGTGGACGAGGCGCTGCTCACCGGCGAAAGCCGGCCGGTGCGCAAGCAGCCCGGCGACAGGGTTCTGGCCGGGAGCATGAACCGCCAGTCCCCACTGGTGTTGCGCGCGACGCAGACCGGAGCGGCCACGCGCATCGGCCAAATGGTCGAGCTGATGCAGCACGCCCTGGCGAGCAAGCCGCGCTCGGCGCAACTGGCGGACATTGCCGCGCAATGGTTCACCATCGGCCTGTTGCTGGTGGCGCTGCTGACCGTGTTGCTGTGGTGGTGGCTCGACCCGGCACGCATCGTGCCCACGCTGATTGCGGTCCTGGTCGTGAGCTGCCCGTGCGCGCTGTCGCTTGCCGTTCCCGCGGCGCTGGCGGCGTCGACGGCGCAACTCTCGCGCCACGGAGTGCTGCTGGCACGCGGCCACGCGCTGGACCGAGCGCCCAGCGTCGATTTGTGGCTGTTCGACAAAACCGGCACGCTGACCACGGCCGAGCCCGTCGTTGCGCAGGTGCGGCTGCTCGACCCGGCGTGGAGCCAGGCGCGCGCACTCGCGCTGGCGCGTGCGCTGGAGCAGGGGGTGCAGCATCCGCTGGCCCGCGCGTTTGCCGCCACGGCGCAGGAGGGTGACGCGGTGGAGAGCGTGCAGGATTTGCAGGCGGTGGCGCACGGCGGCATGCAGGCCCAGTGGCAGGGGCGGACGGTCCGGCTGGGGACTGCCGAATTTTCCGGCGTGCAGCAAGCCGCCGCCCCGGTGGACGGCGACATTGCGCTGACCCGCATCGGGCTGAGCGTGGACGGGCATGCAGTGGCCGTCTTCGACATTGCCGAAACCCTGCGCCCGGGCGTGCAGCAGGCGCTGACCGCATTGCGCAATAGCGGCGCCGACGTCGCGGTGATTTCCGGGGATGCGCCCCGCACCGTCGCTGCCTGGGCGAAGCAGCTTGGCGGCGTGCAGGCCGAGGGCGGTTTGAGCCCCGAGGACAAGCTCGCCCGCGTGCGCCGCTGGCGCGAGCAGGGCAGGGTGGTGGCCATGGTGGGAGACGGGGTCAACGATGCGCCGGTGCTCGCTGCAGCCGATCTGTCGGTGAGTTTTGCCGGCGCGGCGCCGATCGCCCGCGCCGGGGCCGACGTCATCCTGCATCATCCCGACATGCGTGCATTGCCGCGGCTGGTGCAAACCGGCAGGCGGACCGTGGCGGTGATGCGGCAGAACCTGGCCTGGGCCGTGGTGTACAACCTGATCGCCATTCCCCTGGCCGTCGCCGGCTTCGTGACCCCGCTGTGGGCTGCAGTCGGCATGAGTTCATCGTCGCTGCTCGTCGTGCTCAACGCTGCCCGGCTGGCGCGGCGTCAGCAGCCCGTGCAAACGGCGTAAACGGCGATGGAAGGCTCTTTGCTCATCCTCATCCCCATCAGCGTGCTGCTGGTGCTGCTCATCGTCGGGGTGTTGTGGTGGGCGGCGCGCAGCGGTCAGTTCGACGATCTCGAAGGCCCGGCGCACGCCATCCTGATGGATGACGATCGGCCGAAGGACGACGCCGCCAAGGCGGCTACCGGGCCGGTGCAACCCGACGCAGAGTCCCGGCACTGACTGCAGTCGATGCGGCGAGGTGTCGCATTGACGCTTTCCCCAGATCAGTGCTAACCCTAACGGATCGCAATGTCTTGATACATGTCAACATAGTGTGTCCATAAGTAAATGACGATGCTCTACATTACTTCCTCGTTTCTTTTTCCATCAGGTGGAGCAGATGAGCGATCTGACGCTTAAGCAGACATATAACTACGCATTGGTGCGCAAATTCACCGTGCTGACCCTGGTCTGGGCCGTGGTCGGCATGCTGGTCGGCGTGTTCATCGCCGCCCAGCTCGTCTGGCCGGACATGACCTATGGCATCGAATGGCTGAGCTGGGGGCGGCTGCGTCCGGTGCATACCAATGCGGTGATCTTCGGCTTTGGTGGCACGGCGCTGTTCGCCACCTCGTATTACGTCGTGCAGCGCACCTGCCAGGTGCCGCTGTTCGCGCCCAAGCTCGCCGAGTTCACCTTCTGGGGGTGGACTGCGGTGATCGTGCTTTGCGCCATCACCTACCCGTTGGGCATCACCAGCGGCAAGGAATACGCCGAGCAGGAATGGCCCATCAGTCTGCTGATCGTCGTCACCTGGGTGGCCTACGCCATCGTGTTCTTCGGCACGGTGTTCAAGCGCAAGACCCCGCACATCTATGTGGCCAACTGGTTCTTCGGCGCCTACATCATCACCATCGCGCTGCTCTACGTGGTCAACAACATCAAGCTGCCGATCAGCCTGCTGTCGTGGAAGAGCTACTCGGTCTATGGCGGCGCGCAGGACGCGATGATCCAGTGGTGGTACGGCCACAACGCGGTGGGCTTTTTCCTCACCACCTCGTTCCTCGGCATGATGTACTACTTCATCCCGAAACAGGCCGAGCGCCCGGTGTATTCATACCGGCTGTCCATCGTCCACTTCTGGGCGCTGATCTTTACCTACATGTGGGCTGGCCCGCACCACCTGCTCTACACCGCGCTGCCCGACTGGACGCAGTCGCTGGGCATGGTGTTCTCGCTCATCCTGCTCGCACCCTCCTGGGGCGGGATGATCAACGGCATCATGACCCTGTCGGGCGCCTGGTACAAGCTGCGTGAGGATCCCATCCTCAAGTTCCTGATCACCGCGCTGTCGTTCTACGGCATGTCGACTTTCGAAGGTCCGATGCTGTCGATCAAGACCGTCTCGGCGCTGGGTCACTACACCGACTGGATCATCGGCCACGTGCACTCCGGAGCCATGGGCTGGGTGGGCATGATCACCATGGGCAGCCTGTACTACCTGATTCCGCGGCTGTGGGGCCAGACGCAGATGTGGAGCAAAAAGCTCATCGAGGTGCACTTCTGGACGGCGACCATCGGCGTCGTGCTGTACATCGCCTCGCTGTGGGTGGCCGGCGTGACCGAAGGCCTGATGTGGCGTGCGATGCAGCCGGACGGTTCGCTCACCTATAGCTTCATCGAAAGCGTCAAAGCCGTGATTCCGCTGTACGTCATCCGTGTCATTGGTGGCTCGATCTACCTGTTCGGCATGTGCCTGATGGTCTACAACGCCTACCGCACCATCCGTCAGGGCAAGCCCGTGGATGCACCGGTGCCTGCGCTCAGCGCAGCTCACGCCTGACCCTGAACTGGAGACATTCATGGCGACTTTCAGTCACGAAACCATTGAGAAAAACGTTGGCCTGATGATCGTGCTGGTGGCCATCGTCGTCAGCATCGCCGGGCTGGTGCAGCTCGTGCCGCTGTTCTTCGACAAGACGACCACCCAGCCCATCCCCGGGGTCAAGCCGTATACCGCGCTGCAACTCGAAGGCCGCGACGTCTATCTGGCCGAGGGCTGCTACCTCTGCCACTCGCAGATGATCCGCCCACTGCGCGCCGAGGTCGAGCGTTACGGCCATTACTCGGTGGCCGGTGAATCGGTGTACGACCACCCCTTCCAGTGGGGCAGCAAACGCACGGGCCCGGACCTGGCGCGTGTCGGCGGCAAATACTCCGATGAATGGCAGCGCCTGCACCTGCGCCAGCCGCGCGACGTCGTGCCCGAAAGCATCATGCCGGCTTATACCTGGCTGCAACACCAGCCGGCAGAAGCCGACAAGATCCAGGCCAAGATGCGTGCAATGCGGATGCTGGGCGTGCCGTACACCGACGAGCAAATCGCCAATGCTCCCAAGGAACTGGAGGGCAAAACGCGCGAAGACGCATTGATTGCCTACCTGCAAGGGTTGGGGACGGCGCTGAGCAGCTACAAGTCCAAGGCCAATTACGTCAATTACTGAGGAATCGCCATGTCCTTCGGCTCGATCGTTCTGCTGCTGTCCATCGTCGTCTTTGCCGCGATCGTCTGGTGGGCGTACGCCCCGCGGTTCAAAAAGACGCATGAGAAAGACGGAATGATCCCCTTCCTCGATTCCAAAAACCATCCGCCCGAGTCGTTCAGCAAAACCAGCGGCAAGGGCGGGGATTCGCAGACCACCGAGAAGTCCAAATCATGAACCAGTTCTATTCCCCGGGGTGGGCCTTCTGGATCGGCGGCGTCACCATCGTTTCCATCGTCTCGCTGTTTTTGTTCCTGCGGCTGACGGCCAAACAAACGGTTTTCCGCGACAAAGCGGGCAACCCCATCGCCACCACGGGCCACGTGTGGGACGGCGACCTGCAGGAGTTCAACAACCCCCTGCCGCGCTGGTGGATGGGGCTGTTCATCCTCACGCTGGTCTTTGCCGTCGCCTACCTGACGCTGTACGGTGGCCTGGCCTTCTACAAGGGCGTTTTGGGTTTTTCCAGCGACAAGATGTACCAGCAGGAGTCAGCAGCGTTCGACGCGCGCATCGAGCCGCTGTACGCCGGCTATATGAAAACCCCGATTCCGGAGTTGGCAAAAAATCCGGCCGCGATGGCGACCGGCCAGCGCATGTTCTTGACCTACTGCTCGCAATGCCACGGGTCGGATGCCGGAGGAACCAAAGGTTTCCCCAATCTGACCCAGCACAACGCCAACGCCTGGCTCTACGGCAACAGCCCGGAAACATTGGTTGAAACCATCACCAATGGCCGCATGGGGATGATGCCGCCGATGGAGGCAGCAGTGGGCGGCAAACAGGGCGTGCTGGCGGTGGCCAATTACGTCCGCAGCCTCAGCGGCCTGAGCCACGACGCCAAACTGGCGGCGCAGGGCAAACCGCTGTTCGCTGCAGCCTGTGCCGCCTGCCACGGTGCCGACGGTACTGGCAACAAGGCGTTGGGCGCGCCTGATCTGGCCGATCCGAAGCGTCAATGGCTGTTCGGCTCCAGTATCGAAACGATTTCGCACACCATCGAAAAAGGCCGGGCCGGGCAAATGCCGGCGCAAAAGGATTTTCTGTCACCGGAAAAAATCCATCTGCTCGCGGCTTACATCTACAGCATCAGCCACGGGTCGACGGCGAACCAGTAAACGTTTCGATCCGCTTGTTATCCATCCTGCGCCGGGGCGCTGCCAAGCGCCCCGTTTTGTCTTGACTTCCCCGCAGCTCTGATTTTCCACGCGCAATGAACGCCCAGGCCCCAGAACCGAAAGACACCGACATGATCGCCACAGAAGAGTGGCTTTATGAGGTGCGCAAAAAAATTTACTCCCGAGCGGTGACAGGCTGGTTCAACAACTGGCGCGTGGCCCTGGTGCTCTTGACACAGGCGGTGTTTTATGGCCTGCCGTGGTTGCAGTGGGATGGGCGGCAGGCGGTTTTGCTGGATCTCACGACACGCAAGTTTTATTTTTTTGGCATGATTCTATGGCCGCAGGACGTGATTTTTCTCGCCCTGCTGCTGATCATTTCGGCATACAGCCTATTTTTATTCACGGCGATTGCCGGTCGTCTGTTTTGTGGCTATGCCTGCCCACAAACCGTCTACACCGAAATTTTCATGTGGATCGAGCGCAAGGTCGAGGGAGACCGCCTGGCACGTATCCGCCTGGACAGCTCGGAATGGAACGCCAACAAGATTACAAAAAAGGTGCTCAAGCACGGTTTGTGGATTGCTCTGGCGTTGTGGACCGGATTTACATTCGTCGGTTATTTCACGCCGATTCACACCCTTGCGGGGCAGGTGTTGAGTTTGAGTCTCGGGCCGTGGCAGACGTTCTGGATTTTGTTTTATGGCTTTGCCACGTATGGCAATGCTGGCTTCATGCGCGAGCAGGTGTGCAAGTACATGTGCCCCTACGCGCGTTTTCAGTCGGTGATGTTCGACAAGGACACGCTGATCGTCACTTACGACCCGGAGCGCGGTGAGCCGCGGGGCAAGAGGAGCAAAGGGGTCGATCCGCGCAGCGAGGGCAAGGGAGACTGCGTCGATTGCAGTATCTGTGTGCAGGTTTGCCCAACGGGGATCGACATTCGCAACGGTCTGCAATACATGTGCATCGGCTGTGGTGCCTGTGTCGATGCGTGCGACCAAGTCATGGACAAAATGGGGTACCCGCGGGGGTTGATCCGTTACTCCAGTGAAAATGCGCTGAAAAACAAATGGAACAAGCGCCAGCAATGGGCCCACCTGTTGCGCCCACGTATTCTCATTTACTCCGCATTGCTGCTGGTGCTGGTCGGCTTGTTCATCGGCGGCCTGGCAACCCGTGACCCGCTCAAAATGAACGTGATGCGCGATCGTGGCGTGTTATCGCGCGAAATTCCCGGCGGGCTGGTGGAGAACGTTTATCAAATCCAGTTGATGAATACCACGGAAAAACCGCGCAGGATCCGTATCGAGGTCAAGGGGCTCGACGGGCTGGCGGTGTACCGGCGAAACGTCTACGAGGTGCCGGCCTCATCGAACATTCTGGAGCCGCTTGAAGTCACCCTGCCCGTCGATCAGGCGAAAAAGGGTATCTACAAAATTGAAATCAAGGCGGTGTCCGAGGATGCAAAGCCGATCAGCGCATCGGGCCAGACGACGTTCATTGTGCCTTGATCGTGCCTTGATTCTGACTTGACCACGCCCTGCAGGAGTTTTCCCATGTCCACCTTGTCACCGCGCCCTTGGTACCGTGAACCCTGGCCCTGGTTTTTGATGGCGCTGCCGTTGAGTGTCGTCGTCGCCAGCTTTGTCACCATCTATCTGGCGACCCGCGCGCCGGACAGCTTGGTCACCGATCACTATTACAAAAAAGGCCTGGCGGTTGGCGGCGATATTCATCGCGAGCAGCACGCACAGGCCATGCACCTCAACGGGGTGCTGTCGCAGGTAGCGGGGCGCATCGAACTCAAATTCAACCAGCCTGTGGCCGAGGAGCATCTGCGGTTGATGTTGCGTCATCCTTTGTCGAACCTGAAGGATGTGCAGATCGATTTGCACCGCACGGCAACCGGGGTCTACAGCGCATTTGCGCCGCCGCTGGACGCCGTGCGTTACCGCGTGCATGCCGAAACCGCCAACTGGCGGCTGGCCGGGGTGTGGGTGCCGCATTCGCCGGTGACGCTCGAACCCGGTGTCTGAAGACACGTGGCGCGCCAGAAGCCAGCGCGATGGCCACAGCGTTTGGCGCGGCGTCAGGCGGTGAGATCGGGTGCCGGTTTGCGGGCCGTCAAACTGCGGCCGCCAGCCTCGACCGATCGCCTCAATTGCTCTGCGGCATGAGCAGTTCGGCCAGACCGTGGCGGTCGGTGATGCGGATTTGGCGCTGGGCGACATGAATCAGCCCGGCGGAATGGAACTTGGACATCAGGCGGCTGACCGTTTCCAGCTTCAGACCGAGGTAGCTGCCGATTTCCTCGCGGCTCATGCGCAGGACGAATTCATCCGGCGACAGCCCGCGTGCTTTGAACCGCTCGGACAAATCCAGCAGAAAACGGGCCAGGCGTTCGTCGGCGTGCATGCTACCGAGAGAAAACTGATCCTGCTGCGCGCGAATCAGTTTGTTGCCGACGATGCAGTGCAACTGATGTTGCAGCGATGGCAGGTCGCGCGTGGTGGTTTCCAATGCGCGCAAATCGATTTCGCACGCCTCACTGTCTTCGAGTGCCACCGTATCGGTGAAATAGGTGTGCTGTCCCAGACCTTCCAGCCCCATGAGCTCGCCGGGAATGTGGAAGCCGACGATCTGTTCCCTGCCGTCTGGACTGGAGATGTACGACTTGAACGACCCGGCGTGCACCGAATACACCTTGGTCATCGACTGCCCGGCAGTGAACAGCGCCTCGCCTTTTTGCACCCGTACCGTCGCCTGGATCACATCGCGGATACGCGCCATTTCCGACTGCTGCAATGCGATGGGCAGGCAGAATTTGCTCTGGAAGCACACGTCGCAAGGATGGGGTTTTTCCATCTGCGTGGCTGTGGGCGTCGGCGTGGATTTCATAGATCGAGATGTTGCAATATTTGATTGAATCAGTTGTGACAGGATACAGCAGAATGCGATGAATACAACCATTCCACTGACTTTGTTGTTGATGGGGCTCACAGGCGGGCTGCACTGTGCGGCGATGTGCGGTGGACTGGTCGTTGCCGCGGAACGGGCGGCAACCGAGCAGGTGCTGCTGCCTGCGCGTCGGCTGTTTTGGCAGCAGTTGCAGCTGCAGGGGGCGCGGGTGCTGTCGTACACCCTGCTGGGAGGGATCGCCGGCCTGGTGGGGGCCGGAGTCTGGTCGGCCAGCGCCCGTCCGGTGCAGTTGGCGTTGTTCGCTCTTGGCAACGTGGTGCTGGCCGGCGCCGGGGCGTGGATGGTGCTGCAACAGATGACGACCCCGCGCTGGCTGGCCTGGCAGCAGGCCTGGCTGGGAGGGGGCTGGATCGGACGCGGCCTGACGCGGCTGACACAACCTCTGCTGTCGCGGCTGCTGCCGTTCAATACCTTGCCCAAACGGCTTGCCGCCGGCCTGCTGTGGGGGTTGTTACCGTGCGGCCTTGTGTATTCCGCGCTTTCCCTGGCCTTTCTGAGCGCGACGCCCTGGGAAGGCGCGCTGGCCATGCTGGCCTTCGGTCTGGGCACCTTGCCGCACATGTTGTTTGCCGGCCATACCCTGCGCTGGGTGAGTCAGCGCACCAATCAGCGCGGGTTTCACCTGACTGCCGGCGGGATTCTGCTCGGCTTTGCGGCTTACGGTTTCTGGAAACTGTTGCACGCCAGCACCCAGTTGCCGGTGGGCGGTTGCGCGTTCTGATCCGGCTTGCCGCGCATCGGCCGGGCAGGGGCGATTCAGCTGATGTCGAACGTGTGAACCGGGAAATGCCCGTTGCGCAGATCGGCAAAATAACGCTGCAGGGTTTGCGCCACGCTGCGGAACGCCAACTCGTCCCAGGGGATTTCGGCTTCGTGGAACAAACGCACTTCCAGGCTTTCCTCTCCGGGATGCCACCGTGGCGAGGTCAGCTGCCCACGATAAAACAGATACACCTGATGCGCAGGCAGGACGTTGATCACGGCATAGAGGCCGTCGAGCCGCACGTCGGCGCCGGCCTCTTCGCGTGTTTCGCGCAGGGCGCCGCCTTCGGTGCTTTCGTCGAGTTCCATGAAGCCGGCGGGCAGCGTCCACAGGCCGTAACGCGGCTCGATCGCCCGCCGGCACAGCAGAACCTGCTGCTCCCACACGGGTATGGTGCCGACGATGTTGCGCGGATTTTCGTACTGGATGTGACCGCACTGCGGGCAGACGGCGCGCGGGCGCGTATCCCCCGCGGGCACGCGGTAGACGACCGGCGCGCCGCAGGCGGTGCAATGGCGGATGGCAGAGGCTGGCATGGTCGGTGGGAGGAGGCAACTGCGTCAGGCAGGAGCTTATTGCGAAACGCCTGTGGCCGGCAGATGGGGGTGACCACGACCGTGCGCCGGCAAGGCCTGGCAGCCAAAGGCACCCCCGAATACCGGTTTGGCCTGATCCTAAAATGCGCGCATGACTTCCGTCGCGCTGGCGCGCAAGTGGCGCCCCAAATCGTTTGCCACCCTGGTCGGGCAAGACCATGTGGTGCGCGCGCTCACCCATGCGCTCGACCACAACCGCCTGCACCACGCGTATCTGTTCACCGGCACGCGCGGCGTGGGCAAAACCACGATTTCGCGCATCCTCGCCAAGGCGCTCAACTGCACCGGGCCGGACGGCAAGGGCGGCGTCACCAGCCAGCCCTGCGGCGTGTGCAGCGCATGCACCGAAATCGACGCCGGGCGCTTTGTCGATTACATCGAGCTCGACGCTGCGTCCAACCGCGGTGTCGAAGACATGACCACGCTGCTCGAACAGGCGGTGTACAAGCCCACGGCCGGGCGCTTCAAGGTCTACATGATCGACGAAGTGCACATGCTCTCCAACCACGCTTTCAACGCCATGCTCAAGACGCTGGAGGAGCCGCCGGACTACGTGAAATTCGTCCTCGCCACCACCGATCCGCAAAAAGTCCCGGTGACCGTGCTGTCGCGCTGCCTGCAGTTCAACCTCAAACCCATGCCGCCGGCGGCCATCGTCAGCCATCTGCAGCGGGTGCTGCAGGCCGAGGGCGTGCCGGCGGACCCCACTGCGCTCGCGCTCATCGCCCGCGCCGCACACGGCTCGATGCGCGATGCCCTGTCGCTGACCGATCAGGCGCTGGCGTATTGCGCCGGGGCGGTGGAGGCTGCCGCGGTGCAGCAGATGCTGGGGACGGTCGACCGCGGGGACGTGCTCGCCATCCTGCAGGCGCTTGCGGCGCAGGACGGGTCGGCGCTGGTGGCGCAAATCGACCAGCTCGAAGCGCGTGGCCTGTCGTTCGGCGCCGCGCTGGAAGAACTCGCCGGGATGCTGCAGGCCATCGCGCTGCGGCAAGTGGTCCCGCAGGCCGCCGATGCCGACGAGCCGCAGCACGCCGCGCTGACCGCGCTGGCGGCGCAGCTCAGCCCGGAGCTCGTGCAGCTGGCCTATACCACGGTGCTGCACGGTCGCAACGAACTGTCGCTGGCGCCAGATGACCGCACGGGTTTCACCATGACCTTGTTGCGCCTGCTGGCGTTTTCCCCGCTGCTCGGCGGCGACGTACCGCCGCGCGGACTGGTGTTGCCGCGACCGCAAACGACGGCGCCGACGCCCGCTGAGGCGCGGCTGCCCGCGGCTGTTGTCGGGCAGCCGCCCGTGCCTGCCGGGGAGACGGAAGCAGACACCGTGGCCGTTTCCGCGGTGGCGGTGTCGCTGGCGCAGGCGGACGGCACCCCGCAGCAGCATCGCAACGATGCACCGCCTCGTGCCGACGCCGGCGTCGAGGCGATCGACTGGCCCAGCCTGGTGCAGCGCCTGGTGCTGCCCGTGGGCCTGCCGCGTGCGCTGGCGCAGCAAAGCGAACTCGTCGCCGTGCAGGCAGACGACTGGCTGCTGCGCGTGCCCAACGTGCAGCTCACTCGCGCCGGCGCAGTGGACAAACTCCAGGCGGCGCTGCGCGAGGCACTGAAGCGGGAGGTCAGCCTGCGCGTCGAAACCGGGGACGTCAGCGACAGCGCGGCGCAGCGCGAGGCGCGCGCGCGTGCCCAGGCGCAGGCGCAGGCCGAGGCGGCCATCCAGGCGGACCCTCTGGTGCAGCAGCTCGTGCACGAATTGGGCGCGCAAATCGTCGCCGGCAGCATCAAGCCGGCGCCGCCGTCGGCTTGAACGACAATGTCTGCCGACATACCGTCGGCAATTTCAGGTTTTGCTCAAAGGATTTCTCATGTTCAACAAAGGACAGCTCTCCGGTCTGATGAAACAGGCGCAGCAGATGCAGGACAACCTGCGCCGCATCCAGGAAGAACTCGGCAGCATCGAAGTCGAAGGTCAGTCCGGAGCCGGACTGGTCAAGGTGGTGATGACGTGCAAGTACGCCGTCAAGCGCGTGAGCATCGATCCCAGTCTGGTGGGCGATGATCGGGACATGCTCGAAGATCTGGTGGCCGCAGCGTTCAACGATGCGGTACGTCGCGCCGAGGCGACGACGCAGGAAAAAATGGCCGCGGCAACCGCCGGCATGCCGCTGCCGCCCGGGATGAAACTGCCGTTCTGAATCCCGGGGCACGCTCACCATGCACGAGGCCGCACCCGGCCACGTCCCCGCGCTGGATGCGCTGGTCGAGGCGCTGCGGCAACTGCCCGGCGTCGGGCCGAAATCGGCAGCGCGCATGGCGTACCACCTGCTGGAGCACGACCGCGAAGCGGCATCGCGCATCGCCCGCGCGCTGGACGCCGCGCTCGGTGCCGTGCGGCGCTGCGCGCGCTGCAATACCCTGACCGAAGACGCGGTGTGCAGCATTTGTGCCGACGCGCAGCGCGATGCGCGCCAGCTCTGCGTGGTCGAAGGCCCGGCCGATCTGGCGGCGCTGGAGCAGACGCTGACCTACCGCGGTCTGTATTTCGTGCTGATGGGGCGCATCAGCCCGCTGGACGGGCTGGGGCCGAAGGAAATCGGCCTGGAGCGGCTGATCGAGCGCGCCACAGACGGCGTGGTGCAGGAGGTCATTCTCGCCACCAACTTCACCAACGAAGGCGAGGCCACGGCGCACGTCATTGCCGAGATGCTGCGGCCGCGCGGTCTGCGCGTCACCCGGCTGGCGCGAGGCGTTCCGGCGGGGGCGGAGCTCGAATACGTCGATCTCGGCACCATCGCCCGCGCGCTGGTCGACCGGCGCAGCACGTAAGGCCGCGGCAGTCTCTGCAAGTTCTGCGTGGCTGCAATACAGTGTGACTTTCCCCGCCCAATCCCGCCTTTGCGCGCGGGCGCCATTTTCCGCACCATCATGCAGCGACGCCAATTCATCCAATCCGCAGCGGCATTTGCCATGTCGGGCGGTCTGTTCCTGCCGTTTGCTTCCAACGCCGCCGCGGCGCAGGCCGCAGGCACTGTGGAGGTCTACGCCGGTGCCATCGGGCCCGGGGAGTATCAGGGCGGAGATTTCGCCCAGGCGCGGTTTCACGACCCCCGCGGCATGGCGCAGGACGCGCAGGGCAATGTCTTCGTTGCCGATTACGTCAACAGCGTCGTGCGCAAGTTGGGCACGGATGGGCAGGTCAGCATCGTTGCCGGGCAGGTGGAGCAGCGTGACGCGCGTAACGGCCCGGCGCTGCAGGCGCATTTTTACTCGCCGGAGTGCGTCGCCGTGGCGGCCGATGGCACGCTGTTCGTCACCGACTCGGGCAGCAACACGCTGCGGCGCATCGGCCGCGATGGTCTGGTGAGCACCTGGGCGGGAAAAATCGATGTCGAAGGGTACGCCGATGGCCCCGGTGTGAAGGCGCGGTTCAACCACCCGGTGGGAGTGGCTGTGGCTGCAGATGGCGTGGTGTATGTGGCCGACGCCTACAACTCCACGGTGCGGCGCATCAGCCCGCATGGCGTGGTCAGCACGCTCGCCGGCTCGCCGGGGGCGACCGGCTGGCGTGATGGTCGTGGCGCGCAGGCGCGGTTCAATACGCCCATCGGCGTGGCGCTGGACCGGCGCGGCAATGTCTACGTCAGCGAATATTTCAACAATGTGATCCGTCGCATCACCCCCGACGGAACGGTCAGCACCTTCGCCGGCAAGCCGGGCAGGGGAGGGTTTGCCGACGGCAGTGCCGCCACGGCGTTGTTTCTGCACCCGCAGATGCTGTCGTTCGCGCCCGATGGCAGCCTGATCGTCGCCGACAGCGGGAACAACCGGGTGCGGCGGATCGCCCCCGACGGCACGGTGTCCACCCTGGCGGGTAACGGCCAGGGAGAAACCGTGGTCACCGGCGCCCTACCGGGAGTGTTGCATCAGCCATACGGCGTGCTCGCCCTGGCCGACGGCGGCGTGCTGGTCACCGGGCTGAACGCCATCTTGCGCATCCAGCCGCAGACGTCGCTTGCCGCCTGACCCCGGGGTCAGCCCGCCGTGGGCTGAGCGGCTTCGAACTGCGCCAGATCGACGCGCGGCGCCGGTGTCCAGCCGGGCTGGCGGTGCTCGACGACCACGTTGGTGTAAATCCCGCCGCGCACATACCAGCGCGCGGTCACGCGCAGGAAACGCGGGGCGATCGCCTGCACCAGATCGTCGGCGATGGTGTTGGTCACCTTTTCGTGAAACGCTCCCTCATTGCGGTAACTCCACATGTAGAGCTTGAGGCTTTTGAGTTCGACGCAGAGCTTGTCGGGAATGATGTCGAAGTCGAAGCGGGCAAAGTCCGGTTGGCCCGTCAGCGGGCACAGGCAGGTGAATTCGGGGACCTGCATGTGGATGTGGTAGTCGCGCTCGACCGCCGGATTGGGGAAGGTTTGCAGCGATTTGCTCGGTTGGGTCGTCATACCAGGTTTACGCAGTGGAGGAAGGACGTGGTGCACCGGCGGAGGCGGCCCCTCGCGAGCGCGCACGCTCGCGGGCGGCCTGCAGCACGGCAGCCTTGCGTTCGGCGGCAAGCGCTGCGGCGGCAGGCTCCGCGGCGGCGGCCGGGGTTGGCGCGACGGACGCCGTCTGCCGCTGGCGGTGGCGCGCGTAACGCTGCCGCGCCTGGTCCGCCTGCTCAGCGCTCCAGGCGTCCCAGCCGGTGCGCGCCGCCGCGGCAGGGTCGGGCAAAGCGCTCAGGCGGATGCAGTCGACCGGGCAGACGGGCAGACACAGCGCGCAGCCGGTGCACCAGGTGTCGATGACGGTGTGCATCCGCTTGGCGACTCCGGCAATGGCGTCCACCGGGCAGGACGGAATGCACAGCGTACAGCCGATGCATTGACCGGGGTCGATCACGGCGAGCTGCCGCGGACCTTCCGCGCCGCACTGTGGATCCAGCGGCAGCGCCGGGCGATGCAGCAGCGCGGCCAGACGTTCGACCCCCTGCGCGCCGCCGGGCGGGCAGCGGTTGATCTGTGCCTGACCGTTGGCAATGGCCTGGGCATACGCCGCGCAGTCGGCATAGCCGCAGCGTTTGCACTGGGTTTGTGGCAGCAGTGCATCGATCTGCGCCGCCAACGACGGCGACGCGCCGCAGCCGTCGGCAGTGGGCGCGGCGGGTGCTGACGTGCAGGGGGAGGATGCGGGCAGCGACATGAACAGCGTGGCAGGAGGTCAGCGCGCCGCGTCGCTTTCGGCGGGACTGGAGGAGTCCGCTGGCTGGCTGGAGCCGGCCTGCGGCCGTGTGGTCTTGCGCGACGTACTGCCGACGGCGCCACGCGGGTGCGCAGCGATGAAATCGCGCACCACCGGATAGACCTTTTCGCGCCAGCGACGGCCGGAGAAAATGCCGTAATGCCCCGCCCCCAGGGCGACGTAGTGCTGGCGGCTGGCGGCTGCGATGCCGCTGCACAGGCCGTGCGCCGCTTCGGTTTGACCGGCACCGGAAATGTCGTCGAGCTCGCCCTCGATGGTCAGCAGGGCGGTGCGGCGTATGTCCTGCGGCCGGACCAATTCGCCGCCCACCCGCCACGTGCCGTTGACCAGGGCGAAGTCCTGGAACACGACGCGGATGGTATCGAGGTAGTACGCGGCGTCCATGTCGAGCACGGCGTTGTATTCGTCGTAAAACCGGCGGTGCGCTTCGGCGTCGTCGTTGTCGCCGCGGATCAGATTGAGAAAGTAGTCATAGTGCGACGTCAGGTGACGGTCGGGGTTCATGGCGACGAAGCCCGAATGCTGCAAAAACCCGGGATACACCCGCCGGCCCGCCCCGGGGTAGTTGGCGGGAACGCGGTAGATGACGTTGTTTTCGAACCATTCGTAGCTCTTGTTCATCGCCAGGTTGTTGACCGCGGTGGGCGATTTGCGCGCGTCGATCGGCCCGCCCATCATGATCATGCTGCGCGGCGCGATTTCGCCCGCGCTGGCCATGAGCGAAATGGCGCCGAGCACCGGCACCGTGGGCTGGCACACCGACATCACATGCACGTCCGGGCCGATGGCGGTGATGAATTCGCGGATGTAGGCGACGTAATCGTCGAGGCTGAACACGCCTTTTTCCGTCGGCACCATGCGCGCGTCGGTCCAGTCGGTGATGAACACCTTGTGGTCCTGCAGCATGGTGCGCACGGTGTCGCGCAGCAGCGTGGCGTGGTGGCCCGACAGCGGGGCGACGATCAGCACCGTAGGGTCGTCCTTGAGCTTGCCCAGCAGGCTGACGTCGTCGGAAAAACGCTTGAAGCGCAGCAGGCGGCAAAACGGCTTTTCCATCACCACCCGCTCCTGGACGGCGACGGTCTTGCCCTGGATGGTCACGGCGTTGATGCCGAACTGCGGTTTTTCGTAGTCCTTGATCAACCGGTGCATCAGGTCATAGCTGGCCGAGACACGTTGCGTGATGCTGTTGGGCACCGCCGGCCACACGGGGTTGGCGTAGAACCTGGCGGCGGCCTCGGCAAAGTCGGCCAACGGACGCATCAGCGCGCGCTGGGTTTCAAACAGGTCATACACCATGATCGGCTCCGACTTGGTGATTGTTGCGATGCACAAATTTTAGCCGCCCTGAGTGCTTTGCGCTGTAGGGGGATGCACCGGGGCGGTGTTGAAAATCGACTGACACTCGGTTGTTGGTGCAAATCAGGAATTTTGGTCGCCGTCAAGGCATTGAACAGCAGGGCTCGACGATGTGCTCAAAGAAAATTTGATTTTTTGGGTGAGTTGCAGGATATGTTTTGCTTCGTCTTCCCACGAGTCGCTGCGTGAGACGGACAGTCTTTCAACCAAAATCAGCTTCCCCATCGATCGCAACAGGATGTTGCCGAATTGTGGCAGTGCGTTGATGAATCGTTCTGGAAATGCGGGGATTTTTCCGTTTTCGGGAAGGTACAAATCGACAGATTCGCCGTAAAGGCCGACTTCAGCCTTTGAAAAAGATGACCGTTTCGACTTCTTGCCCAATGCCGCGAAGGATTTGCGGATCAATGCGGCGCTGAGTCCACCAATGGTCGGCAAGGAAAGCAGCATCCATGGCGTGGTGCTGAAATCCTGGGGGAGCACGCCAAGAATGGCGTTGTCGCTACCGTCACTATTGGTACACCAGCAGACGAGAATGTTTTCGGTTTTCTTTTGGTAAATTTGTGAAATGAATGTGTCGTCAGCGGTCGAGGACAAGATATTGGAAATTTCCTTGAACAGCGGCGTCGATGCATCGATCCGGGAAAATCCTTGGCTCGTCAAAAAATTGCCAAGTGGCAAGGCGATTGTGGGATTGGCTTTTTGGGCAGAAAACACGGCGATCAAAATAAAGATCACCACGGCTGCCAGCATGCCGACGATGCCCGCAATCATGTTTTCCGGTTTGCTTGCTTGGCGCGCAGGAGCGCCCTGGGGTTGAGGAAATGATTGGATTGCGCGATGCAAGGCGCGCCGTGTGCGCTTTGATCGGGCGGCTGAATCGTCGTTGCCCCGCCCAAGCCTGGGGCAACGACGTGCGTGCAAGCGCAACACGTCAGCCGCTTGGCCCGAGCGCAGGCGCTGCCACGGGCCGGGAGGGTCGTCTTACTGCAGGACCGTGGCGATCGCCTTGGCGACGTAGTCGATATTGTGCAGATTGATCGCGGCGACGCAGATGCGCCCAGTGGATACACCGTAAATGCCGAATTCGGTGCGCAGACGCTCCATCTGCGCGGGCGACAGGCCGGAGTAGCTGAACATGCCTTTCTGCCGGGTGATGTACGACAGGTCGCCCTTGACCCCGGCGGCGGTGAGTTTGTCCACCAGCGCAGCGCGCATGGCACGGATGCGGTCGCGCATGCCGGCGAGTTCCTGTTCCCACTGCGCGCGCAGCTCGGGCGAGGCGAGGACGGTGGCAACGATCTGCGCGCCATGGGTCGGCGGGTTGGAGTAATTGGTGCGGATCACCCGCTTGAGCTGCGACAGCACGCGAGCGGCTTCCTCCTTGCTGGCGCAGACCACGCTGAGCGCGCCCACGCGTTCGCCGTACAGCGAAAAGCTCTTCGAAAACGAGGTGGCGACGAAAAAGTCCATCCCCGAGGCGAGGAACTGGCGGATGACCGCGCCGTCCTCGGCAATGCCTTCACCAAAACCCTGGTAGGCCATGTCGAGGAAGGGCACGAGGCCACGCGCCTTGAGCGTGGCGATGACCTGTTCCCACTGCGCCGGGCTGAGGTCGTAGCCTGTGGGGTTGTGGCAGCAGGCGTGCAGCACCACGATGGTGCCCGCGGCAGCGGTGCCGAGCGCGGCCAGCATCGCGTCCAGCGCGATCCCGCGTCGCGCGGCGTCGTAATACGGATACGTGCCGACGGTGAAACCGGCGGCCTCGAACAGGGCGCGGTGGTTTTCCCAGCTCGGGTCGGAAATCAGCACCTGCGCGTTCGGGTTCAGGCGCTTGAGGAAATCGGCGCCGACCTTGAGTCCGCCGGTGCCACCCAGGGCCTGCACCGTGGCGACGCGGCCGGAGGTGACGGCTTCGCTGTCAGCGCCGAACACCAGTCCCTGCACCGCCTTGTCATAGGCGGCGATGCCGTCGATCGGCAGGTAGCCGCGCGGCTTGGGGGCCTGCGCCAGCTGCGCCTCCGCGGCTTTGACGCACGCCAGCAGCGGTAGCTTGCCTTCGGCGTCGGTGTACACGCCGATGCCCAGATTGACTTTGTTGGGGTTGGGGTCGGCGGCGAATTGCTCGTTCAGGCCGAGGATGGGGTCGCGCGGGGCCATTTCCACGCGGGAAAAAAGAGACTGGGTCATGGGAGATGGGCGATGCTCAGGCGAAGGGGTGGGGATTGCAGCACAATGCGCACAGCAAAGGTGGCGATTTTACGCCGCCGCGTCAGATCATGGCGCCGCCAGCGCCTGCCTGGCGTCTGCGCCGACCGCCTGTTCCGTCCATGCCCGCACCGCAACCCGTTGTCACGCCCGATCCAGACCGATTCGTCACGTTTCCGGGGTCGCCGTTCCGGCTGTACCAGCCTTATCCGCCTGCCGGCGACCAGCCGGCGGCGATCGCCCAGCTGGTCGAGGGCCTGCAGGACGGCCTGAGTTTCCAGACGCTGCTGGGCGTCACCGGCTCGGGCAAGACCTACACCATGGCCAATGTGATTGCGCGCATGGGCCGCCCGGCAATCGTGTTCGCGCCGAACAAGACGCTGGCGGCGCAGCTCTACAGCGAGTTCCGCGAGTTTTTCCCGAAAAACGCGGTGGAGTATTTCGTCAGCTACTACGATTACTACCAGCCCGAAGCCTACGTGCCGCAGCGCGACCTGTTCATCGAAAAGGACAGCGCGATCAATGAGCACATCGAACAGATGCGGCTGTCGGCGACCAAAAGCCTGCTGGAGCGGCGCGATACGGTGATCGTCGCCACGGTCAGCGCGATCTACGGCATCGGCAACCCGGCGGACTATCACGCCATGATTCTCACGGTGCGCACCGGCGACCGCATTGCGCAGCGCGACATTCTCGCGCAATTGGTGCGCATGCAGTACCAGCGCAACGAGGTGGACTTCACCCGCGGCACGTTCCGCGTGCGCGGCGATTTGATCGACGTGTTCCCCGCCGAGCACGCCGAGCTGGCGGTGCGCATCGAGCTGTTCGACGACGAAATCGAGTCGCTCAGCCTGTTTGATCCCTTGACCGGCGTGGTGCGGCAGAAGATTCCGCGTTTCACCATCTATCCCGGCTCGCATTACGTCACGCCGCGCGAGAACGTGCTGCGCGCGGTGGAGAGCATCAAGCAGGAGCTGCGCGAGCGCGTGCGCGAGCTCACCCAAGCCGGCAAGCTGGTCGAGGCGCAGCGGCTGGAGCAGCGCACCCGCTTCGACCTGGAAATGCTGTCCGAGCTCGGCCACTGCAAGGGCATCGAAAATTACTCGCGGCATCTGTCGGGCGCCGCGCCGGGCGAGCCGCCGCCGACGCTGGTGGACTACCTGCCGCGCGACGCGATCATGTTTCTCGACGAAAGCCATGTGCTCATCGGACAGTTCAACGGCATGTACAACGGCGACCGCGCGCGCAAGCAAACGCTGGTCGATTACGGCTTTCGTCTGCCCAGCGCGTTGGACAACCGGCCGCTGAAGTTTGCCGAGTTCGAGCGCAAGATGCGGCAGGTGATTTTCGTCTCCGCGACCCCGGCGGAGTACGAGGAGCAGCATGCCGCCCAAGTCGTCGAGCAAGTGGTGCGGCCCACCGGCCTGGTCGATCCGCGGCTGGAAGTGCGCCCGGCGTCGACCCAGGTGGACGATCTGCTGGGCGAAATCCGGCTTCGCGTGCAGCGCAACGAGCGGGTGCTGGTGACCACGCTGACCAAGCGCATGGCCGAGCAGCTCACCGACTATCTCAACGAAAACGGCGTGAAGGTGCGCTACCTGCACTCGGACATCGACACGGTGGAGCGGGTGGAAATCCTGCGCGACCTGCGGCTGGGCACCTTTGACGTGCTGGTGGGCATCAACCTGCTGCGCGAGGGGCTGGACATTCCTGAGGTGTCGCTGGTGGCGATCCTCGACGCCGACAAGGAAGGCTTTTTGCGCTCCACGCGCTCGCTGATCCAGACCATCGGCCGCGCCGCGCGCAACGTCAACGGCACGGCGATTCTCTATGCGGACGTCGTCACCGACTCGATGCGCCGGGCGATCGACGAAACCGAGCGCCGCCGCGCCAAACAGATCGCGTTCAACGCCGCGCACGGCATCACCCCGCGGGCGCTGAACAAATCGGTGCGCGACCTGATCGACGGCGTGGTGCAGACCCCGGGCAGGGGCTTGCGCGCCGGCAGCGCGGAGCGTGAAATCGCCGAAGTGCGCGTCGACGATCCGCAGGACGTGGCGCGCGAGATCAAAAAGCTGGAAAAACGCATGATGGAACACGCGCGCAATCTGGAGTTCGAGCAGGCGGCGCGCGTGCGCGACCAGCTTGCTGCCCTGCGGCAGCGGGTGTTCGGTGGCGGCGAGGACCACGACACCGACGCCCAGCAGAGCGCCTGAAGCCGCCCGCCTGGCGGCCGTTTGCCAAGGAGCCGACCATGCCGACCACGCCCCCGATCACCAACCTGCCGCGACGCCGCGCCCTGCGCTGGCTCGGCGCCGGAGTCGGCAGCACCGCACTGGCCGCCTGTGGCGGCGGCGCCGTGCTGGTGTGGGGCGAAACCCCGGCCGCGGCGGCGTCGGGTGTGTTGCCGGTGGATAGCCAGCCTGCGGTCAGGTTCAGCACACGCATCGTGGCCGACGGCCTGTCGCGGCCGTGGGCGCTGATCTTTCTGCCCGACGGGCGCATGCTCGTGACCGAGCGCACCGGGGCGTTGCGCATCGTGACGCCGCAGGGCCAGGCGTCGCCGCCCATCGCCGGAGTGCCCGCGGTGGACGCTCGCGGCCAGGGCGGCCTGCTCGACGTGGCGCTCGACCCGGCCTTCGCCAGCAACCGCACCGTCTACCTCAGCTATGCCGAGGCCGGAAGCGGCCTTGATGCCGGGCGCAACGGTACGGCGGTGGCGCGTGGCGTGCTCTCGGCCGACGGCACGCAACTGAGCGCGGTGCAGGTCATCTTCCGGCAGACGCCCAAAATCGCCAGCACTGCGCACTTCGGCTCGCGCCTGGTGTTCACCCGCGACGGCACGCTGTTCGTCACCCTGGGCGACCGCTACACCGAGCGCGACTCGGCGCAGGACTTGTCCAACACTCTGGGCAAGGTGGTGCGCATCCACACCGACGGCAGTGTGCCGGCGGACAATCCTTTCGTCGGCCGCGCCGGCGTGCGGCCGGAGATCTGGAGCTACGGCCACCGCAACGTGCAGGGCGCGGCCCTGCACCCGGTGACGGGCGAACTGTGGACGCACGAGCACGGCCCGCAGGGCGGCGACGAGGTCAACATCACCCGCGCCGGGCGCAACTACGGCTGGCCGAAAATTTCCTACGGTTGCGAATACGGCGCCCCGGTGGGCCACTGCACCCCGGTGGGCGGCGCCACCAGCGCCCCCGGCATGGAACAGCCGCTGACCTACTGGGTGCCCGTCTCCATCGCCCCCTGCGGCATGGCGTTCTACACCGGCGCGCTGTTCCCCCGGTGGCGCGGCAACCTGTTCGTCGGCGCGCTCGCCGGGCAGGCGCTGTGGCGTCTGCAGCTCGACGGCAACCGCGTGGTGGCGCGCGAAGCCCTGCTCACCGACCTGGGCGAGCGCATCCGCGACGTGCGGCAGGGGCCGGATGGGGCGCTCTATCTCATTTCAGACGGCGCCTCGGCCAAGATTTACCGTCTGCAGCCGGTGTGAGCCGGGCGCTACCATCGGCGCAGACAGGAGCAGAGCATGTCCAGAGCCTACGCATTCGACCCGCCGCACTACACCTACGACGACTACAAATTGTGGGAAGGCCGCTGGGAACTGATCGGCGGCACCGCCTACGCCATGTCGCCCGCGCCTTCGGTTGCGCACCAGGCGGTGAGCAACAAGATCGCATGGATGCTTGAGTCCTTGCTCCAACATTGCCCTGACTGCCGCGCCTTGCTCCCGGTGGACTGGCGCATCAGCGACGACACCGTGGTGCAGCCGGACAATCTCGTGGTCTGCCATCCTGTGGACGGCGCCTACATCACCCGCGCACCGGAACTGGTGTTCGAGATTCTGTCCAAGTCCACCGCGGCCAAGGACGAGCACACCAAGTTCGCCATCTACGAGTCCGAGGGCGTGCGCTACTACGTTCTGGTCAACGTCGAAGACCGCGTTGCCAAGGTGTTTCATCTGCGCGAAGGACGCTACGTCAAGCTCGCCGATGTGGCGGATGAGACCGTCGAGTTCGACCTGGGCAAATGTCACATCGCCTTCGATTTCGGGCGGATCTGGCTACGGTGAACGGAGCGGTCGGGCGACAATAATGCAGGCGCAGGTTGCAGGCGGGAGATGGTTACTAAAATCGAAGTTTGTCTGGTACAGTTTTCTGGAGGGGGATGCTACGGAGCTAGACCTGACCCTGAATGCTGTCCTTGCATGGTCAGCACCACCGGAATGCGTTTGCGTTCCGGCGGGCGGCCGATCTGCTGCAGCCAGGGCAACTCCATGCCCAGCACCTGTCGGTAGAGAAACAACAGCGCATTCAAGGCCTGCCGGTGCGTAGAAGGCGACACCTGCTTGTCGGTGGCCAACATGGTCAGGAAGCCTTCCACATCGGCCTGCCCCATTTCGCGTGGGTGACGAAAACAGCCGCCACTGCGGGCGGCTCACAACACAAACGCCTTGGCCCAGTAGACGTAGACCTTTTCGGTTTGTAGGCTGTAGTGCAGGTAGCGAACCCGTTCGCGCACCTGATCCAGCAGCTTGGCAGACTTGGGAGGGAACCAGTCGGGTTTGTCGGATCTGTTAAACCTGTTTATGCATACAGTATGATGCGCTACAGGACTGATTTCAAACACATTTTGAATTTCATGCAACTTTGTTTAACGGTGGCGGTTATGGGTGTCCGGCGTTTTGCCGTTTAAATCAAAGTTAGAAATCACCATGAACGCCCCTGCCAACTATCTACAGGTTTTAAATCACTTCAAAGCGAAGCCACAGGAGGTACGCGAGTATTTCCCTTCCTTTGAGGAGCTCGTCAAAGGCTATCCTTGGGACGTGTCTGTGTCCTACGTATTTTCCAGGGTCGAAGCTGCAAAACATTCCACCATTTACTGTGGGATTGTGAAACTTCATTGGGCCGAAAGCTCAATGACAAGGGAGATGATCGATAAAGACCATATGTCTCGAGGACGATTTCGTGAGCTTTTCAAAACCGTTTTCGGAAAACCAATTAACAAAGAGTTGCTCGAAAAGTTGTCCGAAGCTGAAGACATACGAGACAGAATTGCGCATGGGAAGAAGTGGAAGGATGTTCAAGCCCGAAAGGCACTGAAGGATATTTTTGACTTCGCCACCGATTTCAACATTTTTGTACAAGATATCGCCGGCTTCAAACCTTTTGGAAGTCTCAAGGGATTCAAAGGTCGAAAAGAATCTCTACCCAAAGAGACTACTCGCTGGGTCTTGCGTGGCATGGGTATACCTGCTAGGGCGGAAGAAAAGTAACATTGTTATTGGGGTCAGGTCTAGCCCGATAGCATTTGCCCCCGCAGTTTCAGAACCAAGTGCACCACTCTGGAATCCTGCCGATCTCACGTCTGGCCATTGCTTGACTCATTGACTTTTTCAATCGGCTGGCGGTAGCGCAGGATCAGGCCGCCAGCGGGTGCGTTGCTCAGGGTGACCTCACCACCGAGCCGCTGGGCGATCTGGCGCGCGATGGACAGGCCCAGGCCGCTGCCTTCGCCCGCCGCGCCGGGCAGGCGCACGAAGGGGGAGAACACGCGCTCGATGTCCTCGGGCGCGATGCCCGGGCCGGTGTCCTGCACCTCGAACACGGCGGCGTTGCCGTCCTGTCGCAGCCGCAGATCGACCCGCCCGCCGCTTGGGGTGTAGCGCACGGCGTTGTCGGTGGCGTTGCGCAGCAGGGTGTAGAGCAGCGCGGGGTCGGTGCGCAGTTGCAGCGCGTCGGCGTGGTCCAGGCCGAGGTCGATGTCGCGGCTTTCGGCCAGCGGCAGCAGGTCGGCGATCACGTCGCGCAGGACGGCAACGGCATCGACCTGCTGCCAGTGCACGGCCTGTCCGCCCTGCGAGCGCGCCAGGCTGAGCAACTGCTCGACCACGGCGCGGGCGCGGCGTAGGCCTTGCTGCAGCGCGCTGACGCGCTCCTGCGCCGCGGGCGGCAGCTGCAGCGGCTTGAGGTTGTCCACCTGCATGCTGAGCACGGCAATCGGCGTGCGCAGTTCGTGCGCGGCGTCGGCGACGAAGCGACGTTGCTGCTCCATCGCCGCCGCCAGCCGCGCCAGCAGACGGTTGATGGAATGCACGAAGGGCAGGATTTCGTGCGGTACGTCGGCTTCGGGCAGGGGCTGCAGGTCGGCTTCGCTGCGCGCGTCCACGCCTTGCGCCAGTTGCCGCAGGGGCCGCAGCGCGCGCCGCACCACCACTGCGGCGAGCAGTGCCAGCAGCGGCACCAGCGCCAGCAGCGGAAACAGCGTGCGCTGGGCGCTGTCGATTGCGGCGTCGCTGCGCAGGTCGGTGCGCTGCGCCACGGCGATGCGGCCGCTCGGGCCCGGCCGCACGAACACCCGCCAGTCGTGGCCGTCGGCGTGCACCACCTGCATGCCGTCGGGCAGGTTGGGCGGCAGGCTCAGCCCCTGCGGGCCGGGTGGCGCGCCCAGACGCTGCACGACGATGCGCGCGTCTTTGTCCACGTCGGCACCGGCCGGGGTGAGGGCGTTGCCCGGCACCTCGCCCCAGCGGTGCACCAGGCTGGCGATCTGGCGTAGCTGCGCGTCCTGCAATTCATACGCTTCTTCGTAGGCGAAAAAGTACGACAGCGCCGCGGTGCCCAGGCCGACGACGACCACGCTGACCGTCATCCACAGCCACAGTCGCCGCAGCAGCGACTGCGCGGCCCAGTGGCGCAGTGCGGCAACGGGCTTCATGGCGCGTCGGGCAAGTCGGCCGGGCTGCCCGGCTCGACCCGCGGCACCAGCCAGCCCACGCCGCGTACGTTTTTGATGACCTCCGGCGCGAGCTTTTTACGCAGGCTGTGGATGAGGAACTCGACCGCGTTGCTCTCGACTTCCTCGTTCCAGCCATAGATGCGATCTTCGAGTTCGCTGCGCGACAGAATCGCCCCGGGACGCAGCAGCAGGGCGTGCAGCAGCGCGTATTCGCGTGCGGTCAGTCGCTGCGTCTGGCCCTGGTAGCGCACCTCGCGTGTCACCGGGTCGAGTTCGAGCACGCCGTTGCTCAGCACCGGCGCAGCCTGTCCGCCCTGGCGGCGGGCGACGGCGCGGATGCGCGCCAGCAGCTCGGCGCTCTCGAACGGTTTGACCAGATAGTCGTCGGCGCCGAGGTCCAGCCCGCGCACCCGGTCTTCCAGCGCGTCGCGCGCGGTGAGGATGAGGATGGGCAGGCGGCTGCCGGCCTGACGCAGCGCCTGCAGCACCGACAGGCCGTCGCGCTTGGGCAGGCCGAGGTCGAGCAGCATCAGCTCGTACTCGCCGCCCTGCGCCGCGGTCAGCGCCGAGGCGCCGTCGAGCACCCAGTCGACGGCGTGCGCGGCGTCGCGCAGCGCCTGGCGGGTGGCGCTGCCGAGCATGTGGTCATCTTCGACGAGAAGAATGCGCATGGGGAGCTCCCGGTCAGGCAGTTGTCGCGGATGTGCTGGCATTGTCGCCTGTGTCATCGTGCAGGCGACCGCGCAGCAGCTTGAACAGCACCGGCATGAGCAGCAGAACCAGCGGCATCTGCACCATCAGCCCGGCGATGATCGCCACGGCCAGCGGCTGCTGCATCGCCGAGCCCTGGCCGAGGGCAAAGGCCAGCGGCAGCAGGGTGAGGATGGCCGCCAGCGTGGTCATCGCAATCGGCCGCAGCCGGTTCTGCCCGGCAGCGATTAGCGCGGCGTCCAGCGGCTGCGCGGGCTGCTGCCGCAGGAGTGTCTGCACCTCGCTGAAGTAAAAAATGGCGACTTCGGTGACGATGCCGACGATCATGGTCATGCCCATCATCGCCGAAATGTTGAGTTCGATGCCCGCGGTCCACAGCCCGATGAACACCGCCGGCAGCGCCAGCAGCGGCATCGCCAGGATGGTGATCGCCACCCGGAAGCGCTCGTACAGGAACAGCAGCAGCAAAAACACCAGCAGCACCGCCGCGACCAGCACCTGCACCAGGCCGTGGAAGGCGATTTGCTGTTGCTTGTACAGCCCGCCGAGCTGCACGTAAACGCCGGGCGGGAAGGCGCCGGGGGCGTCGATCACCCGCTTGACCGCGGCGATGGTCGAGCCCAGATCGCGGCCGCTGATGCGCGCGGTCACCGCGGCCATCGCCTTCAAGTTTTCGCGGTGGATTTCCGGCTGGCCGGTGATGACCCGCAGGCTGGCGACGCGCTGCAGCGTGAACACATGGCCGTCGGGCGCGCGCAGCGGCAGCTGCGCGATCTCGTCGGTGGTCTGGCGCAGGTTGCCGGGCGTCCACAGTCGCACGCCGACCATTTTCGCCCCCTGTTCGATGTGCGTGACCACGCTGCCGCCAACCAGGGTGCGCAGCTGTTGCTCGACTTGCTGCGGGTCCACGCCTTCGAGCGCGGCGCGGGTCGGGTCGATGCGGATGTCCAGCGCGTCACCGGCCGGCTTGATGCCGCTGCGCACATCGACGATGCCGGGAATGCGGGCGATGGCCGCCGCGGTGCGGTGCGCCAGCGCGGCGAGCTGCTGAGGGTTGTCGTCGAAGATTTTGATTTCCACCGGCTGCGGTACGGCGGTGAGGTCGCCGATCAGGTCTTCCATCAGCTGCGCCAGCTCGATCTT
>Ga0067045_1028663_pt1 | contig 29424 bp, 28 predicted proteins | sample TerdegcTABiofilm_FD_59184 | JGI IMG/M metagenome (GOLD analysis project Ga0067045, IMG submission 59184) | Combined Assembly of (Gp0054472, Gp0054536) Wastewater bioreactor microbial communities from Singapore -Terephthalate degrading...
TCTGAAGTGCTTAAAATCATTATGAAAAGGATAAAGCAGATGCTTAGTAAAGAGAAAAAAGTGAATAAAAACCAGCTAAGATTTAGTTTTGCGGAGGATTTATGAAAAATTTTGGGGTATTTCCAGTCAGATATTAAAATATTGACACTTTTCTATTATTTTATTAAATAGTGGCTCTTACTCAGGAGGAATAAGAATGCAGTTCAGATATCTCTTTGCTGCTTTGCTCTTTGTACTGATTTTATCCTGTCTGCCCAATCCGAAACCGGTAGATGAGGAGAGGGACTCTTTCGACAGGTCGTCGATAAAGGAATATATCCTCTCTTCTCCTCCGTCGATTCAGGTCCCAAGTAAAGCAGTCTTTGGGGACCAGATTGCATTTCTCGGATATTCGGTCGACAGGGAGGTAAAACCCGGAACACGTTTCAAGATAAAGTATTATTTCAAGTGTCTCAAACCAATCGACGAGGACTGGCAGATATTCGTACATATGGATTCGTGGGGAGGGTTTGAACAGCGAATTCACGGAGACCATTATCCGGTATTCGGCAAATACCGTACGAGTAACTGGAGGGTAGGGGAGATTGTTGTGGACGAGAGAGAGGTAAAGGTCCCTTCCTCATATTCGGCACAGAAGATAGCTGTATATATCGGATTTTATATGGGTGATACAAGAATGCCCATTTCCAATCCTTCCGAGGTAGAACACGACGGCCAGAACAGACTGAGGGCGGGACTGATTACCGTGAATAAATAATTACTGGTGTCCGTACATTCTTCTGAAAAACCATTCTGCAAAGAAGAGGGCCATAAGGAGTGCGAAAAATATTCCCCTGTTTGTAAGCGGGCTGCTGCTCTTTGTGTGAATCCTCTTTAGTTCCTTCTTCTCCGGTTTGAGATTCTTTATATCTTTTATATCACCGAAATATCTGCCTCCGGAATACTTGGATAATGCCTTAAGGATATCCGGTCTTGGTGCTATTTCCTGCATCTCTATGTCGGATCTCTTCTTGAAAAAGGATATATTGTAGACCTGATTGTTATAGGAGATTCTTGCAGAGTGAAGACCTTCGGGAAGATTCGATATATCGAAGTAAAATTCTCCGTCTGCCTCGATTCTGCCTTTTGTTACTCTCCCGTCTTCTGTCTGCATATAGATTTCGGATTCTGCCCTGATTCCTGAATATCTGCCTCTTAGTTCCTCCGACGGTTTTCTGTTTCTGCCGGCAGAGATTACTATATCTTCCTTGTCGGGTTCTCCGGTGACCCAGAGAAGAAGGTTGTTCATAAGTTTGTTATAGAGATTGAATTCGTCGGGTGTCTTTTCTGAAAATGAGAATCTCCAGAGTTCATCGGTTGTTATCAAAACCGTCTTCCCCTTTTCACATCTGTTAATGAGCAGAACAGGCAGATTCTCCTGTGACTTTGCAGTCATAAGGGTTACAGCGCCGGGCTTAATACTGCTCAGACGGTGTACTCCGTGAAGTTCGGGGAGGTTCTTGAATAACAGATTGTTTTCGTCCTGAGAATCGAGAATCCTTGTTACGGGGTGTGTCTTCCCTTCCAGAGTTAGCTCAGGTCTGTATATAACATTCTCTATTGCATTATAATCGGTACGCGGTACTGCCGGCATACAGTCGTCAAAGAAGGTAATGAAATCTCCAATCAGTCTGTACCAGTTGTTCCCTGTAAAAAATATTAGGGCACCGCCCTTTCGTATGAAACTGTTCAGGTCCGAGAACGTGGAATTGAGCCCGTAAGGTACAAAGCCGAAATCCTGAAAGATGACCACATCGAAACCAAAGAGGCTTTCCCTGATTACGGTGTCGGTCGGAAACGGGATAAGCGAAAGCTCGGAATCGGGGGCATTGACGTCGCTCTCGAGTGTCCGCAGAATAAAAAATGAAATCAGGTCGATATCCGGAGCCTTCTTGAACAGATGCCTCAGGAATCTGACATCATAGGAGACCGAACCTGTTATCTGTAGAATTCTGAGGTTCTCCTTTTTTATCTTTGAGCTGAAAAAATCACTGTTGTTTTCTGTAAATTCTTCACCGCTCTGCGGGGGAGTAAGAACCTCATAGACATTCCTTCCGGTGTTTCTGGGATAGAGGGTAAGCAGAATATCTTTTGATGTGTTGTGTGGTATTTTGTATTTTCCGGAGAATACGGGTACACCGTTTTCCTTAATGGTCAGGGGAACAGATTCGGTTAGTTCCGAATTGTTGGATAACCTGACACTTATTTCGAATTCCTTCCCGATGAAGCCTACCGGGGAGTATGAGAGAATCCTCAGAGAGATATCATTGGTCTTTTTATCTGTCGCCGCGAGAAAGGTGTGAACAGGCACAGAAAGATTTTTTGCGAACCTTTTTATCAAAGACGATGAATCTTCCCTGACATTGAGCAGTAGATTATTATCGGCACCGTCGGATACCAGTATTATGCTGGACAGGTCAGGATGCTTAATTCTGACATTTTCAAGTGAAGTGAGTATATCCGTTGTATCTTCGTTTATAACTCTGATCTCTTCCGGAGAACTGTTCAGGTAGATATTTTTGCTGAAGAGGTAGGTTACTATATTGTGTTCATTTCTGATGTCATCTCTTGCAAGAATGCCTTTTGCAATCTCTCTTGCAGTATCAAGTCTTGATACGGAATCCGACTTGTAATTCATCGACCTTGAAGCATCGATTAAAAGCGCGATTGTATCTTTTTCCAGATAATATGTCGTTTGTACTATTGAGGGCTGAAAGAATATAAAGAGAAAGAAGAGGACTGCAATGATTCTCAGGGAGGCAAGGAATAGTCTGACCCGGTTTGGCAGGTCAGGGAGCAGATTTCTGACGGAATAGACTGTGAGCAGAAGGATAGAGACGGCGATAATAAATGAAACAACGTTGTTTAAGGGCGGATTAAATTCGATGCTGTATGATGTAAGCAGATTATTCATCTTCTTCTCTTTTCCTTGAAGAAGGGATGATGAACCTGGTCATCCTTGTAATCCACGGTGAGGGAATACATTACTATATTGACAGCAGTCCTTATCGAGAGTTCCCTTCTTGTGCTCTCGTCGGTAATTGAATACTTGTAATTACCTAGTTCGTCTCTCTCGAGAGCGCCCAGAAGGTCGTTGTGTGAGTAGAGAAGAACAATTCTGTTTTCATATATTATACCTTCGAAATAATCCTTCTTATTAAGTCTTCCGTAACTTTTTGTAAGCATATAAAAGGTCTTGTATATAACGTTGTTGTTTTCGAGCACAGTAAATTCCGTGCCGGGAATTATCTGGTTTGCAAGTTTTGCTACTGATTTGTAAAATTCATCGGAATTTTCTTCGGAGGAATCGGCAAAGATAAAACCGCCTTTGTTGATGAATCTTTTGAGTCTTGCTATCGATATCGGGGTGAAATCCGGCAGAGCCCTGTCGCCGCTTATTGCAAGAAAGGGGTAGTTGAATATTCCGGTATCAGACGGTTCAACGACTGCGGGCTCCTTCGAACAGGAGATGGATGTTCTTCTGTTTACCTCATACATTATTCTTCTTAGGGCGTTATCTCTCAGATTCCAGTTGCCGTTGTATTTGAGCTTGGCAGCGGTGAATCTGGAATAGTCGAGCAGGGCTGTAATATCCTTCAGAAAGGGAATAGTCAGAAATGCTTTTATGAATTCTCGTCTCTTCATAGTCAGTGGCAACGGATTTATACAAATAAAAGTGTAATTAGGCAAGATATTCCTGTATAAAGAATAACGGAAACCGGTTTTGTGGTTAATTAAATAATCTTTAGTATCTCCGGCAGGTTCAAAATTTCTGTTTGACAAGTTCGGAAAACCGTATTAAAAGCCCCCGATTATGCTGGCTGGTTCTAAAAAATATGGCGTCCTGCGGTTCTTATCATATCTGTTTGTAATTACAGCATTTTCTCTCCCTTTTTTGCCAATATCAGGTGTCAAGTTCTGGAATCTGGATTATCAGCTCTTTCTGATGTTTATGCTCGTTATCCCTTCCCTTCTCTTTCATTATCCGAAGAGTGAATTTCTGCGACCTCTTGTGATGCTTGCCTCTCTTGCTATGTTCGGATTTCTGCAGATGTCCTGTCCACGCATACCGAGGGCACTTGAGTTTATGATTTCTGCCCTTGTCAACCACAGACCCGTCGCAATGTATGCTATAAAAATCGGGGTTTTTATAATAACCGCACTTCTATTTTCAAGATACTACTGCAGCTGGATTTGTCCAAAGGGTATAGTTCAGGAGTATATCTATAGACCTGATTTTAACATAAAAATTTCCGGGAAACTGGATAAAATTCTCAAAAAGCTTAAGTTCGTTCTGCTGATTGCCCTCATAACAGCAACACTCTTCGGAGATTTCAAACTATTTGAACATATTGGTCCCTTCCATGTACTTTTTAATATGGACGGGTCGGTTATAATGATAATCTGGCTAAGCTTATGGCTTATTTTCAGTATATTCATAAGTCGTCCCTATTGCCGTTATTTCTGTCCGGAGGGGGCTCTTCTGGGTATAATCAATAAAATCAGCCTGATTAAAATGGGAGTGGTAAAGAAGTCCGATTGTACAGGCTGCAAGAGGTGTGAAAAGAACTGCCCGGTCGATGCAATATATAAAGATGTAAATAAATGTGAAACAATAGATGATTTGGAGTGTATAATATGCAGGAATTGTGAGAAGTCCTGTGCAAAGGAGTGCATCACATTTGGTTATGGAATCCAAAATAAAAATACTGAATCAAAATAGTCAGGGAGGCTTATTATGAAAAAAATCCTGTTTGCGATTACTTTTATTATTATTGCGTTTGTTGCCGGCGGAAGACTTTTTGCCTGTGAGATAACATTTGAACAGGGTGATAAGGTCAAGGCAGAAGCAAAGAAGGCCAAGGTTACTGCTGTTGTGAAGTGGGAGCATAAGAAGTGTGTACTTGCAGATGATGATGTCAATGTAGACTACAAAGGTGTGAAAAAGATTAAGGAGAGTGGCTGGAAGAAGGAGAAGCCCGGCCTGTTCAAGAATGAGATAGAAGTAGAGCTGACCGAGAAAGAGGGGGAGGTAAGGGTCTGGAGAGAGTGCAGTAAGAAGGGTGTAAGCGAAGGAAAGATTAAAGTTACAGAGTAAAAAATAATATAATATGTTATTAGGCAGGTCTATTTTTCCTGTTATCATTCTTATTTCGGTATTCTCTCTTGTATTCTGGCTCAACTGTAATGACGTCTTTCTGGATATAGATTACCGGGATCCCTGTTTTGAAAAGGATATTCAACCTCTTGTAAAGAGGGATTGTTCAAGCTGCCACGAAAACGGTGAATATAATTTCAGGTTAACCGGCAGTATTTCCGATTATAACACCATTGTTGCATACTGTGATACAAACGAACCCGGGAATAGTCTCTTTCTTTTGTATGCCACCGGTCACAAGAAGCACCCAAGGATATGGAGAGAAGGCTCTAAGGAATATACGGCATTTTATAACTGGGTCTCAAACGGGGCAAGACTCAACTGTCTTGATGAGAATCTCGGGGAGTGTCAGTCAGATGAGGAGTGCAGTGAGATTGCCTGTGTCTGTCCGGATCTGAGTGTGGTTACTGTAAGCAAATGCTTTATTGACGAAGAGGGTAAGGGTCTGTGTGCAAATGACAACAACTGCACTGAATCATTCTTTGGGATATGTTCCGGAACTGTCGAAGATGCCGGGGAGATTACCGATGCCACTTCCGATGTATTGTCATCAGATATATCAACACAGGATTATGGTCCGGATACATCTGCAGATATAGCCATAGTGGATAGTGTTACCGATGCCGGATATGATTACGGAATAACCGATACCGGATTCGATTATGGAACAAATGATACTGGTTATGATTCAGGCATAAGGGATATCGGTGTGGATACCGGATATGATTCGGGGTTTGATGCCGGAGCTGACACAGGTGGCACGACAGTATCCTTTAGCAAACAGATAGTTCCGTTAATTAAGTCTGACTGCAGCAGCTGTCATTATGCAGGCCAGTATGGGGTTAAACTTACAGGTACGACAGCTGATTATCCTGAGGTAATGAGATATGTAGATATTAACGACCCGGAAGCATCTTACGGATTTTTATGGTGGGCGGCAGGAGGAGCGAATCATCCGATTAAATGGCCGAAAGGAAGCACAAAGTATAATCTCTTCCTGAAATGGGTAAAAGAGGGGGCAAAGAACAATTAGATTATGAGTAGGTTCAGGTATTTGCTGTTTTGTATTCTCCTGTTGTGGAGTTTTCCTGCAGTCGCGAGGGAGTGTCCTTCTAAACTGAATGCACATAATTTTGACATTACCGACAATCTCTCTCTGGGTGCAGAGATAAGGATTTTTTATCTCGGTGTGGATGTGGGGGAGAATCTGCCGGTATCGGGAGTAGAGGAGTTTGACAACAACTATTTCGGCGGTCTTAGACTCTCGATGACTTATTATCCTGTAAGTGAACTTTCTGTAGTTGTGGAAGGAGAACTCAGATACAAGAATCCCGGATGGACCGAGAATAACGGTTTTTCAGGAAGGCCCTGGCAGGGGTATGTCGGGTATGATTCGGAACATTTTTTTACAAATGCGGGACTTCAGATATTTCAGTTCGGAACAGCGGCTCTGCTGGACGAGAGATTTATCGGGATTGAAGGAGGCTATAAGGATAAGGATTTCGAAATCTCTCTTTTGTGGGGTGTAACGCACAACTGGTTACTCAGGAGTACCTCAAACTGTCTCTGGATAAAATATACCTCACAGACCGAAGGCTGGAAGACAATATCTTCTGATTTCAGAAATTATATTGCGGGACTTAAGGGCAGTCTCAAGATTTTCAGACCTCATCAATTGCAGATTCTTTACATATATTCTCATCCGTCCTTTGAGGAACTGCAGGGTAATTCGTTTTCTGTATATGCAAAAGGACCTGTTATCAGGAAGAGACTCTCTTATGTGATAGAACCGGTAGTTATTATACCTGCAAAGATTCATAGCAGAGGCAGTGAGATAAATAGCAATGTCTTCGGAATTGTCTCCGAACTCAGGTTACACATACCCGTCTCCGAAAGAGAACCTCTGCTTACTCTCGGGACTGCAACGGTCCTGAATGATGTCGAGGAAAAGGCAATTAATCCTGTTTATGAAAACCTGAGCTGGGGGTTCTTGAAGAGATATTCATTAAGGCAGGGTCATATAGGTGAGATTAAATTCTCGTGGGAGATTCTGCCGTTTTTGAAGCCTTTTGCCAATTATTATATCCAGAGCACGGATTATACGGCACAGAATGCCTCTGATGAACTGGACGCAGGTCTTATTTTTGAATTCAAAAAAGGTCTTATTACACTCAATACCTCTTTTGTTGCACTGAATATGTCGGGTCCGTATGCCCCTTCCTATGGTGCCTATATAGAACTCAGGACAATAATAGGTAAAGAGGAATAGACCACAACCTAATTTGAGTTTAAGGGCGGCAAAGTTATTTTTTCCGGGATCATACTATTTGGGGATTTCTATGTGAAATTTATTTGAATTTTAATTTATATTTGCTATTATATTGCGAACTTGCAGGGCAGAAATAATTATATCTGCCGGGCTGAGGAGGATAAAATGTTAAAAGGCAAGATTCCGCTGGTTATTGGAATTGTACTGGGTTTGTTTGCCGGTCTTATGTCTATGTTTGCCCTGAAGGCAAAGGAGAGGGAGATAAAGAGAGGCTGGAACCTAAGAGAGATAATCGTAGCGGCTCAGGACATAACCGAGGGAACGGCCCTTGAGGTCGATATGCTTGCCAAGAGGTCTGTCCCGGAATTATTTGTAACAAAGAGCACCATCAGGGAGAAGGACCTCGACAGAATAATAGGTCAGACCGTTGTAGTGAATCTCAAGGAGGGAGACCCTCTTATGTGGTTCCACTTTCAGGAGAGTCACGGATTTGAAAAACTATCCAGTATAGTTCAGAAGAGGGGCAGGGCGATTACCGTAAGGGTCAATCAGGAATCGGCAGTCGGAAACTGGATAAGACCAAACGACCATGTGGATATTCTCGGTGCATTCAGAGACCCCTCGAGCAACAACACTATAGTATCGACCCTTCTTCAGAACATACTCGTGCTCGCAACCGGTCGTATTACTCCGGCATCGAATATCAACCTTATACCGGAAAATGAACGGAATTACGGGAATGTAACTTTGCTTGTCCTTCCGGAGGAGGCCGAGATAATCCTGCTTGCACAGGAGATGGGTTCTCTCTATCTCACGCTAAGAAATCCTGACGACCTCTCACAGCAGGCAGAGCGGAAACGAATTACACTTGAGATGGTAATTCAGGGTGACCTGACGAAGGAACTCTCGAAGATCAGGTCCGGAACATTTATTGAGGTGGTAAAGTCCGGAAGATGAGCGGGATAATATTTTTACTTATTTTTGGCTCTGTCTTTTTTCTCTCGCTGGTGGTCTATGATATTATGAGAAGCGGAATGCTTCAGTATCAGGAGAAGTATCTCAACCCCAAGATCGAAGACCTGTCCGATATGTTTCTCTTCATCGACCCCAGACAGATGATGCTGCTGAATCTCTCAATTATGGTTGTGGGCTTCATAATAGGAATCCTCTTTTTCGGATATATTGTTACGGGTATTCTCACCATTCTGGGTTTTTTTACTCCTTCGATTCTCGTAAAATATTATTCTCGTAAGAGGGTAAGAAAGTTCAACGAACAACTCGTGGATGCACTGCAGAATATGTCGAATGCGCTCAAGGCCGGACTCAGTCTTCAGCAGGCTATGGGGACGGTTGCGCAGGATTTTCAACCTCCTATATCTCAGGAATTCGGACTGGCCCTGAAGGAGATTAAACTCGGTGTCTCAGTTGAGGATGCCCTCAAGAATATGGGTGAGAGGGTAAAGTGCGAGGACCTCGACCTCTTTATAACATCGACCAATATTGCAAAGACAATGGGCGGAAATCTCTCCGAGATGTTCGAAAATATTGCAAATACTATAAGGCAGAGATTCAAGATTGAGGGTAGAATTAAGGCTCTGACTGCACAGGGAAAACTGCAGGGGTTCATTATAGGTATTATGCCGATCGTAATCTGGTTTGTTATGGACTGGATGAGGCCGGACCTGATGGAGCCTATGCTCAAGCACTGGTTTGGTTATGCACTTATCTTTGCCATACTTGTTATGGAGGTTATAGGTGCTCTGATTATAAGGAAAATCGTAGATATCGATGTGTAGGTGAATGAGATGACAACAACGATTGTATTGATAATTTCCTCGATAGGGCTTGCGGCCGCTGTTCTGCTGATTGTTATAGGCGTTTACAGAAACTATCTCGAACCTATGATAGAGGAGGCAAAGGAACTCGATGAGGTATCTCCGTCCAAGGGTATAAAGCGGTATATTTTCAACAGGATAATCGGAGTAAACAAGATATTTGTCGGAGATGAATATCTGAAATACCTGCGGAAACGTCTGATAATGGCAGGTGAACCCCGCAATCTGACTGCAGAGGATTTTATCGTGCTGCAGGAACTCTGGGCTGTAGGATTCTTCATAGTCGGTATGCTCTTTTTCATTATGATAAATGTCAGTGTCCTCTGGGCAATAATCTTTCTTCTGGCTGGTGCGCTCTATCCTATTATATGGCTGAGGGATATGGTGGCAAAGAGGCATAGACAGATTACGAGGGCACTGCCGTATAACCTCGACCTTCTGACGCTATCTGTCGAGGCAGGTATGGACTTTCAGGCTGCTGTCAGTAAGGTTGTGGAGAAGGGAATTCAGGGGCCTCTCGTTGATGAGCTGAATTATATGCTCTCTCTTCTCAAGGTGGGCAGGACAAGGGAGGAGGCGCTGAGGATAATGGATGACAGAATAAGTCTGCCGGCAATCACATCATTTGTAAATGCCCTTATTCAGGCAGACAGAATGGGTACCAGTCTGGGCAAGGTCCTGAGGATTCAGTCCGAGACATTGAGGGACCAGAGGGCACAGAGGGCGGAGAAACTGGCACAGGAGGCACCTGTAAAGATGTTGTTTCCGCTGATAGCATTCATCTTTCCCACGGTTTTTATGGTACTCTTCGGACCGATAATCTTTCAATTCTTTTTTGGTGAGGTCTTCTGATGGGATATAAATTAAAGGTGATCAAGGGTTTTGCAAAAGATAAGATAGTCTCTGTCGAGACCAACGAACTGACTATCGGAAGGACAGAGGAGAATCTTCTGGTGGTATTTGACCCCTCTGTCTCGAGAAAGCATTCGGTAATAAAGAAGGAAGGGACGGTATTCAAGATTATTGACAGGGGTTCGAGAAACGGCACACTGCTCAACGGTTCGGCAGTGGTCGAGGAGATACTAAAGGACGGTGATACATTCACTATCGGCAATACCACATTCAGATTCGGTTTTACAGAGAGTCTTTCAGACCAGATTAATCAGGAACATACCCAGATACTCTCTCCGCCTCCGAAGAAATCGAAGGGGAAATCCGGCAATCCTCAGGCCAGATCAGAAATGACGGAGGAACAGCCTGCTTCGAATCCGGCCCCGGTCCTGTCGGAAAAACCGAAAGCGGCGGCTGTGGTGGCAGGAAAGGAAAAAAAGAGGCTTCTGCCAAAGATTCTGATAGCATCCGGCGCTTTTTTTTTGCTGCTTTTGCTCGTTTTTGTGGCAAAACCGGTCATTACAAACAAGGGACCCGGCCTGAAGGATCAGTCATCTATGGTATTTGACCTTTCACCCACATATTTCGACAAGAAGTTCGGATATAAGGAAGCCGATTATCAGTGCCTCAAGGGGTGTCAGTTTGCATTCGAACCAAGCGACAATAAACTCTTTCTGAGTTTTTCCGCATACGGCATTTATAACCACAACGATGTTATGATAGAGATAAACGGAAGTGAGATTGGAGCTGTCCCCGTAACCGGGAAGAATCTTCTGAGGGGAATCAGTGTAATGATACCGAAGGAACTGCTTTCGAAAGATGATAACATTATCGTATTCAGATACAAGGGGAATACCGAGAAGATGAATCCTTGGTATATTACCTTCGTAAAGATAAATCAGGAAGTAATTCCTGAACCGGATATGGACAAGGCAAAGGAACTTGCCGAACTCGGCTACAACAAATACAGGGAGAAAAATATAGAACCCAAGAATCTCTATCTTGCATTAGGTTTTTTTATGCAGGCAAGGGACTATATGGAAAAACTGCCGGTAAAGCCCCAGCTCTATTCCGAAATTCAGGAACAGATAAAGGGTATTAATAAGGAGTTGCAGGCAATATATGATAAACTTATGTTTTCCGTATCCAAGGCAATAAATGACCAGGATTACAAGAAGGCTTATGACCTCCTTAATGATGTTCTAAAGTATTTTCCTGACGCGGATGATATCAGGAATAAGGAGGCAAAACAGATGATTCAGAACATTAGTGAAGGATAAGGGGTTACAGAGATGGTAAAGAGACCGCCCAAAAAAGGAAGTGATGAACTTGAATTTCTGGATGATAACAGTCTTGAAGAAGAGTTCATAGAGGTAGAGGAAGATACATCTTCTGGTGACGACAAGACTGTTCCGAGAGCGAAGATGCCTCAGCCGGTCAAGCCGATTGAACCGCTCAGGGAGATTCCTCAGCAACCTGTCCCGCCGCCGGTCCCCAGAAAGCCTGTATCGGCTCCGCCGCCGGTGATTCAGGAAGAGATGCCGAAGATAAATCCAAGGGAGATGCTTATTTCCTCCCCGACTGCTGACACCCTTATAAGCACTATATCGGAGAACCTCTCGGGTTATAAACTCGTATTTTTTGACGGTCCGAATATGGGAGAGGAGTATTCACTCGACAAGAACATAATTTCTCTTGGCAGAGGTGCCGACAACGATATCGTAATAAAGGATGTCTCTGTTTCAAGAAGACACGCCGAGATTTCCCGTGACCTCGGCCAGGTTATTATTAGGGATCTCGGTTCCGGAAACGGCGTTGTACTCAATGACGAAAGAATAACAGAGAAGGAGCTCTATTCGGGAGATGTAATCAAGCTCGGTAATACAAAAATAAGATTCGTATCAGTTTATGATATCTACACTACTGACCAGGAACAGGCATGGATAGGTGAGAAGGTAGTCCGTCAGAAGGTTCAGGAGGCTGCACCTGAGATTCAGACTTCGCCTGCGGCAAAGATTCCACAGCAGAAACCATATATAGCTGCAAAGGAACAGGAGAAGAAGAAGCCTGTCCTTCTTTATGCCGCTGTCCTGTTTACCCTTTTTGTAGTCCTTCTTGTCTTTGTAAAATTTGTGATACTTGCTCCGGAGGAAGAGGGGACACAGGTCTCAGGCGGTGCCAAAGGACAGGTAGCCGCAAATGACAAGGCAATGGAGGCTCAGAAGCTGCTGGATGAAGGAATAGAAAGCTACAAGAAGAAGGATTTCAAGGCCGCTCAGGAGAAGTTCATTGCTGCACTTTCAATGGACCCGAACAACAGAAGGGCTCAGCAGTACAAGAGCAGGACCGAAGAGGAACTAATAAACAAGAATTACCTGGATTCGGCGAGTGAGTTTATGAACAAGGATTCTCCCAAAGGTGCCTTGGAAGTCGCCAGAAAGATATCCCCGGAGTCGGTATTTTACAACGACGCCCAGACGATAATCAGGACAGCTACTACAAAATACATATCGCAGCTTTATGAGACAGCACAGAAACAGATGGAGGAGAAGAGCTATCAGAATGCATTAGAGTCTGTTGGGGAGATTCTGTCGCTCGACCCGTCTGATTCGAAGGCACAGGATATGAAGGCTCAGATAGAGAAGAATCTGGCTCAATCCCAGAAGAAGGGTTCTTCGGAACCGGTTCAGAAGACGGCAGCGGCTGTAAAGGTAAAGAAGGAGAAGGAACAGCCAGCCGAGGAGGAGGATAGTTCTTCGAAGACCATATCGGCGCCCGGGCCTGTTGCAAACAAGGCAGTTCAGCTGTTTAAGAGTGGTGATGTCAACGGGGCGGTTCAGACGATTGAGTCATCGGATGCGGCTTCAAATCCGAAGGTTCAGAAACTTCTTCAGAACCTGAAGGCATTTGCACAGATATATCCCGAAGGCTCATCAGCCTACAAGGCAAAAAAGGAGACTGCAATTGCCTCTCTTGAAAAATCATATTCTATCGCAAAATCGGTTGCCCCGGGGAAGGACAATAAATATCTGGGTGAAATAGAGAAGATGCTTTCTGATATGTACACGTACAAGGGCATAAAGGACTTCTATAAGGAAGATTATTTCTCTGCGATCGATAATCTGCAGAAGGCACTAAAGATGAATCCCGACAATGAGGCTGCAAAGAAGAAGATGGCAGAGATGGGGAATGTTGCACAGAGGCTCTTTGAGGAAGCATACGTGCTGAAGAACGCAGACCCCGAGGCTGCAAAGAAGAAGTTCAAGGTAATACTCAAGATTGCACCACCGGATTCCGAATTCTATAAGAAGGCTAAGGAATGGCTGACAAAACTCTGAACTACAGGTCGCTCAGCGACAATGAACTCGTAGGGCTCATAAGGGAGAAGGACTACGCCGCCTTCGAGGAGGTGGTGGAGAGATATTCTCCCAAGGCGATGAGACTTGCCATGAAAATCACGAAGAACAGGGAGGATGCACAGGATGTTCTTCAGGAGACTTTTGTAAGTATTTACAAGAATATCGAATCATTCAGGGGCGAGTCGGCCTTTTCGAGCTGGATTTACAGAATCTGTACGAATTTTGCACTTATGAAACTCAGAGGCAGAAAATTTGATAATCAGTCGGATTCCATGGATGAGAATCCCAATATGGATATCGAGCGGCTTGCCGAGCATTCTCATTCTGATAACGACTGGTCTGACAGGGCCGAGAAGCTGCTTTTGAAGAAGGAACTCAGGGAAAAAATTGACGAGGCCATAGACAGGCTGCCCGATGAATACAGGATTGTCTTTCTTATGAAGGATGTGGACGGTATGTCGAACGAGGAGATAGGGAGGGAACTGAATCTGACTATACCGGCGGTCAAGTCCAGACTGCACCGGGCAAGACTCTTTTTGCGGAAAGAGATTTCCAAATATCTTGAGGAGTGAATCCTTTTGGTGTGTTTTTCTATCTAAATATACTGTGAGGTATTGAGATGAGATGTAAAGAGGTTGTAGAACTCCTGTGCGATTATCTGGAAGGTGACCTGCCTGATGACCTCAAAAAAGAGCTTGAGGAACACTTTCATATGTGCAAACCCTGCATTAAGTTTCTGAGGACCTACAGTGCGACCAGTAGGGTATGTCGTCAGGTTGTTGAGGAAAGCCTCGACGATGAGTGTGTCGAAGAGCTCAAAAAATTCCTTAAGACAAAACTATCAACTTGACAAATCTATCTTTTTGTGTGAATAGTTTCAGCCTGTTTTTATTCTATTAACTATTTGGAATAAGGAGCGATTATCTGTGAAAAGGACATTTCAGCCTCACAACAAGAGCAGAAGAAGGACTCATGGATTTCTCTCAAAAATGGCTACGAAGAGCGGACAGGATGTCTTGCGCAGAAGAAGAAGAAAAGGGAGAAAGAGACTAAGCGTAACGAGTTATAAAAAGTGAGATTTTGTTCAGTTGAGGGAAACTTTTCCGTCATGTTTCAGGATTGCGGCAGCAAGGGATATAGAGGCATTAAAGAAGTCTGAGAAGAAGATTAAGGGAAAATATGTCATCATTGTATTCAGAGAAAACAATTTATCCTATGCCCGCCTCCTCGTTGTTGTTTCATCCAGAGTCGGCAATGCTGTAATGAGAAACAGAATAAAAAGAATTATACGGGAGATATTCAGAAAGCAACTCAGAGACATTGCGGGTTATGACCTTATGATAATTGCAAGAACTGTTTCGGCTGATGCCGGATATAGAGAAATCGAAAAAGATATTCTAAGCCGAATCAAATCTTTAGGCGGTGACTGCTGATATGGGAAAAATTGCTGTATTCATAATCAGGCTTTATCAGAGATTTATCTCTCCGTTTCTTCCGCCTTCCTGCAGATTTCAGCCGACCTGTTCCGAGTATTCTGCTCAGGCAATCCTGGAATACGGATTCTTCAAAGGTACACTCCTTGGTATTTACAGGATTTTAAGATGCAATCCGTTCTCCAGAGGCGGATATGACCCGGTGAGGAAATGATGGATTCGAGTGCAGCAAGGACATTTCTGGCGATAGCGCTTTCGATGGCTGTTATTCTGTTGTGGCAGATGTATATGGGCAGCAGGCACCCTCACAGGGCTATGGATGCCGGATATGCTGATGCCGGTATAACGGCTGAAGGCAGTCAGCCTGCAAAGACCGGAGAGGGGAAGCCGGAGGAGAGTAAACCTTCGGATGATAAGTTGCCTAAGGTTTTGGAGTCCGAGACTGAGGTGAAGTTCGAGGAAGAGACTGTTACTCTCTCCAATAATTATTTTGAAGCGGTATTTACAAACAGAGGCGGGACTCTTAAGAGTTTTGAACTCAAAAAATATTATCTCGCCCATATCCCCGACAGGAAGGTCAATCTTGTACCGGAGAACGGATATACTCTCTCGGTCACTCCGGCCAGCAAGGTATATAATTTTTCGGATAAGAACAGATATGATTTCTCGGTTGTATCACTGAATAAGGTAGTATTTGAACATACTCACCCGTCCGGGATTGTCATCAGGAAGGAATTCTCAGTTACCGGTGATTATGAACTGAATCTGAATGTAAATGTAATTAATAGGACGGACAGGGATTTTGTATTTAAGCCTTCGATACTCCTTGCAGACAGTGCGCTGAAGGGCGGCCTAACCAGAAAGGACCTTGACAGCAGTCTTGAAGAGTATTATCACCCGCTCTGTCTGGCAAACGATGCGCTTTTTGATGGGAAGGAACTGAAAAAGGGGAGCATATCTAAATCTCAGGAAGGCAGGATTAACTGGCTTGCCTCTGCATCGCGATATTTTATCTCTGCGGTAATCCCTGTTGACCAGAAGATTACAATGTGCAGATTTGCTTCCGATGAAAATTACAATTATTCTGCCGAACTCGTCTATCCCGAGATGAAGGCTGAGCCGTCAAAGGAGATATCATTTTCATACAGGCTTTATCTGGGTCCCAAAGGGTATTCGATGCTCAAAAAAATCGGCTCGGATCTCGAGAGGGCAGTCGATTTCGGGTGGCTTGCGGTATTGTGTATCCCGCTTCTGTATCTTCTCAACCTGTTTAATTCCTTAGTCCACAACTACGGTATCTCGATTATCCTCCTTACCATTATTATCAAGCTCATATCTATCCCTTTTACACAGAAGTCTATGAAGTCCATGCAGGAACTTCAGAAACTCAAGCCAAAACTGGACGAACTTCAGAAAAAATACAAGGACAACAGGGAGAAACTCAACGAAGAGATGATGAGGCTTTACCGCGAACACGGGGTCTCTCCTTTCGGAGGCTGTCTCCCGATGCTTCTCCAGATGCCTATATGGTTTGCGCTTTACAGGATGCTCTCGAATTCAGTCGAACTGTATCAGGCGGCATTTATCCCGGGCTGGATAAACGACCTCTCATCGAAAGACCCTTATTATATACTTCCGGTCCTTCTGGGGGCAGGTACCTTTTTACAGCAGAAACTGACTCCGACCACTATGGACAGCACTCAGGCAAAGGTTATGCTCTATTTTATGCCCGCATTTCTGACCTTTATTATGATTTCATTACCATCGGGGCTTACACTTTATATCTTTGTAAGCTCTCTTTTGTCTATAGTTCATCAGGTCTATATGAACAGGACAAATCCAAACAATAAAATTCAACCTAAAACTGTACGGGAGGAAGAAAAGTGAATAATTTCTCGAAGAAGACTTTCGAGGGGAAGACCCTTGAAGAGGCAATTGAAAAGGCCGAGAAGGAGCTCAGGCTCCCCAAGGACAGATTCATCTACGATATTATCAGGGAGTCAAATGGTATTCTGGGTTTCGGTCAGAAGGTTGTCATTGAGGTAAGTATGAGGCCGGCCGATATCGAAGATGAGGAACAGGCTGTGTCGGATTATGTCGATACCAAGACTCAGGCAAGGCCTCCGTCAAACGGGAATGTCAGAAAAAGGCTTACGGAGTTTTTCGAGGGATTGCTCGAGAGACTCAACGAGACCGGGAAGATTGAAATCACCGAAGAGGAACGTAAAATAATAGTCAGGGCCGCTCTTGACGAGGGTTCGATCTTTCTTAACAAGAAGGGTCATACGATCGATTCAATCAAATATCTTCTGAACCTTATAGCCATAAGGGAAGGTTCTTCGGGAAAAAGAATCAGTATATTCATTGCCGAAAAACCATCCGATTCGAATGTCGACCTTGTCGAGATGGCCAGAGAGATAAAGGAGAAGGTGGAGAAACACCACAGGACTATAGTTGTCGGCGGAATGGACTCCAAGGCGAGAAAGGTTTTTCACTCGGCAATCGGAAGAGACCCTGATATCACTACATATTCAGATGGTGAAGGCGTGCAGAGGAAGTTATATATAGAAAAAAGGGGGAAAAAGACCAGTCAGTACAACAAAAAGCCATATATAAGGAGAAACAACAGAGGAGGAAAAAGATATGAATAAGAAACTGATTTTTTTGGTAATTCTGCTTATTGCCTCTCTTGCCGCAGTAATTGTATATGCACAGGGCATTCAGGTTCAGCAGATTCCGCAGACCGTAGAGACTGCACCTGTTCAGCCGTCTGTTGGAACGGTTCTCACACAGGTACAGAAACCTCAGCAGACCAGCACTAACTCTCTGGTTTCACTTTCTCCCGATACCTTCGTCTCCGTTAAGGACCACGGAGATTCGCAGACCGTAATGATTTATAAGGTCGATGATCAGGGAAAGGTAAGACTGACACACAAGGCCAAATTCTTCTACTGATATTCTGCCCTGTCAGTTCTTATGAATGAATACAAACGATGTTATCATAGCGCCGGCCTCGTCAGCAGGGACAGGTGCAATATCTGTATTCAGAATCTCGGGTAAAAATTTAAAAGAGTTACTCTCCGGTTTACTCCCGCTTGAGGATACAGAGCCGCGAAGGATAAGAAAATTTCTCCTGAAGGATCTGTCAGGCAGGATAATTGATGAGATTACATTCATAAGATATGTTGCACCCGCATCATATACCGGAGAGGATATGGTCGAGATATTCTCCCATGGCGGAACGGCAAATACCAGAAGAATACTTGAATTTTTTGCATCGAGGGGACTGAGGATTGCAGAGCCCGGTGAATTTACGTTCAGGGCCCTTCTAAACGGCAAATTGTCTCTTACAAAGGCAGAATCAATAGACAAAATATGTAAATCGGAGAATATCGCCGAACTTGATTCGGCACTCGAAGGTTATACAGGAAAGACAGACGAGGAATTCGAAGACCTTTACAGAAGATTTACCGACTTATATGGTGATATTATTGCCGAGGCAGAATTCAGTGAGGATGAGACAGATATTTCAAGGTTCAGAGTCCGGATCGAGGAACTTGCAAAGAGGGTAGAGGAACTCGTAAATACCTACGAGAGGCTGAGTATGCTTTACGAGGGGGCGGATATAGTAATCGCCGGAAAGACGAATGTAGGCAAATCCTCGCTCTTCAACCGGCTGGTGGGAGAAGAGAGGTCAATTGTTACTGAGATCGAAGGTACTACCAGAGATGTTGTAGACAAGAAGGTCTATTTCGGCAATATAGCTTTGAGATTTGCAGATACGGCAGGGCTGAGGGAGTCGGGTGATGTGGTCGAGTTGCTGGGTCAGAAGAAGACGCATGAGGAGATAAAAAAGGCGGCACTGATTCTGTATATGACAGATGTCGAGAAGACCCTTGATGAGGCGGATAAAAGGATTATAAGTGAATACAGAGACAGGATAATTCTGGTTGTAAACAAGATTGACCTGTCCGAATCGTTTATCCTTGAGGGGTATGACAGGGTTTTTTACATAAGTGCCAAATATGACAGGGGAACAGAAGACCTCAAACGTGGCATAAGGGATTATATTCTCTCCTTAGCGGACCTGAACTCAAAATCTGTTCTTTTCAGCAGAAGACAGTATAACCTGTTCGTTAATATCAGAACTGCTCTTCTGAAGGCTCTGAAAATAATAGATGAAAGAGGGGTGCTCGATATAATTATTTCTGAACTGAGTGAGGCGAAGAGGTCTTTTGAAAGCCTTACAGGCAACAGTATGGATGAGGATATTTATTCAGGTATCTTTTCCAGATTCTGCATAGGGAAATAGGTCATTCTCTATTAAGAACAAATTCTGCAAGTATGGAATATCTGGGGCCGTTCGGGAGCAGGTCACTTCTGAAAAGGATTATACGGTCGGCTGTAAAACTGCAGATCTCCTCCGATGAGAGTTCTTTAAGGGTCTTTCCGTCAGCCCTTATATGCCGGTCCCTTATTCTTGCAATGGTAATATGTGCCCTGAACTCCCTCTCTTCTCTTTCAAATCCCAGATATTCAGCCTCATCTTCAATGCTTTTTGCAATTCCTATCATCTCTTCCCTGCCGTCTTGTAATCCCGCCCATAGTATTCTGGGTCTTTTCTCGTCGGGGAAGAAACCTATTCCTGATATCTTTGCAGAAAAAGAATCGTGCTGCCTTGATATGGTATTGAGAAGATTTTTTATGTCTTCGATCTTTTCCGGAGATATCTCACCCAGAAATTTAAGTGTAAAATGAAGATTCTGCGGTTTTGTCCAGTTTATATCCCCTCTGATGACCCTTTTTAATTTTTCAGTAAAACCGGCAAGTTGTTTCTTTGCATTTTCATCAGGTTCGATTGCAATAAATGTCCGTATGAATTCTGTCATATTTACATACAGAATTTCTGGATGATCGCCCTGTAAAATTCGATGGCTTTGTTTAGTCTTGTGAGGCTGTTGTATTCATCGGGCTGATATATTCCTTCCTCCAGTGAGCCTGAACCAAAGATAATTGATTCAATTCTCGCCTGATTGTATATAAGTGCCTCCGACAGAAATGGTGCTGTTGTGAGAACGGGCTCCTGATTGATGTCGCGAAGGGCATTCATCGAAAGTGTAATGATATCTGAAGTCCTGCTGACCATCATCGGCTGTGCATTGAATTCCAGCTCGGCTTCGCATTCGATACCTGTAAAGAGTCTTCCTATCTCTTCAATGGTCTTTTCAAGCCATCTCAGCAGGATATTGTGGTCGTTGTCCGGAAGTAGCCTGACGTCGAAGGCAACTGTGAGTTTATCTGCGATCATATGTACGAGTCCGAGGTTATAGACGATTTCGGGGGGGTAGAAGTCCGGATTTGACTGAGGCGAGAGCTGTGATACGGCATTCCTGAATGAGTTATATATGTACAGCACTGCATTAAGAAGGTTATTGAGTGATGAACCGGCGATTATTCTTGTAATCTGTTCTATCTGGATGTCCTTCTGACTGAGTTTGTTTGCGGTATCGAGTGAGCCGAGGATATCTATACTGCATCTGTCAGGGACCTTGTTTATATGGTCGCCGCCGTATATGGATACTATGTCTATATTATCCGATATCCTGTTGTTGTCCGAGATAATTCTGAGCGCCTTTTCTATCGCATTCTCTCCGAGTGACGGGACGGAGGAGTGAGCGGGTTTGCCGTTTACCATCAGTCTGAAGAGGCTTTTACCTGCCTTTGGGTCTCTGCCGACTGTATCTTTTAGCATAAAATTAAAGCCTATATATCCTTTTGCGCTGTAGTTTATTCTGAGTTTTGTAGGTCCTCCGACTATACCGAACCGCGGTTTTACGATTTTGCTATCAGTGAATGTCTTTGCTCCGACGAGTCCGTAATGTTCTCCGCTTGTGGCAAGGATATAGAAGGGCTTTCTGAATTTCTTGTTTGAGATTGAACGCGCTGCCTCTACCATACAAAGCCAGTCCAGTTTGCCCGAAGATGTGCCTAATCCGTAAATATTATCTCCCTTTATGACCATATTATAGGGGTCGTAATCGGTTATCTTCCAGAGATACGGGTCTCCGGGTTCCACCGTCTCTATTGAGGAGGAGAGAAGCAGTCCTCCGTCGAAGTCGGGTCCAAACTTGGCGAGCACATTGTGATTCTGAACGCCTCTTACTTCGAACTGCTGTGTCTTGATTGTCGCGCCCATCCCCTGAAGTATTTTATAGATGAGCTCTACAATCTCAGATGTCCCGTAGTCGGGAGTAGAATTTGTCGCGATAAGCTCCTTTGCCTCTAATAAAAGATTGGTATTCATAAGGAATCTCTATTCATTATTTATTCTCTCAAAGAACCTCACAAAGTTGAGATATAGTATATCTTTAATTTCCTCTTCTGTCCAATTTTCTGACCTGAGTTTCCTGATTATTGCTGAAATATCTTTCAGACCTTTTATATCAGAGGGCGTTTTGATATGTCCGTCGAAGTCTGAGCCTATAGCAATGGATTTGACACCCGCAATTTTGCGGATATATGCAATATGTTTGTATATGTCATCAACAGAGCTCTCGCTTTTGCAGCTCAGGTGAGGCGAGTGAAAATTGATCCCGATAATGCCGCCTCCCTTTGCTATTTTCTTTATCTGCTCATCGGTAAGATTGCGGTCGCTTTTGCAGATACTTCTTGCATTTGAATGTGATGCATAAACCGGTGCCTCCGAGGTAAATAATATATCTTCTATGGTTTTGTCAGATGCGTGTGATACGTCAATCATAATCTTATGCTTATTGAGCAGTCTGACAATCTCTTTTCCCTTATCCGATAAACCGGTGTCATTTTTGGTATTATGTGCACAGGCTAGGGAGTTGTCTCTGCTCCATGTCAGGGAGACGGCCTTAATTCCCAGTTCATTGATTGATTCAATATTTTTGATATCTTCCAGAGGTTCCCCGCCCTCCAGCGTCATTATCAGACCGACCTTTTTCTCACTGATAACCTTGTCAATATCTGACTTCCCTCTGACGATAATTATGTTATTACTTCCCTTTATCTTTGCATCCAGACAGGCCTTGAGTTCTTTAGTGTACTGAAGCGCTTTCTCCGGGCCGTTTATGCTTCTCGGAATCCAGATGGCGGTTGAGAGGAGCAGTACCCCCTTTTCGTTCAGAAAATCAACCTCGATATTATCGGATTTTATCTTTTGGCAATAAACCGATATTGTATCGATATGTGTAAGGGCAACGGGTATCTCTTTTGCATTCAGATCTGATATACAGATAATAAGCAGGAGAAAGATGGCCGGATTAAACTTCTGGTATCGTATCAGTCTGGATATATTCTGCAGATATGGTCTGAAAAGACTGTTCATATAAAGAATCCGGTATATAGTTTCCTGCTATCTGTTTTTAGGCAGCCGGAATTACAGTTTAAGTAACATATCATTTTTTTTACCAAAACATAGTGAAATCTTTTATTGTTCTTTATTTGTGCCGGTTATTCTATCTTATTGAGAACAGGTCAATCTGCATTTGCTGTACCTTACTTTCTTATGCTTGGTTAGCTGGTTTCTGTTATTGCAAAAGGTAAACGGATTGTAATCTGTTTTTACTTTTGTGATTGACATAGAATAAATGCCGTTGTTTAATCAGAACGCACTTTATTTTCTGCGGAGAATAATATGTCTTGTAAGGCTAGACTCTTGTTAGGGATTACCGGGTCGGTTGCAGTTTATAAGGTCTGTGAACTTATCAGACTTTTCAGAAAAGAGGATATCGAAATCATTCCGGTTATGACCCCCGATTCAAAGAGATTTATCTCGCCGCTTCTTATTGAGTCCCTTGCCCAGAACAGGGTCTATTCTGATATGTTCGATGAATCGGGCGGGGCATTCTATCATATTATGCTGTCCAGAGGGGTAAACCTGATTCTGATAGCACCTGCTACTGCCAATACTATTGCAAAGATTGCATCCGGAATGGCTGATAATCTTCTTACATCTGCGGTCCTTGCATCCGAAGCTCCCGTTCTGATTGCCCCTGCGATGAATGTAAAGATGTTCGAAAACAGGATTACTCAGCAAAATATCGACAGGCTTTCCGGACTCAAAAGGTTCTCTTTCATAATGCCGGAGAGCGGAGAGCTTGCCTGCGGTGATGTGGGGGCCGGAAGACTTGCAGATATTCAGGATATATTCGATGCATCAATGCCGTATCTGCTGGATAATAAGTTGCTGTCAGGAAAGAAGGTCCTTGTTTCAGCCGGTCCTACCCGAGAGTTTATGGACCCTGTGAGGTTTCTGAGTAATCCCTCAAGCGGCAAGATGGGTTATGAACTCGCCCGTGTGGCCCGCTGGCTCGGAGCGGAAGTTACCCTCGTTACAGGTCCGGTAAGTATAAAACCACCCTATGGAGTAAGAGTAATAAATGTTGTGAGTGCCGAAGAAATGAAAACGGCCATTTTAAATGCAAAAGGCAGATATGATTTACTGGTAATGAATGCCGCTGTATCTGACTGGAGATTTGACAAAAGACATACACAGAAGATAAAACGAAATGGCTCTTCCTTAAGTCTTCTGTTCAGGGAGAATCCCGATATAATCAGCCTTGCCTCAAAGAGCAGAAAATTCGGATTTATAGTAGGCTTTGCGGCCGAGACGGAGAATCTGAATGATAACGCTGCAGATAAGATGAAAAGGAAGAATATCGATGCCATCGTAGTTAATGATATCTCGAGAGGCGATATCGGTTTCGGGCAGGACTATAACGAGGGAAGGATTCTTTTCAGGGATAAGACAGTTGTCAATATCGAAAAATCCGGCAAGAGGGATATGGCGTTGAGGTTATTTTCAGAGATAGCAAAGAGGCAGAAATGGGTGAAGACATAAGGGAAGAACTTCTGGAAATAATCATTAATCTGAAAGAATATCTGAAATACCAGCAAAGTCTCGGCGCCTTTGCCTACGGGAGCGATCTGAGTGAAGAGATGCTGCTTGAGATCGAGAAAATGAAAAAAATCGAAAAGATAACGAGTGCTGTAACAACCGGTAAAGTTCAGGAGAGCAGTAAATCTTATTCCGCAATGAGCCTTTTCGAAAAGAACGGGCCCGAAAGGGAGGATATAAAGGAAAATCAGGTTAAGAAAGCGGCGGCAGACACAGAAGAGAAGAGCAGACTTCTGAAATTGCTTGCGGATGAGATAGGTCAGGACTGCAAAAGGTGTGAGCTTGCGGGGCAGGGGCGGAATAAAGTGGTATTCGGCGAAGGCAATGTGGATGCAAAAATAATGTTTGTAGGAGAAGGTCCGGGTGAAGACGAGGATATTCAGGGTCTGCCGTTTGTCGGGAGGGCAGGACAGCTTCTTACAAGGATAATAAAGGCAATGGGGCTTCAGAGGTCTGATGTATATATCGCAAACGTAGTCAAATGCAGACCACCTCAGAACAGAACCCCGCTTGATAAAGAGATGGATATCTGCGGGCTTTTTCTCAGAAGACAGATCAGAATCATTATGCCTGATGTGATAATTGCGCTCGGAGGAACAGCCGTATCATATCTGCTCGGTGATTATAAGATAAAGATTGGTCAGGTAAGGACACGTGAACTCGAATACAGGGATAACGATATAGTAATTCCTATGGTTGCGACATTTCATCCGTCCTATGTCCTGAGGAAAGGGGAGAGCCCGGAGGTAAAAAAGGAGGTCTGGAAGGATATTTCGGTTGCAATGAAGATAGTAGGTATGGAGGTAAAGAAATAGTCTATGAGAAAATTCTTGTTTTTCCTCTTTCTCTTTTCACTGGTTCTCTCTGAAGGACTTTCGGCTTCGGATATTCTGATAGCGGAGATAAATTCTTCCATCAATCCGGCAACGGTAGATTTTATAAATGATGCAATAAAAGAGGGAACGTTGAAGAAATCCCGACTGATACTTATTCTTCTGGATACACCCGGAGGTCTCGTCAGTTCCACACGCGAGATCGTAAAGAGTATAATGTCGAGCGATGTGCCGGTAGTCGTATATGTCTATCCTGACGGTGCAAGAGCGGGGTCGGCGGGTGTTTTTATAACTATGTCGGCTCATATAGCGGCAATGTCTCCGGGTACGAATATCGGAGCGGCTCATCCCGTTGAGGCCGGTGGTCAGGACGTGGACAAGAAGGGCGGCAAGGACCTCAGAAAGAAGATTGAGAATGATACAATAGCATTTATTGAATCCATAGCAGAGAAGAGAAACCGCAACAAGGACTGGGCTATTCAGGCGGTCCGGGATTCCGTATCAGTTACAGCAGGTAAGGCACTTGAAGAGAAGGTAATTGACGTTGTTGCCAAGGATATTGATGAACTCTTAAAAACTATACACGGGAAGGAAGTTGAGACGGTCTCCGGCAAAAAGATTATTAATACCGAAGGGGCAACCCGGACGTTTTTCAGGATGAATATAAGGCAGAAGATTACAAATCTCTTTGCAGACCCAAATATCAGTTATATTCTTATGATGATAGGTATCGCCGGCATTATGATGGAACTTTACCATCCCGGTGTTATTTTCCCGGGTGTTATCGGCGGCATATCCCTTATTCTGGCTTTTGTCTCATTTCAGGTAATACCTATCAATTACGGCGCCCTTTTACTTATTTTGCTCGGAGTTATATTGATTATCGCGGAGCTTTATGTTACAAGCTATGGGATACTCAGCATAGGAGCAGCAGTCTCTATACTGATAGGCTCGCTTTTGCTGGTTAACAAACTTGACCCGAGGTTTCTGTTTGAACCGGGCTACGGAGTGGACAGGAGTATGATATATCTGACGACGCTTGTTATTGTCGGATTTTTTGCACTCGTCGGTTTTCTGATTGTAAAATCGAGGGTAAAGAGGTCTGTTGTCGGACCTGAGGGGCTTGTCGGAAAGACCTGTGAAGTTACAGAAGATATTTCTCCGCATAAGACCGGGAAGGTCTTTGTTGCCGGTGAATACTGGTTTGCCGATTCTGACGAGAATATCGGAAAGGGTGAGACAGTGGAAATAGTAGGCGTCGAAAATTTACGTTTAAAGGTAAAGAAGAAAAACAATTAAAAGGAGGTTTTTATGGGAAGCACAATAGTACCGGTTGTAATTGTAGTATTTCTGATTCTCTCGGGCATCAAGATTCTGAATGAGTACGAAAGAGGTGTTGTTCTGAGACTCGGAAAATATACAGGTTCTATCAAGGGACCCGGCATTATCTGGATAATACCATTTGTGGATAAGATGATAAAGGTCGACCTGCGACTCATTGCAGATGATGTTCCCCCTCAGGATATTATTACTAAGGACAACGTGTCTATAAAGGTAAATGCGGTCGTATATTACAGGGTAATGCAGCCGGAGAAGGCGATACTCGAGGTCTATAACTATCTCTATGCCACGAGTCAGCTGGCACAGACCACCCTGAGGTCTGTCCTCGGTCAGTCCGAACTGGACGAACTCCTTGCCCACAGGGAGAAGATCAATACACATCTTCAGGAGATTCTGGATAAGGATACCGACAACTGGGGTATTAAGGTGAGCAAGGTAGAGGTCAAGCATATAGACCTGCCGCAGGAGATGCAGAGGGCTATGGCAAAGCAGGCAGAGGCGGAGAGAGAGAGGAGGGCAAAGATTATAGCGGCAGACGGGGAATTCCAGGCAGCAGAGAAGCTTGCACAGGCGGCAAGGATAATCTCAGAATCTCCGGGCGCCCTTCAGCTGAGATTCCTGCAGACTATGAGAGAGGTCTCCACAGAACATAACACAACAACGATTCTGCCTCTCCCGATAGAACTGTTTAAGCCGTTTTTTGGTAACAAGTCATAACCAAGAGAGGGGTATTGCAATGAAAACTCTTTTTTTTACTTTAATTATTTTCGTTTCAGCTATTAGTTTAGTTTATGCGACAGAGTGTAGATGTGGAGATCCCGGTGTCACTCTGACTGTTGTAAAGGGATGCGAGGGCTGGACCGATGCAACAGAGTGTACGGGCTGGGCATCAGTTGCTCACGAAAACGGAAAGAGCGAGAATGACCTTTTCCCTGACAAGACACAACTTACTGCATTTGATTGCACGATTCAGATAAACTGCCCTTCCGACAATACGAATGATGGAGGTAAAACCACAACAGAGGAGAAGAAGAGTAGCGATACTGGTTTCTGTTCCATTCTGCTTTTAGAATAATCCTGATTCAGGCCAAGTAAACATTGACCTTTTGACATCCGGTGGGATGATACCGGCAATCTCCGGGTCATCATTGTAAGCAATTTTACCCTATATAAGGGTCGAGTGGATTACTGCTCCTTTTTTCGAAAATATATTACAGGTTTTTTGCAGGTAACTGTTGATTGATATTTTTGATTTGAATGACGGCATTTGTTACTACGATAAGGATTTAAAACTTTATGTAGGTATATTTGTTTGACGGATCGGATTCTGTCGTCTTCAATCTTATATAGAAAGCATACTATTAACAAAGCGACTAATAGATGTTTTTTGCTCAGTCAACACTCGACTGTGACTCTAAAGAACAAATCAGGAATAAGCTCCGGAAATTTCCCGGCAGAGGAGAATATGGGATATAAAGTGTATTAAGCAGGAAAGTCCTGAACTACTTGTTCTCCATTGTTACCTTTATGTTTGCCTTGTTCGGGTTTGTAAGTATATCTGCAATACTTTTGTCGCCCTGTAATGTATATCTGAAAAACGCAGTAAGCTGGCCGGCTGTGTATATCCTCATATTTTTCCTGTCAGGTCCTGCTTTGCAGGAAGTACATACCATTCCGCAGTTTGGGGTAGAGTCGTTCAGCATATCCATATGTCCGTAATCAACCGCAACCGAATGATATGCCGGGGATGAACTTGCGTTGTAGAACTGTACATGATTGTCCCCTTCCGGAGCACAGGCCGGATTGAGTCCGGAGCCTTCCGGTCCCAGCCCTGTTCCGATTATCAGTGATGAGACATTCAGGTTGAACGGTTTATCGGCTATTCTCATCTCGCCTCCTAAAGGTCCTCCTGTCCCGTCAACCGGGTCGACACCTGCCATAGCCTTTGTCCAGCTTGAATCCTTCAGCATTATGGTCCATATTACCTTGCCGCCCCTCGAATGTCCTGAAAGACCCATTATATCCATTCTGGCAGTAACACCGGATATTGTGTTGAGGTTGGTCTTTAACCAGTTGTAGAACTGTATGGCTGTATCCGCCTCTTCAGGGGTTTTTGGTTTACCGATGGGAATTCCGTCTGCTTTATACATTTGCGGAGCAACTACTACAAATCCGTGAGATGCTAAGTGTTCCAGCATATCGCTGTAAAAGTTATTATCGACGAGAAAGCCGTGCTGGAAGATAACAACTGCAAATTCATTATAACCCTGAGGTACGTATACCGATGCGTCAACTGTTGCACCGTTCTGCCCTTTGGTTATTGAAATCTTTTTGACTGTCAGTTTCCCTTTTGAATACGGGTCTGAGTCACTAATAAATATTCCGCCGCTCCCTCCTGTATCCGTTACTCCTGTATCTGTGCCGGTATCTTTCGAGATATCTGTCAGTTCATTGTCGGAAAAAGCTACATCCTGAACGTCTGTTCCTGCATCTTCAATAGGTATATCGTTTGTATTAGTATCAGTGGCCGTGTCGCTGACCATATTATCAGTAATTTCGGTAGTATCGGCCGTATTTGTGTCATTACCGGTTATATCCGTAATGCTGTCTTTAATCTCTTCCTTATCCGGAAGACCGTTTGTATCGGCTGTTTGGATATCACGGGTCTCTTCCGTGTCAGAATGAGTATCAGCGATTTCTTCCTGCGGAGCAGTCTCCGAACAGGATAAGGCAATAAAACCTGTTAATGTAAGCATAAGCAGAAAGAAAATCCTTTGCATCTTTTACCTCCTATAAAGAAAGTGAGACTAAGTTTTAATTTTTTTGAGGCATTTGTAAAGTAAAAAAAAGCTAAGTAGTGATAATGAGCTGACATAAATGTCCTGATAATAAAAAGACCGGATGCTATCAGTTTCTTTTCAAAAGGCTATGTGCTAAAAAAAAGATTGACAGAGGGTCATAAGTTGTATAAAAGTTTTGACCAGTTTTTTGGTTGTTTTGTATTTTGCCCTGTTTGGGCAGAGATTTTGTAACCTTATTACAAGGAGGAAGAAGAGATGAAGAAGACGTTATTGGTAACTCTGCTGTTGGCGGCACTTGCATTTGTGTTTGCCGGCTGCGACGCCGAAGATTTGCTGTCGGATGTAAGTATTAAGAAGGACACCGGCACAAAGACAGACGGCGGAACTGAGTGTTCCTGTGAAGGGAAGGCCTGCGGTGAAGATGATGGCTGTGGCGGCAAGTGCACAGCATGTGCAAATGCCAACGAGACCTGCAACCAGACCACATGGAAGTGCGAAAGTGGTTGTACACCGAACTGCACCGGCAAGTTCTGCGGTGA
>Ga0067045_1003120_pt1 | contig 29410 bp, 27 predicted proteins | sample TerdegcTABiofilm_FD_59184 | JGI IMG/M metagenome (GOLD analysis project Ga0067045, IMG submission 59184) | Combined Assembly of (Gp0054472, Gp0054536) Wastewater bioreactor microbial communities from Singapore -Terephthalate degrading...
GGCTCGCCCAGTCCCTGCTGGGCGACCCGCCGGTGCTGATCCTCGACGAACCCATGTCGGGCCTCGACCCGAACCAGAAGCAGGAGATCGTCGATCTGATCCGGTTCATGGCCGCCGACAAGTGCTTCATCCTCTCCACCCACGTCATGGAGGAGCTGGAGACGATCTGCAACCGGGCGATCCTGATCAGCAGGGGGAAGATCGTGGCGGACTCCACGCCGCAGGACTTCAAGGAAAAGGGCCACGGGAAGATCGACGCCTTCTTCCGCAGAGTGACCAACGGGACCTGACATGCAGACCGTACGGGCCATCCTCAAGCGCGAGTTCCGGAGCACCTTCACGACTTCGATGGGGTACGTGATCCTCGTGGTGTTCCTCGTCCTTGCGGGGTTCCTCACCATCAAGGGACGGTTCTTCGAGATGCGGCAGGCGGACCTCCGGGTCTTCTTCGACAACCTTCCCCTGCTCTACCTCTTCTTCGTCCCCGCCGCCGGGATGCGGCTCTGGGCCGAGGAGCGCAAGGCGGGCACCATCGAGTTCCTGTTCACGCAGCCCGTGACGGTCGCCCAGGCGGTGATCGGCAAGTTCCTGGCCGCCTGGCTTTTCGTGGCCGTCGCCCTTCTGCTCACGGCGCCCCTCGTGATCGCCGTCGCCTGGCTCGGAAATCCCGACCCCTTCGTGATCGCAACGGGCTACCTGGGCGCCTTCCTGTTGGGCGGCGCCTACCTGGCCGTCAGCATCTTCTGCTCCGCGCTCACGCGCAGCCAGATCGTGAGCTTCGTGCTCTCCATCGGGATGATCGGCCTGATGACCTACACCGATTCGCCGGCCGTCTTGAGCTGGCTCGCCGGCATCGTGCCCCCGTACCTGATCGACGCCCTCGCCGACATGAGCTTCACCGGGCACTTCGAGTCCATGCGGCGCGGCGTGCTCGAGTTCCGCGATCTGTCGTTCTACGGGATCCTCATCGCGGCGCTGATCTCCGTCACCTGCCTGGTCGTCGATAACCGAAGGGAGTCATGCTGAAGAAGAACGCCAAGGTCCTCGCGGCCCTATTCCTGATCGCGCTGATCACCTTCTCGTCCGTCACGCTGCTCGCCAGGGCGAGCCGGGCACTGAAGGTCGACCTCACGCAGGACCGCATCTATTCGCTCTCCGACGAGACGAAAACGGTCGTGGCGGGCCTCACGCACCCGGTGCGCCTCAAGCTCTTCTACTCCCGCACCGAAGCCCTGAAGGGGTTCGATTCCCTGAGGGCCTACAGCAACTACTTCTTCTACGTCCGCGACCTGCTGCGGGAGTACGCCTCGCGGTCCCGGGGGAAGATCTCCCTCGAGATCATCGACCCGCGGCGCGACTCCCGCGAGGAACGGGAGGCCCTCCACTACGGGCTCCGGCCGATCCCCACGGCGGGCGACGACCGGTTCTACTTCGGGCTCGTGCTGACGACCGAATTCGGGCAGGAGAAGGCCATTCCCCTGCTCTCCCCGGAACGCCAGCAGCTGGCCGAGTACGACATCACCGAAATGATCCACAGCGCCACGTCCCGGACGAAGAAGCGGATCGGGGTCCTCTCCACGGTCAACCTGGAAACCGCCGCCTACCCCGCCGGGACGGCGCGGGCGATGGGGCCGGCGGAGAACGCCCCGAGAGGACCGTCGGCCCTCGAGCCGCTCAAGGCGCACTACGACGTGACGATGCTCACCCCCCACGCCGATCTGCGGAAGCTCGACGCCGTCGTGGTCATCCACCCCCGGAACCTCCCCGAGCAGACGCTCGCGGCCCTGGACCGGTACGTCACGGGCGGCGGGAAGCTCGTCGTCTTCCAGGACCCCGTCTTCATGGCCGGCGCCCCGGGGTCCGCCGCGGCAAGCGCCTACACGACCGGGGAGAACGCCTCGAACCTCAACCGCCTGCTTTCCGCCTGGGGCTGCGAGATGGCACCCGACGTGATCGCCGCCGACCCGGGGACCTCGGCCCGTGCCGAGGCGGGGCCGGCAACGCTGATGACCCTCAAGGGCCCGGCGATCAGCCGGGAGGACGGCCTCGGCGCGGGCGTAAACCAGGTCCGGGTCTTCAATGCAGGCGCCCTGCAGATCAGGGCGGTCCCGGGAATCTCGGCCGCCGTCCTCCTGCGGACCTCGGAGGCGGGGTACACGGTCCGCGCCGACGACACGCAGCAGCGGGCCTCCGGGGGCAAGGAGGCCGTCACCCTCGGGGTGCGCCTCACGGGAAGCTTCCGGAGCGCCCTGGGGGGCGACCCGGCTGCGGATCCGGCCGGAGCGGGCCCGCAGGCAGCCCCCGCATCGGGCGGCAAGGCCGCCCCGGTCGTGGTCGTCTTCTCCGACGTGGACATGCTGACGGGCCCCATGGCCGCGGCGACGGCGGGAGGCGGGAACGCCGATCTGCTCCTCTCCGTGATGGAGGGGCTCACGGGCTCGGTGTCGCTCGCGAGCATCAAGGCCCGGGGCAGGATCATCCGGCCCTTCAGCACCGTCGACCGGATGGAGGAAGCCTATGACGCATCGGCGGCGACGACGATCGCCTCGCTGCAGGCCGAGATCGCGGCGGCGGAGAGGGAGCTGGGCACCCTGGCCCGGAAGAGCCAGGAAGGCGAGGAGTCCCTCCTGAAGGAAGAAATCCTGCGCAGCCGCAAGATGGCCGAGGCGAAGCTCGCACGGGCAAAGGAGGAACTGGCCGCCCTGCAGCACAAGAAGCGCGCGATGGTGGAGAGCCTCTTCACGAAATGGAAGGTTTTCATCCTGCTGGGAGGCCCGGCCTTGGTGCTGCTCATCCCGGCGGGGGTCCTCGCCGGCCGCCTGTTCGGCCGGATCGACCTGCCCAAGAGGAAGCCATGGACACGAGGCATCTGATCCTGCTGGCCGCCGTCGCCGCCGTTCTCACCGGGGCCGTGATCCTGGTGGGGGTCCTGGAGGACCGCCAGGAGGTGACCCTCAAGGAGGGCAGCTACATCCTGCAGGGCTTCAACCCGGAAAAGGTGTACGGCATCTACATCAAGCAGGGCGACGAGGCGCTCACCTTCAAGCGCCGGGAGGAGCGGTTCATCCTCATGGGCAAGTACGACTACCCCGTCTCGAACGAACAGATCAACCGGATCCTGAAGGCCATCGCGGACATCCGTTGCGCCGAGCGGGTGACCGCCGATGAGCGCAACCACGGGGCGCTGGGCGTTGCGGGCGAAAGGGGGGGCCTGGTGGTCCGCTTCTTCGGCGAATCGGGGCAGAAGATGACGGGGATCGTAATCGGCCGGGACCGCCCCGGGTTCCCGGGTTTCTACGTCAGGCTGGAAGACGAGAAGCAGGTCTACCTGAGCACGGACGCGCTGCCGGCGGTGAGCACGAAAACCGTCGACTACATCCGCCGCGACCTGCCGCCGGGCCGCAAGAGCGACTACGTCCGGATTGCCTGCTCGAACGGCTCGGGGGCCTTCTCCCTCGACCTGCGCGAGGGCAGGCCCGTGGTGGAGGATCTCCCGAAGAGGCAGCGGCAGGACGACCGAGCCGTCACGGAGGTGCTGAAGACCCTCCAGCAGTTCCCCGTCCGGAACCTGCACCGCAAGGCCGACCTGGCGACGATCCCCTGGTCCGCGAGGCTGGATTTCCACCGGAAGGACGGGACCGTCTACCGGGTCGAACTGGCGGAAAAGGACGGGCGGCACTTCGCCCGCGCCGGGGCGATGGCCGGCGCCTCAACGGGGATGGCAGGAGGAGAAGGCGGGGACAAGGCGACGGATGCCTCGCAGCCGGTCCTCGACACCGCGGGGGCCTTCAACCGGGACCACGGGGACTGGGTCTACGAGATCGACCCCTCGTGGATGCGCGTGGCCCGGATGACGCAGAAGGACCTGCTGGAGTAATCCGCACAGCGGATTCCTGGAAGGTAAGAAGTTATGAAGATAGGAAGTTAGGAAAAACCAGGCTATCGTCTCCCTTTCCCCTGTTCCGCTCTTCCGCTCCTCTGCTCTTCCTCACTTCAGGGCCTTTGGCCCTTCCCCGTCGGGAACGTCAGCTCCCCCCCGTAATACCCGATGACGCTCACGATCGGGGCCAGCGACAGAAGCATCGCGATGTAGACCCAGTGGCCGGCACCCGCCTCGTCCATCACGCCGGGCACGCAGAACCGCCAGACGAAGGCCGCCGACGCGATCGCCAGCAGGACCCAGGACAGACGCATCTTGACGGTTACGGGAGGCATGGGCCTGGCCCCGTAGTTGAGCCACCAGGTGAACCAGCCCGTGAGCATCGACGGCGGCATGAAGAGGATCCCGCCCGCCAGGCAGTGGAAGGCCGTGATTTCGAGGGCCTTCTCCCCCGTGAGCATGTAGAGGATGTCGAAGAACGTGGCCGAGTACATGAAGACGATGGGGAAGTGAACCACCATCGGGTGGGGGTGGCGGCGCAGGAACGGGATCCCGTCGAGCAGGCGCGCGAGCCAGCCGGGGACGGCGGTCTCGCCGGCGGTCTCCTTTTGCAGCGTGCCCGCCCGCCGGACCTTCTCCAGCACCTCCCTGCCGTGGGGGGCCGCCGCGATGTCCGCGGAGAGGTCCCGGCCGGCCCGGTGGCGCTTCATGTGCAGGCCGCCCCTCCAGAGCCTGCTTGCGCTCACGTCGTAGACGACGCCGTCGACGGCCACGCAGGCCCGTTTCCCGTCGCTTCCGTCGCAGCCGGCGAGCGCCTCTGCGTCGTATTCCTTGCGGTCCGTTTCGGCCAAGGGGCTCCCCTCCCCGGGTTCAGTGCCCCGGCCTGTCCTCCTGCCCCGCCTTGCCGCGGAACACGAGGTACTGCCAGGCATTGTAGGCCAGCATCACGGGCAGCAGCACGGCGCTCACGGCGAAGAGGAACCACAGCGAGCGAGGCGGGGCGGCCGCATCGAAGATGGTCAGGCCGGGCGGGACGGCCATGGGGTAGAGGGCGGCGGCGATCCCGACCACGAGGGTCAGGAAGAGAAGCACGCTCCACTGGTAGGGCTTGTCCTGCTCCGCCTTCTTGAGGCTTCGCAGCAGCATGGCGAACTCGAAGAGAAAGATGGGCAGGGTGAGGTAGATGTAGTGGCCCTGCCTCAGCCCGAGAAGGGAGTATCGGCCCTCGCGGTGCTGCAGGGTCATCCACAGAAGGATCAGGGCAAGGCCGGCCAGGACGGCCCAGGCGGCCAGGGCGGCCGTCTTCAGGGCACGCCGGCGGAGGTCCCCGTCCGATTTCGCGGCCAGGTACGTCGTGCCCAGCAGGACGAAGCCTGCCGTCCCCCCCGCGGCGACGAGGGCCGAGAAGGGGTTGAGCCAGTCGCCGAAGCCGCCGGCGAACTGCCTCTCGACGATGGGCATGCCGCTCAGCAGCCCCCCCAGGGTGAACCCCTGGGCGAGCGTCGCGGCGAGGCTTCCCAGGCCGAAGGCGATGCCCCAGCGGGCGCGGTTCGGCGCTTCGTGGTAGAACTCGATCGCCGTCCCCCGGAAGGCAAGCCCCGCCAGCATGAGCATGACGGGGATGTAGAGGGCCGACATGGCGACCCCGTAGACGACGGGAAAGGCGCCGAAGAGGAGGCCGCCGAGGATGACGAGCCAGGTCTGGCTCGCGTGCCAGGTGGAGGCGATCGAGTGGATCATGAGGCCCCGCTCCTCCTCGCTCCGGGACGCGAGCGAGAAGATCCCCAGCCCCAGGTTGTAGCCGTCGGTGGCCATGTAGAGGAAAAGGATCAGCCCCAGGGCCAGGAAGAAGTAGTCGGGAAGGTAGGTCTGAAGGGTATCCACGGGCAGCCTCCTCTCAACGGGCCGATGGGGCCTGCGGGGGGTTCAGCATCGAGTCGTCGGGCCCCTGCGCCAGCACCCGGCCCGCCAGGGCGACAAACGCCGCCGTGAGCAGGCCGGCAATCACGAAATAGCCCGCAAGGGATGCGGCGACGGTCCCCGCCGGGAGCGCGGTGGCGGCCTCGCTGGTCCGCACGAGGCCGTAGACGAGCCAGGGCTGGCGTCCCACCTCGCGGGTGATCCAGCCGCCCTCCACGGCGGCCCAGGCCAGCGGTCCCGCCGCCACCCAGGCGTAGAGAAGCCACTTCTCGCCGGGAAGCCTCTCGGCCGCAAGCGCCCCCTTCTTCCAGCGCCACCCCGTCCAGAGCGCAAGGCCCAGGAACGCGAAGCCGGCGAAGACCATCACCCGGAACGGGTAGAAGGTCAAGAGGATGGGGGGATGCAGATCCTGCGGGAAGTCCTTGAGCCCTTTCACCTCGCCCGTCGGCGAGCGGGTCAGCAGGAGACTCAGCACGTAGGGGACCTCCACGGCCCAGTGATTTCTCCGGTTCGCCTCGTCGGGCCAGGCCGCGATGATCCAGGCGGCCCCCTGTCCCGCGGGGTTCGTCTCCCAGTGCGCCTCCATGGCGGCGAGTTTCGTCGGCTGCAGCCTCGCCACCTCGCGGCCGTTCTCGTCCCCGACCCAGACCTGCAGGGGCGCGATCACGAGTGCGGCGACCAGGGCCACCTGGAAGGACCGGGCGAAGAAGGCCGCGTGGCGTCCCTTCAGGACGTACCAGGCGCTGATCCCGCCGACGACGAGAAGGCTCGTCTGGAGGCAGGCGAGGTACATGTGGGCCGTGCTGATCGCCATGTCGGGGTTGAAGATCGCCTCCCGGAAGTTCGTGACGATGATCCGGCCTCCGTCGACGACGACCCCGGCGGGGGACTGCATCCAGGAGTTGGCCACCATGATCCAGAACACCGAGAGGGAAGAGCCGAGGACGACCATGCAGGTGGAGAAGAAATGGAGCTTCGGGGGCACACGGTTCCAGCCGAAGATCATCACGCCCAGGAAGCCCGCCTCGAGCATGAACGCCGAAAGGGTCTCCGTGCCGAGGATCTCGCCGAAGAAGGTGCTCTTCGCCGCGAAGGGCGCCCAGTTGTTGCCGAAGGCGAACTCGAGGGGAAGCCCCGTGACGACTCCGATGCCGAAGTTCAACAGCAGCAGCCTGCTCCAGAAGCGGGCATGGCCGTGGTAGACGGGGTCCTTCGTCTTGAGCCACAGCCCTTCCATCACGGCGATGAAGAGCGCCACCCCGACGGTCAGCACCGAGAAGGAGATGTGGACCATGGCCATGGCGGCAAACTGGAGACGGGAAAGCAATACCGAATCGAACAGCGCGTCCATCGAGCATCACCCGTTATGGAAATCCCGGTCCGGGACCGGGAAACGGACAGAAGTTATGAAGCCGGGAAGTTACGAAGATCGGATAGGGTGTGACCACCCGTGAATCTCGGCCTCTCCAAGCTCCCCAACTTCTCAACTTCGAAGCTTCCGTAATGCAAGAGGCGTTCTACCTGCGCGGTACGTCGGGCAGATGCCCAACGGTCACTTGATCCGCGTCACGAGAAACGTGGCCGTGTCGAACCCCTCCACGGCGAGAAGACGGACCTCGTAGAGCGCCCCGTCGGCACCTTCGAACTGGACGAACTCGCCCAGATTGAGGCGCTCCACCTCGAGGTTCCTGGCTCCCACGGCACCGATGCGGAGGTGGACGAAGCTGTGGGCGACGCTCACAATGCTTATCAGCAGGGCCCCCCTGACGGCGACCGCCGTGGAGTACTGCTTTGCCGTGACCGTTTCACTCGGGTAGGTCATGTTTCGTTCTCCGTGGTCTGTTCCGGATCGGACAGAGTCGGGTGCAGAAGAAAAAGGGCCTTGGGGCCCCTGTCAAAACCTTGGCCTGCCCCGTGAAAGGGGCCCTCGCGAGGCGCGCAGCGCCATTTTAGCAAATCACCGACCGATTGCCAGTTTTTTTTCAGGGGCGGGATTGGCGCGCCGCATACAAACCACAATGAAAATCAACAGGTTGACGGGAATGAAAAAACCTTTGACGGCCCCTTGCGTTTCTCCCGGGAGGATACTATATTGAGTTCAAACGTGATCCATCGGTTTCGGTATCTCTCCTCCTGCTCACGACCAGACGTCACTTCCTGCGCGGACCGAACGTATCTCGCCCCAGCCCTACCGAAGCCGGCAGGCATCCAGCCTCCCCCTCCTTGGCTGTTTGCCTCCTGGGGGCTTTTCCCTCCTCCTTTGGCCCCTTGAACGACGGTAGGGCAGGGCTTGAATCAGCCCGCCCGGGCACAGCCGGAAGCCGGGCATTAAAAAAGCAGGGCTCTTCGCCCTGCTTTTTCATATGGGAAGGAGGATTGGGTGTCAGTTCATCGCTTCGCGGAACGGGGTGATCAGGTATCCCGTGTCGAAGCCGATCGCCATCCCGGCCGGACCGGACCGGATCACCGTCCCATTGACCTTGATGAGCCCCCGCGTGCCGTCGCTGAGGGTGTCTGCGCCGCGGACCGGCAGGAGGATGTCGAGTTTGACCTTGGTGCCCGCGGCAAGCGCCGTCTTGGTGGGGAAATAGGCTCCCCCCGCACAGATGTCCTTCGTCATGAGTTCGAGGATGGACGCCGTGTCCGGAGGGGACAACACCTGGATCTTGGCGGGAACCTGGAGGTCGAAACGCTCGAGCCGTCTGCGTTCGTAGACGAGATCGTAGCTGTCGGCCGTACGGGTGATCTTCCTCATCGCTTCCTATTCCTTTCCTTTCCCTCGTCAGCCGCGCCTGCGGCAGGAAAAAGGGGACAACCCCGCTGAACAGAAGGTCAAACTGAACTGTACTTCATTCAGAATTCATGCCAACTCGGGGAGGGTCGGGATGCGGGGAACAGGGTCCGGGCCGAAGAATGGGCAGGCATTCACGCAGGCCGGAACGAAAGGCACGGGAAGACGGCAGGCGTCATAAAAAAACCGGGACGCTGCCCGATCCTTGCCATTGAACCTTTGAGGACATCAGACAGGAGGGGGGCGATCGAAGATGTCCGGATGTCTCCCGAAAGCAGGGGGTAAGAGGGGCGGCGTTTGCCCCGCACACCCGCCTCACGGCATCTTCGCGTCGAGGACCTCGCGCACCTTCGTCAGCATGTCCTTGAGCTGGTAGGGCTTGCTCACAAACCCCACGGGGTGGGGGTTGAAGGCCTCACGGACCTGCTCCTCCGCGGAGGCGCCCGTCGAGATGATAACCTTGATCTTCGGGTTGATCTTCACGAGTTCCTGGAAGCACTTCTGACCGCCCATGCCGGGCATGATGAGGTCCAGGATCACGAGGTCGATCCGGTCCTTCTCCTTGCGGTAGATCTCGATGGCCTTCTCGCCGCCGTCGGCCAGGAGGGTCTCGTAGCCGTACTGACGAAGCAGGTCCTGGCCAATGTCGAGGACGGTCTTCTCGTCGTCGACCAGCAGGACCCTCTCCTTGCCCCGGGGGGCGTCGGCCGGCGCCTTCGACTCGGCGCTCTTCTCGGTGCCGTCGCTCTTGAGGACGGGGAAGTAGATGCGGAACGTCGTCCCGCCGCCGGGCCTGCTGTCGACCTGGATATAGCCGTTGTGGTTCTGGACGATGCCGTAGACGATGGCCAGCCCCAGCCCGGTGCCCTTGCCCGCCTCCTTCGTGGTGTAGAAGGGCTCGAAGATGTGCTGCAGCGTCTCCTTGTCCATCCCGTGGCCCGTGTCCGACACGGTGAGGAGGATGTACTCGCCGGGGGTGGCGCCCAGCATGGAGGTCGTGTACCCGCGGTCGAGGTAGACGTTCTCCGTCTGGAAGGTGAGGGTGCCGCCGTCGGCCATGGCGTCGCGGGCGTTGACTCCCAGGTTCATGAGGATCTGCTCGAGCTGCGCCGAGTCGGCGTTGACGACCTTCAGGTTCTCGGAGAGCTTGAGGTCGATCGTGATCATCCTGGGGATCGTCCGCTGGAGGATCTTGCAGACCTGCATGACCTCGTGGTTGAGATCGAGGGGTTTGAGCTTGCTCTCCATCTTGCGGCTGAAGATCAGGAGCTGCTTCGTCAGCTCGCTGGCCTTCAGGGTGGAGGTCTGGATGACCTCGAGCTTGCCGTAGTCCGGGTCGCTCGAGTCCTTGCGCATGAGAAGAAGCTGGGTGTAGCCCGAGATCGCCTGCAGCAGGTTGTTGAAGTCGTGGGCGATGCCGCCGGCCAGGGTGCCGATGGCCTCCATCTTCTGGGCGTGCAGGAGCTGGTTCTCGAGCTTCTTCTTCTGTTCCTCGGCCTGCTTGCGTTCGCGGATCTCGCGCTGAAGCTCCTCGTTGGCGCGGCTCAGCTCCGCCGTGCGGATCTGGACGCGTTCTTCCAGCTCGTCGTGGGCGTGCTGGAGGGCCTCCTCGGCCTCGCGGCGCTGGTTGATGAGGAACTGGGTCATCATGCCGTAGGTGAAGATGAGGACCACCACCAGCAGCCGCGTCCAGAACTGGTCCGTCACCATGGAGTCGAAGATCCAGTAGATCAGGGCCATCGCCACGGCGATGATCAGGAGGCCGTTCTGCTCGATCTGGTTGCGGAGGCTCACATTCCTCCGGAGGTCCATTCTCATGGCGAGTCTGCCTGTGCTCATGCCGGCTTACCGTCCTTTTGCTCTCAAGGGCCCTGCGATCGGGCATTCCGACCGGCAACCATCAGGGGTTGGACACAACTTCCCTGCTCATGCAGCTTCTTTGCAAGGAATCTGCCGGTTTTCCCCTTTTTACCCATTTATTTAAAGGGGATACACATTTTCCCCCTCAAATCGCACTCACTTTGTCGTCTTTCACTGAAATTTTCAACAAAAATTTAGAAAAAACGGCGCGTGATTCGAGGTGAACAACGGCGGCTGCCGCCGCACGATGGGCGCGATGGAGGGATGACGCCGGAACCTGCGGTCCAGGAAGTCCCGTACCTTCCTGCGCCCCCAGCCGGACGGGTGCTCGAAGTCGGCGTACAGCGAAAGATCCCCCTCGTAGAACGGGCGGATCGTCAGGCGGCCCGCCTCCTCCGAGGCGGCCGGCAGGTTGAAGACGGCCAGATTGAGGTAGTCGATCAGGCCGGCGTGCCTCGCCGTGAATGCAAGGGTCCGTTCGGCCGAATCGGCATCCTCGGCCGGCGTCCCGAAGAGAAGGTAGACATAGGTCCCGATGCCCGCCTCCTTCAGGGACCGCAGGGCCCGCGAGGCCTCATCGACGCGGATCCCCTTCTCGAGGGCGTCGAGCACCCCCTGGTCGCCCGACTCGAGGCCGAGTTTCAGCATCACACACCCCGAGGCCCTCAGGGCCCGGCAGAAATCCCCGTCGCCCAGGCGGGGGCTCACCCGGGTGAACCCGTACCAGGGCGCGCCCGGCGGCCGGCGGGACAGCAGGTCGAGGAGCCGCGGGCTCATGGTGCTGTCGAGGAAGTGGATGAGGGCGGGCCGCACATCCGCGACGAGCGCGCCGAGGTCCGACAGCACCTGTTCCTCCGGGACGGGCCGGAAGATGCGCCCCTCGGCACGCTCGGGGCAGAAGGTGCATCGGCGCCAGTGGCAGCCCGACGAGGCGCTGTACGGCAGAATCGGCCCGGGCGACAGGTACTCGCCCGCGGCAAACCCGCCGTAGTCGGGGCGGGCGAAACGCGCCCCCTCGGCCGGGAGACCGGCCATGGCGAGCAGGTAGCCCTCCCCGGGGCCCGGGACGCAGTGATCGACGAGACCCCTGAAAGGGTTGCGCCCGCCCGTCCGGCCGAGCCACGACGTCACGAGCCCTCCCCCCAGCACGGTCGCGATACGGGGGAAACGGTCCCGGACGAAGCCCAGCAGCGCGAAGGCGCCGAGGGCCTGGCTCAGGTAGTTCAGGGAGACGCCGACGGCGTCGGGGGCGTTCTGCTCGATGAGCGATTCGACCCGGCCGGCAAGCCCGTTCATGAACGGGTTGGACCGGTATTCCCGTGCGGCCCGGAGGAGGTCCCCCGACCGAAGGGGCGAGAGCCCGGGGTCCTGATAATCGGCCAGGGTGAGCGAGACCCCGGCCTCGCGGCCCCTGCGCGCCAGCAGGCGCTGGACGTCGTTGACACAGCGCCGGTACCGGTCCGCATGTCCGTAGAGCGCCGGGCCCCGGAGCGCCTCGAGATGCTCCGGCAGCCTGCGGGCTGCCCGCGCCGTCCAGGTGTCACCCATCCGGCCGGCCGGCCCGGCCGCCTCCGCCAGGAGCCGCAGCTGCCCTTCCAGGTTCGCGTCCAGGACGGTGCAGCCGACCCCGTGCTCCTTCAGGCAGCCGGCCAGCCGGGCAATGCCGCCCGGCGGCTCGCAGGCCTTGGCGACGGGGGGGTGGATCAATAGAATGTGTCCGATGTCTCTTCCCATTCACTTCGACAACGGCGTGTTTCCTTGCCGTTCGATTCCATCCAGCCTACAGGTGGCAGGTTACAGGTAGCAGGTAGCAGGAATAAAGACAATAGGGGGAGGGCCTGTCCCCCTGGACCCCGGACCCAGTCGTTCATCCCGGCGAAATATCGTTTGACAAGGCAGAGTTCATGTGCAAACTAAGTACAATTGAAATTCTTTGGAGGATATTTGATGTTCGAAATCACACCCAAAGCGGAAGAGATGATGCTCGCGTTCTTCAAGGAGCGCGACGACAAGCCTCTCGTCCGGATATTCCTCAACGAGGGCGGCTGAGCGGGTCCCTCCCTGGGGATGGCTCTGGACGAGTCAAACGAAGGCGACGAGATATTCACCCGAAACGGCCTCACCTTCATGATCGAGAAGGCCCTCTACGAGGACGTCAAGCCGATCAAGGTCGACTTCATCGAGACGCCCCGCGGATCGGGGTACTCGATCGAATCGAACCTCAAAAAACCGGACGGCTGCGGCGGCTGCGCAGGTTCCTGCGGCTGACGAAAAAGGGGGGGCTTCGGCTCCCCCTTTTTTATCCTTTCTCGTCCTCCCGCTCGATGGCATCGATCCTTCCCTGCAGGTCGCTCCAGCGCTGATAGAGGCTCTCGAGCGCCGGCGCGATCTCCCGGTACTCGGCCCCGATCCCCTTCGCCCGGTTGCCGTCGCCGTAGGTGGCGGGATCGGCCAGCAGGGCCTCCAGCTCGGCTTTTCGCTTTTCCTTGCCGTCGATCGCCGCAAGCACCGCTTCCAGGTCCTCCCGCAGCGGCTTCACCCTTCGGTATCGCTCCTGCCTGCGCCGGGCTTCGTCCCGCTTTCGCTCGCGCTCCTGCTGCAGGCGGCTCTTGCCGTTCGGGCCCTCATCCCCCCGGGGGCCGCCGCCCGTCCCCTGCCCCTCGCGCTCGTGCCATATCCGCAGGTAGTCGTCGACGGAACCCGGGTAGAGGACGAGCCCCCCGTCGCGCGCAACGAGCACCTTCGTGACGAGCCCGGCGAGGAAATCCCGGTCGTGCGAGACGATCGCGAAGCTCCCGTCGAAGGCCCGCAGGGCCTCCTTCAGCACCTCCTTGGAGCGCATGTCGAGGTGGTTGGTCGGCTCGTCGAGGATCAGGAAATTGGCCGGCACGAGGAGCATTCTCGCCAGCGCCAGCCGGCTCTTCTCGCCGCCCGAGAGCACGGAGACGCGCTTGAAGACATCGTCNTCGGAAAAGAGGAANTGNCCCAGNAGGGTCCGGAGGTTCCCCCCGNCCCCGAAGGGCGCCACCTCCTCGATGGACTCCAGGACGGTCTTCGCGGGGTCGAGCGCGTCGGCCTGGTTCTGGGCGTAGTAAGACGGGACGACCTGGTGCCCCTCGATGCGGCGGCCGGCCTGGAAGGGCTCGATGCCCGCCAGTATCCGGGCGAGCGTCGACTTTCCGGCGCCGTTGACGCCGAGCACGGCGATGCGGTCCCCCCGCTCGATGGTGAGGGACACCCCCTCGAACACGGCGACGTCCCCGTATCGCTTGTCGAGATCCTCGATCTGGAGGACGACTTTGCCGGACCGGGGCGGCGGGGGAAACCGGAAGGCGATCTCCTGCTCGTCCGTCTCGAGCTCGATGAGGTCGATCTTCTCGAGCTGCCGGATCCGGCTTTGCACCTGCCGGGCCTTCGTGTTCTTGGCGCGGAAGCGCTCGATGAAGCGTTCCGTCTCGCGGATCCTCTTCTGCTGGTTTTCGAAGGCCGCCTCGAGGAGCGTCCGGCGCGTCTGCTTCTCGCGCAGGTAGCCCGAGTAGTTGCAGGCGTACTCCGTGGCCCGGCCCCGGGAGATCTCGACGGTGCGCGTCACGAGATTGTCCAGAAACCGCCGGTCGTGGGACACCAGCAGCAGCGCCCCCGCGTAGGCCTTGAGGTAGTTCTCGAGCCACTCGAGGGATTCGATGTCGAGGTGGTTCGTGGGCTCGTCGAGAAGCAGCACCGAGGGCTCGCGCAGCAGGAGCCTGGCCAGTTCGATCCGCATCTGCCAGCCGCTGCTGAACTCGCCCGAGGGACGCTCGAGGTCCCGCTCCCGGAACCCAAGCCCGAAGAGGATCTCCTTGGCCCTGGCCTCGATGCGCCACCCCTCGCAGTCCTCGATGCGGTGCTGCACCCGCCCCATCTCGGCGATCAGGCCGTCGATCTCCNGGCCCGTCTCCCCGGCGGCGCTCTTCGAGCGGATCTCCGNCGAGATTTCGTCGAACCGCAGATGGAGCCGNCGGACGTCCTCGAAGGCCCTCAGGGTCTCCTCCAAAAGCGGCCGGCCCGCATGCCCGACGAGTTCCTGGGGCAGGTAGCCGACCGTGGTGAACCGCGACCGGTGGAGGATGCCCCCGTCGGCCTCCACCTCTCCCGTGATGATCTTCATCAGCGTCGACTTGCCCGTCCCGTTGGAGCCGACGACGGCGATGCGGTCCCGCTCGCCGATGAACAGGGAGAGCCCCTCGAAGAGGATCTTCGGGCCGTACTGCTTGGAGATGTTTTCTAATGAAAGCATGGCGTATGGCAAAGGCTCAGGGCCTGGGGATCAGGGCGAAAGGGAACATGGATCATTGCTCTTGAACCTTACGCCTTGCGCCTTTCGCCTTTTGCCCTGATTGCAAACGAAAGGCGAGAACAAGCGTCCTCGCCTTGTAACCCATATCGATTCCGTTTGCAATCAGACTCAGGCGTACTCCGTTTCCGACGTCAGCGTCGCCAGGGCCCTCTCGCCGATGAGCAGCACACGGGTGTGGTTGAGCCGGTTGGCGAGCAGCCGGGTGAGGCCTTTCATGACCTCGTAGCCCATCCCGCAATCCTCCTCCATGAGGGCTTTCATCTTGCCGCCGTCGAAGACGATCATCGTCGTCGGCTCGGCGACCAGCGCGCTCAGGGTGTGGAGATTGGGCTCCACGAAGGCCGACCAGCCGAAGGCTTCCCGTCGGGTCACGACGTCGATGATGACCTGCATCGGGGGCCTCGTGGGTCCCATGTCGGTTTTCATTTCCAGAAAGACCTTCCCCTGCTGGACCAGATAGAGGTGAGTCGACGGGTCGCCTTCCTTGTAGAGAAGGGTCCCGGTCGGGTAGGATTCATCCTTGGCGATCGCAACGAGCTTGTCGATCTGCGCGTCGCTCAATCCCTGGAACACATTGCACTCCCGTAAAAACGCTGCCGATGCCATGGACCTCACCTCCTGGGTAGAATGCGCAAAGGAACGAAAATGACAATGCCGGCCGTTTTCGTCTCTATACCAGCCTTTGCGTATCAATTCTATCGGAAATTTCGGGGCGCGGCGCGCAAAAAAAAAGCGGCGCCGCGGGGCGCCGCTCCTCCCAGGGTCTTTTCTCGATCAGATCACTTCCACGTTCTTCGCCTTCGGGCCCCTGTCGGTCGTCTCGACCTCGAACTGGACCCGCTGCCCCTCCAGAAGGCTCTTGAACCCGGCTGCCTTGATGGCCGTATAGTGGACGAAGAGGTCGCCGCCCCCGTCCTGCTGAATGAAGCCGAATCCCTTCTTCTCGTTGAACCACTTGACGGTTCCCTGCGCCATCGTGTTCCCTCCTGTGAAAAATTCTCGATGGCCGGGAGCAGACACTCTGACAGAAAAACCGGGAACCGTCCGACAGACCCTGGATCAGCGGCCCCTGGCCCCTCCAGAATGGTCCCCCCCTTAGACCACAGGGCGAACCATAGCGCCGTCCCGCGACGGCTGTCAAGGACATTTTCAGCCGCCGCCGGGGGCCTGCCGCCGTTGCAGGGGCCCGGGGTTTGTGCCATACTCCGCCCATCATGGTTTCCCTGCACATGACGGAACAGGGCCTTGCCTGCGAGGCCGGGGGCTTTCACATCGATCCCCGGGGCCCTGTGGAGCGAGCCGTCATAACTCATGCGCACGCCGATCACACCTCGCGGGGCTGCGGCTGCTATCTCGCCACCCGGGAAGGCGCACACGTGCTGCGAACCCGGCTGGGAAACGACGCCCGGATCCGGTTCGTGGAATACGGGGAGCCCGTGGACCTCGACGGGGTCCGCCTGTCGCTTCACCCGGCGGGGCACATCCTGGGATCGGCACAGGTCCGGGTCGAGCACCGGGGGCACGTCACGGTGTTCAGCGGCGACTACAAGCTCCAGCCCGACCCCACCTGCGCCCCCTTCGAGCCCCTTCGCTGCCACTGCTTCATCACGGAGTCCACGTTCGGCCTTCCCGTCTACCGCTGGGACGAGCCGTCGAGGGTGTTCGCCGACATCCGCGCCTGGTGGCGGTCCAACCAGGAGGAGGGTCGCGCCAGCGTGATCTTTGCCTACGCCCTCGGCAAGGCCCAGCGGGTCCTCATGGGTCTCGACCCCGATCAGGGGCCCATCTTCACCCATGCCGCCGTGGAGGAGATCAACCGCCGTTACCGGGTGAGCGGGGTGGGGCTGCCGAAGACGACCCCCCTGGAAGCCGCCGGGAAGAAGACCGACTTCAGCCGCGCAATCGTCCTGGCGCCGCCCTCGGCCCGTCACACGACCTGGCTGAGATCCCTCGGCGCCTGCTCCACCGCGCTGGCCTCGGGCTGGATGCGGCTGCGCGGGATGAGACGGCGCCGAGGCGTCGACCGGGGGTTCGTGCTCTCCGACCATGCGGACTGGCCCGGCCTGATGCAGGCCGTCGCCGCGACGGGTGCCGGGCAGATCGTCGTCACCCACGGCACCGTCGATTGCGTCGTCCGCACGCTCCGGGAGAAGGGCCTCGACGCAGAGCCGCTCGAGGCGGGATTCGCCGCCGACGCAACGGCGGAAGATTAGCAAGCCCGGAACCGGAACCCTCAGGGGAAGAGGTGCCTTTAGCCTGTAGCCTTCAGCCTTTAACCTGTATTGATGAAACACTTCACCAATCTGTACTTCGAACTCGACGAGACGACGAAGGCCTCTCGAAAGATCGAGGCGCTGAAACGCTACTTTGCGGCCGCCCCCCCGGGCGATGCGGCCTGGGCGCTGTACCTCCTCACCGGCGAGAAGACGGTGCGCACCGTCGCGCTGGCCGCACTTCGGCAGTGGGCCTGCTCGGCGGCGGGCATTCCCGATTGGCTCTTCGAGGCATGCCGGGATACGGTGGGCGATCCGGCCGAGACGATCGCCCTCGTCGTACCCTGGACGGGCGGCCCGGACCCGCGGGGCCTCCGGGAACTCGTGGAGGAGAGGCTCCTGCCCATGCAGGATGCAGGTCCCGATCAGGCCCGCCGGTGGGTCGAAGAGACCTGGCGGGAGATGGACGAAAGGCAGCGCTTCGTGTGGAACCGGATGCTCACGGGCGGCTTCCGCGCCGGCGTCTCCCGGCAGACGGTCCTGCGCGCTCTCGGCGAGCTCGCCGGTGTCGAGGCCGGCGACATCGCGCACCGCCTCCTGGCTCCCTGGGAGCCGACGGGGGAGTTCTTCCGCTCTCTCCTCGCTTCCGACGGCGGCGGCGCGGAGGTCAGCCGCCCTTTCCCTTTCCACCTCGCCTGCCCTCTCGAGGCGACGCCGGAGACCCTGGGGCCCCGGCGGCTCTGGTCCGCCGAGTGGAAATGGGACGGGATCCGGGCCCAGGCCGTGAAGCGCGCCGGAAGCGCGTTCCTCTGGTCCCGCGGCGGCGAGCTGATCAACCGCGCCTTCCCGGAACTCGCCGCGGCGGCGGCAGGCCTGCCCGACGGCACGGTCCTCGACGGCGAGATCCTGCCGTGGACCGGCGGGGGGCCCCTGCCCTCCGGTCTGCTGCAGAGGCGGATCGGGCGCCTTTCCGTGCCCCGCGATCTCCTCGAGGAGGTCCCCGTGGTCTTCATGGCCTTCGATGCTCTCGAGTCGGAGGGCAGGGACATCCGGCAGGCGCCCCTGCGGGAGAGGCGGGCCGTCCTCGAAAAGACCCTCGCGCGGCCCGGGGCGGCGGAAAGGCTCCGCCTCTCGCCCGTCCTGGCCGACGCCGCCTGGGAGGACCTGTCGGTGAGGCGCAGCAACTGCAGGGCCGTCCGGGCCGGCGGCCTGATGCTCAAGCGCCTCGACTCGCCCTACGAGGCGGGAAGGCACCGGGGCAGCTGGTGGAAATGGAAGATCGAGCCGCGCACGATCGACGCGATCCTCCTCTACGCGCAGCCGGCCGATGGGCAACGGGAGGGCCCCCTGGAGGGCCTCACGTTCGGCCTGTGGCACAGGGGACGGCTCGTCCCCGTCGCCCGGATCGCCGGTGGGCTCGCGGACGAGGAAGTCCGGCGCATCGAGGCCTTCGCCCGCCGCAACACCCTCGATCGGTTCGGCCCCGTCCGGGCGGTGAGACCGCAGCTCGTCTTCGAGATCGCCTTTGAGGATGTCGAGCCGTCGGCACGGCGCAAATCGGGCATCGCCCTGCGCGGGCCGCGCATCGTGCAGTGGAAGGACAAGCCGCCGGAGGAGGCCGGCACGCTCGAGGAGCTGAAATCGCTGATGCACGGCGGGAAACCGTAGAGAGGAGCAGGCAACAAGGTTAAAGCAAAATCCTCTTCACCACAAATCCTTGCTGCTTGTGCCTCATTCACTGCCTCGTCAGATTCCGGACGGCGAAATAGAAGGCCACGCCGAGGATGGCGACGAAGCCCGTCAGCCTCACCAGCAGGGCAAACTCGGCATCATCCGTGATGGAGGGAACGCCGGAGCGGAAAAGATCCGGCCATGCCTCCCACCAGAGCCAGGCGAGCACCAGGGCCGCGGCGACCGCGGGCAGAATTCGGACGAAACGGTTCATGGGTCCTCCTCTTTTTAAGGCTTCCCGCCGTCAGCGCCCGCCCCCCGTGCCTCCGATGTTCCGGATCCCCAGGGAAACGAACAGGGCTCCGATGAAGATGAAGCCGGTCAGCCAGACGTGATGGGAAACGCGGTGATCGTCCGCGTCAGCAGGGATCCCCGTTCGGAGCAGCTCGGAGGCCAGGAGCCACCACAGCCACGCCACGAGGCCGCAGGCGGCGGCCGGGAACGCAAGGGCAAGCAGGTTCTTCAAGGTGTGAACGCCCTTTCGGAAATCGGTCCCCGCTCAGACGTCTTCCACGGGCAGGTAGCTCACCGTGAATCCGCCCCCCTCCGCATCGTATCGCAGGCAGGAGTTTTTCCGCCAGAGGCTGTCGTCCTGCGCCGGATAGTCGCTTCGCAGGAAGCTCCCGCGGCTCTCCTGTCTTCCGATGCCCGCCTGCAGGACGGCTCTGAGCGTGAGGGCCCCGGCACGGAGGTCGTAAAGGGCGACCCTCTCCGCCGCGCTCTGCGGCGCAAGACGGCCCAGCCGCTCCTCGATCCCGTCGAGCGCGGAGAGAGCCCCGCGCATGGAGCCCTCCGACCGGACGACCCCGGCCCCCGTCCAGGCCGCATCCCGCAGGTCTCCGAGGATTTCACGCCAATCCGGCGCATTCCCCGCGGCCCCGGACACGGGGGCGGGCTCCGCCTTCCGCCCTCGGGACGGGGTGCCCGCCCGGCTCAGGGCCCGCTCCGCGGCAAAGCGGCCCGCGAGGGCCCCCGACACGATGCACTCCGTCAGGGCGTTTCCGCCCAGGCGGTTCGCCCCGTGAAGACCCCAGAGGATCTCCCCGCAGGCAAAGAGCCCCGCCAGCTCCGTCTCGCCCGTCTCGGCGGCCCGCACGCCGCCCATCATGAAGTGCACGGCGGGCGCGACGGCCACGGGCCGTTCCCGGAAGAGGAACCGGAGCCGCCGGAAGATGGCCAGGGGGTGGCTGTGCCAGGCTTCCCCGGGAACGCCACGCAGGTCGAGAAAGACGCCCCCCGATCTCGTCTCCTCGAAGAGCAGGGCCGAAAAGAAATCGCGCTTTTTGAGGATCGCGTCGTTGACGTTCGCGAGGCCGTGCCTTGCCAGGATGTCGGCGCCGGAGGCGTCGGTGAGCCTCGCCTCCCGCGAAAAGGGCGGGTACACGATCAGGGCCGGGAGCCCGGGGTCGGCCAGCACGAGGGGGTAGAACTGCACGAACTCCATGTCCAGCAGCGCGACCCCGGCCCGTGCGGCCAGCGCGTAGCCCTGTCCCATGATCCGTTTCTGATTGTCGTGCCTTCGCCATACCGCCCCGGCCCCGCCGGCGGCAAGGATGACGGCCGGCGCCTCGATCCGGACCTGCTCGCCGCCGCGGTCGATCCCCACGACCCCGCAGGCGCGGCCGTCGCGCCGCAGGAGATCCGTCACGCGGAAGCCGGGCAGGACATGGACGCCGTCGAGGCTCCGCACGTGATCCGCCAGCATCCGCATCAGGGTCACCCCCGGGATCACCGACGGGTCGGGCGACACGACCGTCCTCCGGGCGCCGCGCTCCTTGAGGGGGACCCCGACGGAACGGAGACGCCCGAAGGCCGACGGCGCCTCGCGGGCCGTGAGCCGGACCCGGGCGGCGCTGTTGAGACCGCCGCCCGCGATCAGCGTGTCGCGGATGTACTCCCCGGCGCGGTCCCGCTCCGCGGGGCCCGACATCACCCCGTTGGACAGGGCGGAGTTCGTCCCCAGGCCGATGGGGCCCCGGTCGACCACGAGAACCGACGCCCCTTCCTGCTGCGCGGCGCAGGCGGCCGTGAGCCCCGCAAGTCCCGCACCGATGATGATGACCCGTCCGTCCATGCGTCCGCAACGATCCTTTCGGCAATGCCTTTTCTTTCTACAGGAGTTCCCCGGGGCCGTCAATCGGGCACGGATGGTGCTGCACGCCATGCACGGTAAAGACGGAGGGCTAGCTCTTCGATGGACGGGCCGCGTTCCAGCTTGTCCCGCCACGGCGCGGGGATCGCCTCGACGCCGAGAAAGGCCCCGGACAGGGCGCCTGCCATGGCGCCCACGGTGTCCCGGTCCCCGGGCTCGAGGACGGCGCAGAGCAGGCACTCGCGAAAAGACCCCGGGTGGAGGAGAAATGCGTAGAGGGCAAAGGGCAGGGACTCGTCCACGGCGACGGACCGGCCGAGCCTCGTTGCGGCCTCCCCCGGCGGGATGCCCTTCTGCAGCAGTTCGCGAACGAGACGGATCTTCCCCCGAAAGGCGTTCGTCCGCGAAAACGCGATGAGCGCCTCCAGGAATTCCGCGCGCGGGAATTCCACGGCCGCATCGCGCCTCACGGCCATGGCCACCGCCTTGGCCATGAGAGCGGCCCCGTCGATGCCCACGGGATGCGCATGGGTCACGGCCGCCGAGGCGGCGGCGCGCTCGTACAGGTCGGCGTCATCCTGGAAAAAGAGCCCCGCGGGTGCAATGCGCATGGCAGCCCCGTTTCCCAGGGATCCCTTCCCTCCGAAAAGCGTCCGTGCCGCCTCCGCGTAGCTCACCCCCGTCGACTGCACGGCGGCAAAGACCGTCGGCGGGCCGGAGGCATATCCCCGCCAGGGCTCCCTCTCGTAGTGGAGCCGGAAGGTATCGCCCAGATGCGCGGGGTCGATGGCCCTTCTGGCGCAGATCGACTCGGCCAGGGCAAGGGTCATGGCCGTGTCGTCCGTCCAGGTCAGGACGTCGCGGGAGTCGATCGCGGCCAGAAGTCGGTCCCGTTCCGGGCACCGGAAGGCCATTTCCCCAACGGCATCGCCCAGTGCGCAGCCCACAAGGGAACCGACAAACTTCGACAGAAGCCCCTCCATGGGCTGCCCCCTATTCGTATCCCCTGTCCCGCAGGTCTTCCCTCGCGGGGATCCCCGCGCGTCCGCCCAGCCTCGTCGCCACCTGCGCCGCCGCCCAGGCCGCCAGATCGAAGCTCTTCCCGGGGTCCCACCCGCGGGCGAGGCCATAGGCCAGCCCGGCATGAAAGACGTCGCCGCACCCCGTCGTGTCCACGGCCTCGACGGCGCAGGCGGGTCTCACGATCGTCCTGCCGTCGAACATCGCCGCGTAGCCCCTCGCGCCCAGGGTGACGCCGGCGATGCGGGGGCCCAGCTCCAGGATTCTCCGGCAGGCCCCCAGGGGGTCGTCGCCGCCCACCAGGGCCCGGGCGAAGGTCTCGGAGCTCACAAAGCAGTCGCTCAGGCGGGCCAGTTCGAGCATGCCGTCCCGGAGGGTCCCCGCGTCCGCGGAGACGAGGACTCCCCCCCGTTTCGCCTCCGACGCGGCGGCAAGGGATGCCTCGATGAAGAGGCCGTCGGTGTGCAGGACGCGGCAGGAACGAAGGACGTCCAGCCGGAGCTCCGCCGGCTCGAGGGCCCTGCCCGTCGGCCTCTGCCAGAAGATGGTCCGCCGCCCGCCGGGTTCCGCGGCGATGAAGGCGAACTGCGAGCGNTGNCCCGGCCTCNCGACGAGGCCCGACACNTCCACCCCCTCGTCCCGGAGAAAGGCTTCGATCCGGCCCCCGAAGTCATCGTCGCCGGCCACCCCGGCGAAGTGGCAGGAGAGCCCCCAGCGGGAAAGGGCCGCGAGGGCCGTGGCCACGGGCCCGCCCCCCTGGATGACCATGTCGTGAAATTCGCACTTCGTGTCGGGAAGCGGCCAGGCGGGGATGCGCCCGATCACGTCGAGGGAACACTGGCCGAGGCCGAAGACGTCCATGGACCACCGAGTTTTGAATTATGAATTTTGAGTGATGAATTGGAGATGGCTTTGTTCCTGCTCTTCAACTCACAACTCGAAACTCAAAACTCATCACTGCTTTTTCAAAGGTGTCATTCGCAGAGGCTCTCCGTCATCTCCCCCTTGAGCCACCGGTCGGCCAGGGCGCGGGTGAGCCCGATGTCGAGGTTCGACCGTTTCGCCGCCTCCTCGAGCAGGCCCAGGGTCGAGCGGACCTCTTCCCCCATCCCGAGCAGGGCGTAGATCCGGACGCTCTGCTCCCAGGACGCCACGGCAGCGGCATCGTCGCCGAGCCCCGCGCGGCACCGGCCCAGGGCGGCAAGGTCATCGGCAATGCCCCGGTAGAAGCCCGCCCAGCGGTCGCTCGCGAGGGCCTTCTCGAAATGGGGGACGGCCTCGCTGTACCGGGCCTGGCCCAGCAGGAGCTTCCCCATGGCGTAGTTCGCCGCCGCCTCCCCTTCGGGCTGCCCCCGACCGATCCCGGCGAGGGCCTCCTTCAGCATCGCCTCGGCCCCCTTCGCGTCCCCCTGCCGCGCCAGCAGGACTCCCTTCACCGTCATGGCCGGGGCGAACGGGGTTTGTCGGGCCCCGCTCTTCAGCGCCTCGTCGATGTTCCTGTCGGCCGAGGCGTAGTCCCCCGCGTCCACCTGGGCGGCCGCGAGGTTCGACAGGGTCCGGCGCACCCGGTCGGGGTCGCCGAGTCCCCGGTAGATCCGCAGGGCGTCCTCGAAGAAGGGAATGGCCGCTTGCGCTTCCCCCACGGCGCGGTAGACGACGCCGATGTTGTTCGCGCTCATGGCCATGCCGGGGCGGTCCCCGACGGCGGTGTAGAGCTCGTGGGCGCGGGTGAAGTGCTCCAGGGCCCTTGCGTAGCAGCCCCTCTCGTAATAGGGCATCCCCCTGGCGGTCTGCTCGGCGCCCGCCCCGAGGTGCCCGGGGACGACGATCTCCTTCTTGCCGCCGCACGAGGCCGCCAGGATCGCCAGAATCACCAACAGGAAGCGTTTCACCGTCTTCATAGCCGTCTCACTTCCTCAGGCCCGCGTCCAGGTCCTTCCCCTCGGGTCTCGGGGGGAGGTTTCCCCTGATGAGGGGGTTCTTCTCGAGGGATTTGACGACGCGGTTGATCTCGTCGACGCCGTCCCGGATCTCCTGGATGCCGCGCTTCGTCGTCCGGATGACGGCGGGTACGTCGCGGCTGCCCTTTTCGAGATGGTCCGTGATCTCCCGGATCTTCTCCATGCTCTCCCTCAGGTTCGCCGTGACCTCGGGGGCGGCGCCCTCGAGATTCTGAAGTACGTTGTCGAGCCGCTCCATGGACCCGTTCACCCGGTCGATCAATTCGTCGGAGCGCAGCAGCTGCCCCACCGTCCCCCTGCCGTCCCTCAGGTCGGCGGTGACGGTCTCCATGTTTTTCAGGTTCTTCTCGATACCGCTGAGAGAGCGGAACAGGGGCCCCTCAGGGTCCCGCAGCTCGTCGACGATGTCGGCCAGGTTGCGGATGGTCTCGGTGAGTCGCCGGGCCGTTTCCTCCACCTCGTATTCGGCGAGGATCTCCGAGAGGGTCCTCTTCTCCTCGGACTTGACGGTCCCGCCCGGCTCGATGAGCCGGCTCTCGGGTTTGCCGGGACGCACGGCCACGTACTCGGACCCGATGAGGGTGGGGCTTTCGACGGTCACCACCGTGTCCTCCCGGAAGCGCGTGTTGTACTCCTCGAAGATCGAGAGCCTGACGCGGACGGCGTCCCCGACGAGCACCACGCTTCGCACCTTCCCGATGTCGGCCTTGTAGAGCTTCACGGGGGAGCCCGGGGCGAGGTTGTAGTTCTCCTTGAACTCCGCGTAGTAGGTCACCGTCGGCCGGAACCAGTCCTTGCCCCGCCCGATGAGGACGACGGAACCCACCGTGAGGGCGAGGACGACGATGATGAAGATCCCGACGACCCGATCCATCCTGCTGAATTTCAGTTCCATGGCTCCCTCGATGCGGGACGGCGGTCACACAACGCTCACGACGCCGTCCCGGATGTAGATGTCCCGCTTCTTGAACAGGCGATCGTACTGCGTGAGCCCCGCGTAGTAGACACAGGGGATGCCCGCGTCGATCATCTTCCGGATCATCTCGATGTACATCTCGGCGGCCGCCCGGGCCAGGGCGATGAAGGCCTGCTCGACGAGAAACACCTCGGCCCCCTTCGTCATCTCCCGGACGATGATCGCCGCCCGCGTATCCTCCGACGCCACCTGGGCGGGGCGCAGGTCGAGTTTCTCCTCGATGCCCAGCGCGCGGCACAGGGACAGCACGTCGTCGCCCAGGGTGAGATTCAGGTTGTTCTCGTGGTAGTATCGGCCCAGCAGCAGATTGGTCCTCAGCGTCCGGTTCCCGATCAGCGCGGCGTCGGTGCCGAGATAGCCGATTCTCCTGCGGACCGAGAGCAGCCTGCGGCGCCTCGAAAAATTCAATTCCTCCCCGTTGAACAGGTAGCTCCCCTCCTCGGGCGGCTCCAGGGTCGCCAGGGCCCTCATGAAGAGGTGCGCGTCGTCGATCCGGTCGGCGTGCAGGCTGTAGGCATCGCCGTGCGAGAGCGTGAAGGAGAACTTCTCCAGCCCCTTCCCGCGTTCCGTGGGGCGATGCGCATAGTCCCTGAGTTCGATGATCGCCATGTCCACCCTACAGGAAGAAGGCGGCAAAGAGCGCGAAATTCACCGCCAGGCAGTAAAAGAGGCATGCCACGGCCCCCCTCGACGTCGCCACGGGGACCTCCGTGATGCCCCTCCGGACCGCCAGGCCGTAGTGCAGCGAGATCACGGTGATGCCCGCGCCGAAAAAGAGGGCCTTCAGCGCCACCACGGCGATGTCGAGGGCCTCGATCGCCTTCCCGATCTGCGCGAGGAAATTCTGCAGGGGCAGGGTCGTCAGCGCCCAGGCGATGGCGTACCCCCCGAGCACGGAGGTGATGCAGAAGATGGTGATCAGGCAGAACAGCGACACGGTGACGCCGATCATGCGGGGCACGCAGAGGATGTCCAGGGGGTCCACCCCCTGGAGCTCCAGGGCCTCGATCTCGCGGAGGACCTTCATGTAGCCCGTCTCGATCGTCACCGCCGTGGCGGAGCGCAGGATCACGACGAGAGCCGTGACGAGGGGGCCGAATTCCCGGATCAGGAGGGCCACGGTGACCCTGCCCAGGTCGTGCTGGGCGGAGATGCCGGAGAACTGGAGAATCATCATGCTGCCGAGCAGCAGCGAGATGGGGATCACGATCCACAGCGCCTCGACGGCCGTGAAGTAGACCTGCTCGACGACGATGCGGAGCCGGAGCCTTCGGCCGGCCCGGGGGTTGACGACGATCTGGCGCAGGATCCGGTAGAACAGCGCGGACTGGTCCGCGTAGCGGTTCAACCTTTCCACGGTCTGCCTGCCGAGCTGCCCCACGTAGTCCCGCACCGAAACGGCCTCCCGAAAACGCTGCCCCGCGCGTAAGTACGGCAAAACTTTAAACGATACGCCCGGGTTCGTCAATCGGGAAGTCGCGCCGGACCCCGGTGGAGCCCCTTCCCCGCGTGCGGGACAGGGCCCGGAATCGGAAAAGGCCCGGCGGGCCGGGCCTTTCGCATCCCCCTCAGGGCTCGAGGATGTACCGGACGACGAGATCCCCCACCTCCCGCGTGCCGTAGCCCATCTTCCCGGCATCCATGCTCTTGAGGTCGTTGGCGATGACCTTCTTCACGGCGTCGAGAAGGACGCCGGCGGCGGTCGTTTCGCCGAGGAACTCGAGCATCATCTGCACGGAGCAGATCGCCGCCAGCGGGTTGATCTTGTTCGTGCCGGCGTACTTCGGGGCCGAGCCGCCGATGGGCTCGAAGATCGCCGTCCGGCCGGGGTCGGGGTTGATGTTGCCCCCCGCGGCAATCCCCATGCCGCCCTGGATCATCGCCCCCAGGTCGGTGATGATGTCGCCGAACATGTTGTCCGTCACGATGACGTCGAAGAACTCGGGGTTTTTCACCATCCACATGCACGTCGCGTCCACGTGGGCGTAATCGGTCGTCACGTCCGGGTACTCCTTCGCCACCTCGTAGTAGACCCTCTCCCAGAGGTTCCACGCGTAGGTCAGGACGTTGGTCTTGCCGCAGAGGGTGAGCTTCTTCCGCCGGTTGCGCCGGCGGCAGTACTCGAAGGCGTAGCGGATGCAGCGCTCGACCCCCTTTCGGGTGTTCACCGACTCCTGCACGGCCACCTCTCCCGCCGTGCCCCTGCGGAGGAACCCGCCGCTGCCGGCGTAGAGGCCCTCCGTGTTCTCCCGCACGACGACGAAGTCGATGTCCTCCGGCCTCTTGTCCTTGAGAGGCGTGTAGACCCCGGGCAGCAGGACCACGGGCCTGAGATTGATGTAGAGGTCGAGCTCGAAGCGCATCTTCAGCAGGATTTCCGTCTCGAGGATGCCGGGCCGCACGCCGGGGTGGCCGATGGCGCCGAGCAGCGAGGCGTCCATGTCGCGAAGCTCCGTCAGGACGGAGTCCGGCAGCAGGTCCCCCTTGGCCAGGTATCGCTCCCCGCCGATGTCGTAGTGTGTCAGGTTGAACTCGATCCCCTCGGCGTCCGAAATGGCCTTGAGGGCCTTGAGGGCCTCGGCCACAACCTCGGGCCCCGTGCCGTCGCCGGGCAGCACTCCAATGTTGTAGGTCTTCATGCTTCTTCTCCCGTTTGAATGGTTCGTGATCCCTTCCCTGCTCACCGCCGGGCGAGCTTTTCCTTCCGGATGTACTCCACGAGCCCTCCTTCCCGGATCAGCCGCTCCATGAACGGCGGGATGGGCCTGGCGCCGTAGGATTTCCCGCGGGTCCGGTTTTCGATGCGCCCCGCGACGAGGTCCACGGAGATCCGGTCCCCGTCCCGGATGTCCTCTGCGGCCTCGACGGACTCGAGGAGCGGCAGCCCGATGTTGAAGGCGTTGCGGTAAAAGATCCTCGCGAAGCTCTTCGCGATGACGACCCGGACCCCCGCCGCCTTGATCGCGATGGGGGCATGCTCGCGGGACGAACCGCATCCGAAGTTCCGCCCCCCCACGACGGCGTCGCCCTCCGCGGCGGACGAGGCGAATTCGGGGCGCGCGTCGGCAAAGGCGTGCTTGGCCAGGAGGGCCCCGTCGGAGACGTTGCAGTACCGGGCCGGGATGATGAAATCCGTGTCCACGTCATCGCCGAACTTCCAGACTCGACCTTCATACTTCATTTTGATTCATCTCCTGATAGGAATACGATGTTTCATAATCCTGCAAGGCATTCTCCGGGAGAGAGGGCAAGAGGGTTTGAAGGTGAGAAGGTCGGAGAAGCATGCAGCATGAATCTGGCCGCCGACTCATCCAACGTTCTTACCCTCTCACCTTCTTACCTTCTGCAGTGGGACCGATGCGCCCACGGTCAACAGCCGTTCACAACTCATCCGGCGAGCCGATCCTGCCCAGCACGGCCGACGCCGCCGCGATGGCGGGGTTGCAGAGAAAGACCTCGCTCTTCGGGTGACCCATGCGGCCCACGAAGTTGCGGTTCGTCGTGGCCAGGGCGCGCTCGCCCGAGGCGAGGATGCCCATGTGGCCGCCGAGGCAGGGCCCGCAGCAGGGCGGCCCGACGACGGCGCCGGCCTCGAGGAAGGTCTCGACGAGCCCCTCCTTCGTCGCCTCCTTCAGGATGGTCGGGGACGCCGGGATGACGATCAGGCGCAGGCCCTTCGCCTTTTTGCGTCCCTTGAGGATCCTCGCCGCGTCGCGCAGGTCCTCGAGCCAGCCGTTGGTGCAGGACCCGATGAAGACCTGGTCCAGGGTGATGCTCTTCGCCTCCGACACGGGGCGCACGTTGGCGGGCGACGGCGGGAACGCGATCTGCGGCTCCAGGGCGCTCACGTCGATCGTGATGGTCCTTTCGTACCTTGCATCGCGATCGCTCGCGAGGAAAAGGGGTTCCCACTTCGCCCGGCCCTCCACCCAGGCCTTCGTCGTCTCGTCGGGCACGATGATGCCGTTTTTCGCCCCCGCCTCGATGGCCATGTTCGCCATGGTGAACCGGTGCGGCATGGGGAGCCCGGCGACGACGTCCCCGCAGAACTCCAGCGCGGCGTAGAGCGCCCCCTCGACGCCGATCTCGCCGATGAGCCGCAGGATCAGGTCCTTGCCGCCCACGGCCGGCCGCAGGGTCCCCGTGTACTCGACGCGGATCGTCGGGGGAACGCGCAGCCAGGTCTCGCCCGTGGCCATCACGGCGGCGAAGTCGGTGCTGCCCACGCCGGTGGAGAAGGCCCCCAGGGCCCCGTAGGCGCAGGTGTGGCTGTCGGCCCCGATGACGAGCTGGCCGGGCACGACGAGCCCCTGCTCGGGCAAAAGCACATGGCCGATGCCGGCCTCCCCGACCTCGTAGTAGAACTCGAGGTCCTGCTCCCGGGCGAACTCTCGCATGAGCTTGGCCTGCTCGGCCGAAGGGATGTCCTTGTTCGGCACGAAGTGGTCGGCCACGAGGGCGACCCGCCTGCGGTCGAACACCTTCGGGGCGCCGATCTGCCTGAACACCTGGATGGCGATGGGGGCCGTGAAGTCGTGGGCGAAGGCCAGGTCCACCTTCGCCTCGACGAGGTCGCCGGGGGCGACGCTCTCGAGCCCCGCGTGCCGGGCCAGGATCTTTTCCGTAATGG